>Ga0067045_1029029_pt1 | contig 24654 bp, 21 predicted proteins | sample TerdegcTABiofilm_FD_59184 | JGI IMG/M metagenome (GOLD analysis project Ga0067045, IMG submission 59184) | Combined Assembly of (Gp0054472, Gp0054536) Wastewater bioreactor microbial communities from Singapore -Terephthalate degrading... | reverse complement strand
CCCGCCATATCGGCTGGTGCTATATTCGAGATGACGGAAATAACACCGTGTCCTCCGATCCCCATCAGCGGCAGAGTGAATGCGTCGTCTCCCGAGAGCACGTCGAAGTCCTTGCCGCAGAGCAGAATGATATCGCTCATTTGTTTGATCGACCCCGATGCCTCCTTTACTCCTACGATATTGCTTATCTTGGATAATCTCGCCAGTGTTTCCGGGGTCATATTGACTCCGGTCCTTCCGGGTATGTTGTAAACTATAATAGGAATCGGCACGCTCTCGGCAATCAGTTTGTAATGCTGATAGAGTCCCTCCTGCGTCGGCCTGTTGTAATACGGACAGACCATCAGGGCGCCGTCCGCCCCGACTTCATAGGCATGTCTAGTAAGTCTGATCGCCTCGGCCGTACTGTTGGAACCTGTCCCGGCAATGACCGGCACCCTTTTTCTGACTGCTTTCACAGTGATTTCAATCACCCTGTCGTGCTCTTCATGAGACAGGGTGCTCGACTCGCCGGTTGTCCCGCATGGAACTATACCGTCGGTTCCATTCTGAATCTGGAATTCTATTAGTTCCCTGAGTCCTTCCTCGTCGACCTGCCCGTTCCTGAAGGGTGTCACAATCGCCACAATGGCTCCCCTAAACATATGCTCCTCCTTTAATTTCGCTTATCTCATATTCATTATTGATACTGATCATCTAAAGCCCCGTCCTTTTTACAGATCAAGCCTCTCCTCTGCGGAAATTTCCCTTACCGTTCTACCCTCGCTTTTCTTATGTGCGATAAAACGGAACCGGCGCAAAGGAGAGGATCTGCTTTATTTTATCTCGTGAAGTCCTTCTTTTCATTCTATCCGCCTCAGACAAGCTCTTGAAAAAAATCTACTCATCCCACAAAAACCCCTGATAAACGATTCTGGCTCCTCCTTCAAGATACACGTCTCTGAATCCTTTTTCCGTTTTTTCGAAATAGACCCTGAGTATTTCGCCGCTTTTCACTCTGACGTCGACTGGAGACCGGACAAGATTTTTCCATGCGGATATAAGCGCCGATGCGACTGCACCAGTACCGCACGCCAGGGTTTCGTCTTCAACGCCGCGCTCATAGGTTCTGACCCGGATGGAATGGGGATCGATAACGCAGGCGAAATTGACATTCGTGCCCGCAGGCTGGTATTGCGCATGGAACCGTATTTCTCTTCCATATTTCACGACGTCGCACGAATCCAGGTCTGCCGGATAAGACACTACGTGCGGAACGCCGGTATCGATGCTGTTCACGCTGTAAGCCCGGCCGTACACCCGAATGGAATAGCCTACTTTCAGACCGCCGGGGTCGGTCAGTCTCAATTTGACCAGACCGTCCCTGACTTCCGCGTCGATGATACCTGCTCCCGTCTCAAATGACATTTTGGCATGCGCAATCCCCTTGACATAAGCAAAGCGGGCCGCGCACCTCCCGCCGTTTCCGCACATATCCGCCCGGCTTCCGTCGGCATTGAAAAATTGCCATCGGAAATCCGCTTTCCTTGATTCCTCGATGAGGATCAGGCCGTCGGCACCGATAGATATTTTCCGCTCGCAGACTTTCCTCGCAAATCCAGCCGGATCATCCGTGCCGACAACATCCTTCCGGTTATCTATCAGGATGAAATCATTTCCACTGCCGCTCATCTTGTAGAATTCAATCATGGCCTCTGTTCCACCAGAAAATCGGGAATGTCTTCCTTCATGATCAGATCAGCGTATTCCTCTCTTTTTCTGATCACGTAGTATCGGTCATCTTTCACCAGTACTTCGGGGACTCTCGGCCGGGCATTGTAATTCGATGACATGGTGAACCCATAAGCACCCGCGCTCATTACAGCCAGGAGATCACCCCTTTCCATCTCAGGGATCATTCTGCCTCTTGCCAGAAAATCGCCAGACTCGCAAATCGGACCCACTACATCGGCGGCGATGGGGTTGCGCTTCTTGTCCACAACCGGCTGAACAAAATGATATGAGCCGTAAAGGCTCGGCCGGATGAGATCATTCATGCCGGCATCCACGATAATGAAGTTCTTTTCATTATTGCTCTTCGTGTAAAGTACGCTTGTGACCAGAATTCCGGCATTGCCGGTGATCACCCGACCGGGCTCCAAGATAAAAACACAGCCCATATCCCTCGCATTGTCGATCATTGCTCTCGCATATTCGCCCGGATGAGGGGGTGTCTCTTGATGGTAGGTGATTCCGAGTCCTCCTCCGATATCAAGGTAGTTGATATCAAACCCTTCCGCTCTGAGCAACATGACCAGTTCCTTCAACCTCTTCAGGGCGTCGACGAAAGGCGATATCTCCGTCAATTGAGACCCGATGTGGCAGTCGACTCCGATGACGTCGATGTTTTTCAAGAGACGCGCGTTCCTGTATTCATCCATCGAGCTTTCAATATCGATACCGAATTTATTCTGCTTCAGCCCGGTCGAGATATGGGGGTGGGTCATCGGATCTATGTTGGGATTGATGCGCAAGGCAATACGCGCCCTCTTACCCAGTTTTCCGGCGCAGGAGTCGATGACCTCCAGCTCCTGAGAGGATTCCACATTGAACATCAGGATATCAGACCGGATCGCGAACTCTATCTCGTCCACTTTCTTTCCCACGCCCGAATAGACGATTTTTCGTGGATCGGCTCCCGCGCGAAGCGCACGGTAGAGTTCACCGCCTGAAACGATGTCCATGCCACCTCCCTCGCTGATGAAGATTTTCAGAATAGCGATATTAGAGTTGGCTTTGACAGAAAAACAGACGATATGAGGTAATTCGGCGAATGATGAATCGAAGACACGGAAATGATTCCGGAGCGTCCTGTAACTATACAGGTAGAAAGGCGTGCCTGTGGCCTTTGCCACCTCAGAAACAGGAACTTCCTCGCACCATAGCGTATTATCAACATAATGGAAATCGTTCATTATCCGTATCCTGAACCCGCCAAAAAAACGAAAGGCAACCTGCGGAAGGCGCTGCGACCACTTGCCGTGATCTTAGCCGCTGCTTACTTCTTTTGAGGTATGCCAGCCTCCTCCTCTATTTTTATTTCCGGTTTGCGGATTCCTGTTCCTCTGTATTTCCACTCCGCCATATTCGATTCGGGCCCGCAATATCCCGACGTATCGCACAGAACGACCTTGTATGTGTATAGCATGCCGTCTTTGACTCGGTCATCGAGATAATAGGATCTTGTGCTTCCTCTTACTTTTTGCAGATCGCCCGGCGAGGGTTCCGCAATAAGAATAAATTCGCGCGGGCAGCCGGGACAACTTTCTCCCGCTATCAGAAGCTCACTTCTCAGAATCCTGATTTTTCCAATCCCGAATTCCGGGCCCGGCATAGTCCAGGAAAGCCGAATGCCCCCCGGCACCGGGATTGCGGCCAGATCGGTAACCGCGGGCGGCAGGACCAGCCTGGGGGGAATCGGGTCTCCCTTCTTTCCGCAACCCGCCGCCACCAGCAGGAAAAGAAAGATAACGGCACATGGGATAACCTGCCCGCTATTTCGCCTTTTCAATTTCCCTGATCCTCTTCATAACCGCTTTCCTGCCTGTACCTCCTGCCGTATTCTTGGCATCCACAGAGTGTTCGACAGTCAGATATGTGTAAACCCCTTCATCAAACCCCGCATAATAGCGCCTGAACTCATCCATAGTCAGATCCGATAACTCTTTTCCACTTTTTACGCAATCGCCGATGATGCGACCCACGATTTCGTGGGATATCCTGAACGGCACACCTTTCATGACCAGATAATCGGCTATCTCCGTTGCCGTAGAATATCCTTTGGATGCCTCTTCAAGCATCCTGTCGCGATTAAACCTTAGATTGCCCATCATTTCAGACAGTATCTTCAGGCAGGCCTTGACGGTATCGACCGTGTCGAACAGAGGCTCCTTGTCCTCCTGCAGATCGCGGTTGTATGTCATGGGAAGACCCTTCATGACCGTCAGAAGGGCGACCAGGTTCCCGTAAACCCTTCCCGTCTTGCCCCGGATCAATTCCGCGATATCGGGGTTTTTCTTCTGGGGCATGATGCTGCTGCCCGTCGTGAACGAATCCGATATCTCGACAAAACCGAATTCCCCGCTTCCCCAGACGATCAGGTCCTCGCAGAACCGGCTCAAGTGCATCATGATGAGACCGGCATCGAAAATGAATTCCGCTATGAAATCCCGGTCCGAAACGGCGTCCATACTGTTCTTTGCGATTTTTGGAAAACGGAGGAGCCGCGCAGTATACTCACGATCAAGCGGCAGGCCGGAACCTGCCAGGGCAGCGGCGCCGAGCGGCATTACATTCACTCTCTCCAGACAGTTCTGAAGCCGTTCTTCATCCCGGTCGAGCATCTCCCAGTACGACAGAAGATAATGAGCCAGGCGCACGGGCTGGGCCTTCTGCAAATGCGTGTAACCCGGAAGTATCGTGTCGATCTCGGCCTTCGCCGTTTTTAGAAAGGCCGACTTCAGAACGGACGTCAATTCCAGTATCCCGCGTATCTCATCCCGCAGGAATAGCCGCATATCCAGAGCCACCTGGTCATTGCGGCTCCTCCCGGTGTGCAGCTTCCCGCCGGTCTCTCCGATCCTCTCCACCAAGGCCTTTTCAACAGCCATGTGAATATCCTCGGAATCGACGGAAAATTCGGTTTTGCCCGCTTCGATGTCTTTCCGGATATCGTTCAGACCGGATATGATCTTTTTGCCTTCCCTGGCGGAAATGATGCCCTGCCTGACAAGCATCCTGCAGTGAGCGATGCTCCCTTCGATATCATGCCTGTAAAGGCGCTTGTCAAAGGGGAGTGAGGCCGTGAAGACCTCAACGAGTTCATCGGTGGGCTTGCTGAATCTTCCGCCCCAGGGCTTTTTACTTGCGGCCATATTCTACTACTTCAATCTTTGCCTGCTGTTTTCCGTGTACGAGAAGAGACACGAGGAGACGAATCCTTTCATATCCGGAAGAGGATGGTAATTGCGGTCCGAACAACTTACTTTTCACCTTCGGGTACAGACCTCTCACGTAACATGGCCTCTGTCTTCAGCCTGAGGGCATTGAGTCTGATGAACCCCGTGGCGTCTTTCTGATCGTAGAGGCCGCTTCCTTCAAAAGTTGCGAGTTTTTCGCTGTAGAGAGAGCGTGGGGCCTTTCTCCCCGCAACAATGCAGTTCCCCTTGTATAATTTCATGCGGGCGGTTCCCGTCACATTTTCCTGCGTCTCGTCTATCATTTTCTGGAGGACTCTCATTTCCGGCGAATACCAGAAGCCATAATAAACGAGCTGCGCATATTTCGGAATCAACGAATCCCTCATGAACATGACTTCGCGATCCATGGTGATCGATTCGACCGCACGGTGGGCGGCCCATAAAACCGTGCCCCCCGGGGTTTCGTAGACACCCCGCGACTTCATTCCCACGAAACGGTTCTCCACCATGTCCACCCTGCCGATTCCGTTCGCTCCCGCAATCCTGTTCATGTGGTCAAGCAGCCCGGCCGGAGACATCCTCACGCCGTCAACGGCGACAGGATTCCCTTTCTCGAAATCGATCTCCACGTACGTCGGGATGTCCGGCGCCGCCTCCGGCGACACGGTCAGAACGAACATGTCTTCATCGGCTTCAACCCAGGGATCTTCCAGAATGCCCCCTTCATGAGATATGTGAAGGAGGTTCCTGTCGCTGCTGTAAGGTTTTTCTTTTGTCAGAGGAATCGGTATCCGGTGTTTTTCCGCATAGTCGATCATGGATTGCCTGGAATCGAAAATCCACTTCGGATCGCGCCAAGCGGATATAATACGAAGCTCGGGAGCAAGGGACATATAAGTCAATTCAAATCTGACCTGGTCATTCCCTTTGCCGGTCGCCCCGTGGCATACGGCGTCCGCCCGTTCTTTAACGGCGATCTCTATCTGTTTTTTGGCGATCAGAGGCCTCGCCAGGGAGGTCCCCATCAGATAAACTCCCTCGTATACGGCATTCGCCCTGAGTGCCGGGAAAACGAAATCACGAACAAACTCTTCTCGTAAATCTTCTATATAAATCTTTTTTGCTCCCGTATCCAGAGCTTTTTTCTCCAACCCCTCAAGTTCTTCTTTCTGACCGAGATCGGCGGCGAATGCGACCACCTCGCATCCGTAAGTCTCGATCAGCCATCTTACAATGACCGATGTATCCAGGCCGCCCGAATAGGCCAAAACCACCTTGTTGACTTTCTTACTCACCCGCGTTCTCCTCCTCCCATCAATATTTCCATGACCGCCTTCTGGACATGAAGGCGGTTTTCCGCCTGGTCCATTACGACTGAATGCGCTCCATCAATGACGTCCGAAGTGATTTCTTCCCCCCGATGAGCCGGCAGGCAGTGCATGACTATAACATCCTTTTTTGCCAGGCGAAGCAGCCTCTCGTTGACTTGATAGTTCTTCAAGTCACTGCACCTTCTCTCTTTCTCGTTTTCCTGTCCCATGCTCACCCATACATCCGTGTAGATGACGTCGGCGCCGGCCACGGCTTCGTCAGGACTGCGCAGAAGCTCGACTTTCAACGCCGCCTCCTGCAACCCTCTCTGCAGAATCCGCGCGTCCGGATCGTAACCCTCGGGACAGGCCAGGGACAGGTGAAAAGGCAGCCTGACCGCCGCATCTATCCACGAATTGGCGATATTGTTGCCGTCACCGACGTAAGCGACTTTCAGTCCCTCATATTTGCCTTTCTTTTCCAAGATTGTGAAAACATCGCTCAGTATCTGACAGGGATGCAGGAGGTCTGTCAGGCCATTGATGACGGGAACGCTCGCATGCCTCGCAAACTCCTCGATGGACTCCTGAGAGAAAGTCCTCACCATGATGCCGTTCAGATATCGCGACATGATTCTCGCCGTGTCGGCGACGGTCTCCCCGCGTCCTAGCTGGATATCGCGGTTGCTTAAAAAAATAGCGATCCCTCCGAGCTGATACATCCCCACTTCAAACGAAAGCCTGGTTCTAGTAGATGACTTATAAAAAATCATCCCCAGCACCTTGCCCTTTAAAGGGGTGTGCGCAATGCCCTTTCGGCACAGGTCCTTCAGGTGTTCCGCACTCTCAAAAATTTTCAGTATATCCTCTTTCCGAAGGTCGTAAATGCTGAGCAGATCTTTTTTCATCGGTCTTCCAACGCCTCTTCCAGGGCCCTGACGACCAGATCGACATCCTCTTTCGTTACAGTCAGAGGCGGAACAAATCTCAGGATATGATTGCCCGTGCAGTTGATCAATATCCCCTTTTCTCTGCACCGTTCTACGATTTCCGAACCTTCCACGGAGAGCTCCATGCCGATTATGAGCCCCTTGCCCCTTACTTCTTTGATAACCGGGTGCTTCTTCTTCAAGCTGTTAAGCCTTTCCATGAAATAGGAACCCGTCAGTCGGCAATTTCCAAGCACTCCGTCCCGAAGCATTACCTCCAGTGTCGCGGCGGCCGCGGCCATTCCAAGAGGGTTCCCTCCAAAGGTGGAGGCGTGCGTGCCCGGCACAAAGACCGACGCCACATTATCCTTTGCCAGCATCGCGCCCACGGGAAAGCCGTTTCCCAGCGCCTTTGCGAGCGTCATGATGTCGGGTTCAATCCCATATTCCTCATGGGCGAAGAGACGGCCGGTTCTTCCCATACCTACCTGGACTTCGTCAAGGATGAGCAGCAGCCCTTTTTCATCACACAGTTTCCGCACGGAGGGCAGATAATCCGGATCAGGGACATGTACGCCTCCTTCCCCTTGTATCGGTTCCAGAAGGACGCCGCATGTCCTGTCTGACACGGCTTTCTCCAGAGATCTCAGATCATTGAAAGGCACATACCGGAACCCGGCCAGGAGCGGATCAAAGCCGTTTTGGAACTTCTTTTGCCCGGTGGCGGTAATGGTCGCCATGGTCCGGCCGTGAAATGAGTTTTCCATGGTAATCAACTCGTATCTGCCGTTGCTCATCTTCTCGTGCGCGTACTTCCGTGCGAGCTTGATCGCCGCTTCATTGGCCTCTGCGCCGCTGTTGCAGAAGAACACTTTGTCCGCGAAAGAGTTTTCCACGAGAAGCTTCGCAAGCCGGATCTGAGGCTCAATGTAATACAGGTTGGAGACATGGGTAAGTCTCTGCGCCTGCTTCTCAATCGCTTCCACTACCTTCGGATGGGAATGGCCGAGGCTGCATACGGCGATTCCGGCGACGAAATCGAGATACTCCCTGCCGTCGCTGTCCCACACTCTGGCTCCCTTTCCCCTTACCAACACCACTGGTATGCGGGTGTAAGTATTCATTATGTATCGATTGGAAGCCGCTATCAATTCTTCTGTGGTCATCTTCTCTCCTATTTGGAACCGGCATCAGGCTTGCGGGCCGAACAACTGTTTCCTCTCGCCCTAAGCCTTTTCTATATTATCTCCGTTCCTATCCCGGTATCAGTCAAAATTTCTAGAACGATGGAGTGTTTCACCCTGCCGTCTATAATATGGGTCTTGTTGACACCCCTTTTCAGGGCCTTAAGGCAGCATTTCACTTTCGGGAACATCCCTCCTTCTATTGTCCCGTTTTCAATCAAACCGAGCGCCTTTCGGTCGTCCATCGTGCGGATCAACCTGCGGTTTTCATCAAGCACACCTTCCACATCGGTGAGGAGGAGCAGTTTCTCCGCTTTCAGGGCCGACGCGATCTCTCCGGCGACAATGTCGGCGTTGATATTGTACGTCTCTCCTCTATCCCCCCCGCCCGTCGGGGCGATCACGGGGATGAAACCATCGTGGACGAGAGAGACGATAAGATCCGAGTTGATCGAGGCAACCTTGCCGACAAGACCGATATCGATGATTTCCGGAGGAGTATCCTTCGCTTTTTCAGCGCTCAGAAAATATTTCTCCGCTCGGATCAGACTTCCGTCCTTGCCACTGAGACCGACCGCCTTTCCGCCGCGATTATTGATGAGTCCTACGATTTCCTTATTCACCTTGCCGACTAGAACCATCTCTACGATGTCCATGGTTTCCTGGTCCGTAACCCTCATTCCCTGTACGAATTTTGAGTCCTTGCCCAGCTTCTTCAAATAGTTTCCGATCTGCGGCCCTCCTCCATGGACGACGACCGGGTGTATGCCGATGTATTTAAGCATAACCACATCCATGGCGAATGCATCCTTCAATTCCTGATCCACCATGGCATGGCCGCCGTATTTGATGACGATGGTCTTGTTGTAAAAACTCTGAATATAAGGAAGCGCCTCGAGCAGAATTTCCGCCCGCTCCATCGATTTTTTGAATGTGTCCAATCTTTACCTCAATATGAAATCCATTAGTTCAGGTTAACAAAATCGCAATGCCGAAGCCCGGTGACTACAATATATATCTCGTCAGATCCTCGTCTTCAACGATATCGCATAATCTGTCTCTGACGTAAGCTGCATCGATGGTTATTTCTCTGCCGGCCATCTCCGGCGCATCAAAGGAAATCTCGTCGAGAAGATTCTCCATAATGGTATACAGTCTCCTCGCGCCGATATTTTCCGTCCTTTCATTGACCAGCGAAGCAAACTCCGCGATTTCGGCAATGGCATCCTCGGTGAATATTACATTCACCCCCTCTGTCGCCATCATTTCCCGGTACTGCTTCAACAAGGCATTGTAAGGTTCCTTCAGTATCCTTATGAAGTCTTCTTTTCCCAGAGAATCAAGCTCAACGCGTATCGGGAACCGTCCCTGAAGCTCAGGTATCAGATCGGACGGTTTTGTCGAACTGAAGGCCCCCGCCGCGATGAAAAGTATGTGATCCGTCTTTACCATTCCGTATTTCGTATTCACGGTGGAGCCTTCGACAATGGGCAGCAGGTCTCTCTGTACGCCTTCTCTCGAAACGTCCGGCCCATGGGGTGAGTCACTCCCCACGATTTTATCAACCTCGTCCAGAAACATGATTCCCGACTGTTCCACTCTCTCGATCGCCGTTTTGGTCACTTTATCCATGTCGACGAGGCGGTGGGCCTCTTCTTGTGTCAATATCTCCAGGGCCTCAGGGACTTTTACTCTCCGGTGTTTCTTTTTCTGAGGAAATATATTCCCGAGCATTTCCCTGATATTCACGCCCATGTCTTCCACGCCAGAGGAACCGAATATCTCGATCATGGGCATGGGAGCGCCTCTATGTTCCGTCACCTCAATGTCGACATAACGATCATCAAGTTTCCCTTCCCGCAGCAGGCGCCGGAGTTTCTCCCGCGTAGCCGAATGCTGATGAGCGCTCTCATAAACCGTAATGCCGGACCGGCCTTCAACATCACCCTCGGCCCTTTTTTCCGTCGCTCTCATGGGAAACAGGATGTCCAGAATCTTTTCCTCTGCATTCTCGACGGCTTTCTCCCTGACATTCTCCTTCTCTTCGGATTTAACCATGTTGACGGCAAGATCCACGAGATCACGGATCATGGATTCCACATCCCTTCCGACATAGCCGACCTCGGTAAATTTCGACGCCTCCACTTTCAGGAAGGGGGCATTGTCGATCTTCGCCAGTCTCCTCGCTATTTCCGTCTTGCCTACGCCGGTGGGGCCGATCATGATGATATTCTTGGGCGCAATTTCATCCCTCAGTTCCTTTGGGACATTCTGGCGCCTCCACCTGTTCCTCATCGCTATGGCGACCGCCCGCTTGGCTTCGTTCTGGCCGACAATGTATTTATCCAACTCCGAAACGATTTCTTTCGGTGTCAAATTCTTATAGGACATATCGTACCCTTCATATTTTTATTATTTTGATGCCTTCCTCGTGCCGGTCCTTCTGATCCGACCCTCCGCTTCGAGAGAGGTGTCCAGCTCTTCTGTGGTAATGTTCGTATTGGTGTAGATGCATATGCCGGCTGCAATCCTCAACGCTTCCTCTGCGATTTCTCTTGCACTCAAATCCGAATAGCGGATCAAGGCTCTTGCCGCCGCCAGGGCGTAAGGTCCGCCGGAGCCGATGGCCATCACTTCATCATCCGATTCAACAACATCCCCGTTTCCGGATATTATAAGCGAGTAATCTTTGCTGACCCCTATCATCAGGGCTTCCAGATGCCTCAGGACACGGTCCGTCCTCCAGTCCTTGGTCAGTTCCACTGCCGCCCTCAGGAGATTGCCGCTGTATTGCTCCAGTTTCTGATCAAAACGGTCGAAAAGTGTAAAGGCGTCGGCAGTCGTTCCGGCGAATCCGACAATAACATTATTGTGATACAGCCTGCGGACTTTTTTCGCGCCCTGTTTCATAATGGTCGTATCCAGCGTTACCTGCCCGTCGCCGGCCACGGCGACTTTTCCGTTGTGCCTTACGGCCAGGATGGTTGTGCCGGTAAGTTTCATCATATATAGCTCCGTATTTCGGTTAGTCTCTATTCTTCTCCCCCCGTTATTACTTTGCCTTCGGATGGGCCTTGTCGTAAACCTCCATCAGCTTTGCGGCGCTCATAGACGTATATCGCTGAGTCGTGGACAGGCTTTCATGTCCGAGAAGTTCCTGAATAACACGGAGGTCAGCTCCCCCGTCCAGCAGATGGGTTGCAAATGCATGCCTCAGCGTATGGGGACTGATCTTTTTCCTGATGCCGCTCAAGGCGACATATTTGTCCAGAATCCTCGCGACACTCCGGGGTGTTATTCTGGAGCCCGTCTTGCCCAGGAAAACGGGATTCTCGCTGGAGTTGTGCACCTTTCTTCCGAAAAGTTCCGGCCGCTTCTCAAGGTACGCCCGCAGTGCAATGAGAGCCGGCCCGCCGACAGGAATGATTCGCTCTTTTTTACCCTTCCCCATCACTTTTACCAATCCCTGTATGAAATCAATATCCTCCATGTTCAGTTTTGTCAATTCATTAACCCGCATGCCGGATGAATATAACAATTCAATCATGGCCCGGTCTCTCGAGCCGAATGCATCTGCGGCAAAATCCACATCCAGGATGGAAAAGACTTCTTCCACGGGCAGCGCAACAGGCATACGCTTGTCCGCTTTCGGGGACTGGACCATTTCGGCCGGATTATATTTGATTGCGCCCCGGCGTAAAAGGAACTTGAAAAAACTCCTGAGGGTCGCGATCTTTCTGCCTATCGTGATCTTCTTGATTTTTCCCTGATGAAGAAATTCCAGAAAGGCCCTGATCGCGACTGACTCTAAATCAAAAAGATCGTCCTTTTCATTCCTGCGCACGGGAATGTTGTGCTTTTCGAGGAATTCCTTAAATTGTTTCAGATCGGAGATGTAATTTTTCCGCGTGTGCGGCGAAAAATTTTTTTCAATCTCCATGAACTTCTGAAATTCCCTGATGGCTTTTTCCATTTCGATCCGGGTCTATTTGTCTTTAAAAAATAATAGCCACCGGGGACATATGTGTATATATTTCTCTCTCGTGCGTCCCGATGGCGAATCAGCAGCGCCTGATCCCCGCGTAATAACAGCAGCAGGAATTGGCGAAGTTATTATCAAATATCCTGACCTGGCCGTCTCTGAAGGATATCTTTACGTAGGAAATTCCACCCAGGATCTGTGAGTTCCATTCTTCCACCACAACGCCAAAACCCCATTCCGGAAATCTCAAATGGATCACCTGATCCCCTGCCTTTAAATACAGTCTGCGAATTTCCTCCCTCATACATCCCCGGTCACATTTTATATTTGCCGAACTCTTCCGGCGAAAGGTTCTCGAGGAATTCTCTCAATTTTTCGTTTTTGATATTTTCCAGATTGATCGCCTTTTTCCCGAAGTCGATGTTTCTTGATTTCTCGAGCACTTTCAGTGATACAAAAATGGGTGCATTTGCCCTCAATGCCAGAGCGATAGCGTCGCTTGGACGTGAATCGACTTTGACATTATTACCGTTGATGATGATGTGGATAAGGGCGAAAAACGTATTGTCCCTGAGGTCGTTTATTTCTATCATCGTCACGCTTGCTTCAAGGGCCCTGAGGATGTCATTCATCAAATCGTGCGTCATCGGCCTGGAGAAAGCGATTTTTTCCAGCTCGGTTGCAATCGCGCTCGCCTCGAACAGACCAATCCATATCGGAAGAGCCTTTTTCTCTTCCATGTCCTTCAAAATGACGATAGGCGTATTCGTCAGAGGATCTATGGTCAATCCGGATACCTTCATCTGTATCATTTTAGGCCTCCTTGTCCTGAATTAATTCGCCCCTGAGAGAATGCAAATAGGCTCTTTCAATCCTCACCGGCACCGTCTTTCCAATCCATTGCGAACCGCCTCTGAAATTGACGATTTTATTTGATCTTGTCCGCCCCATCAAATCACGCCTCGTATTCTTGCTGTAACCTTCCACAAGCACTTTTTCAACAGACCCTCTCAGCATCTCGTTTCTCTTGAGAGTGTGCGTCTCCTGCAGTTTCTGGAGCAGCGATAAACGACGGTCCTTTATCGCTTCATCGATTTTGCCGTCGAACCTGGCAGCCGCTGTACCGCCACGATCCGAATATTTGAATGAAAAAACGCTGTCAAACCGGATTTTCTCCATCAGCTGCAGGGTGCACTGAAAATCCTCTTCTGTCTCTCCGGGGAACCCGACAATAATATCGGATGTTATACTTATATTCGAGCATATTTCTTTTAATTTATCCACTTTTTTTAAATAATCCGCAGAAGTATATTGCCGGTTCATCCTCTGCAGTATCCGATCCGATCCGGACTGCACGGGCAGATGAATATGCTCGCATAATTGTTCTATTTCCGCATAGCACCTTATAATGCGATCATCGAGATCTTTCGGATGAGAAGTCGTAAATCGTATCCTTTCAATGCCCTCCACCCTTGAGACGGCTTTCAGCAATCCCGCGAAATCAACCCCATTACCAAGCGAGCGGCCGTAGGAATTCACATTCTGTCCGAGTAATGTAACCTCTTTGATGCCCTGCCCGGCAAGGAATTTGATTTCATCTACAATATCGTTCAACTTCCTGCTTTGCTCCCGGCCACGGAGAAATGGAACAACGCAATAGGCGCAATAATTGTCACAGCCCTGCATGACAGTCACAAACGCACTCACAGAACCGTTTTCAGGTTTCGCGAATACGCCTGCCGACTCCAGGCTGTCGTGAAATCCTGTTTCGATGGCGGGCGAGCCGCACATCCGGCTCCTGTCAAGCAATCCGGGGAGCAAATGGATATTATGGGTCCCCAGAATCACATCCAGAAAATCAAACTTTCTTGCCAGCTCGGCGCCTTTCTGCTGCGCGAGGCATCCCGCCACGCCGATCAATACGCCGGGGTTCCTTTTTTTTAATCTCCTGAGTCGTCCTATATGGCTGTATGCTTTCTGTTCGGCCTTTTCCCGGATACTGCAAGTATTCACGATAAGAACATCCGCCTTTTTTTGGTCTTCAGTTCGAAGATATCCGGCATTGCTGAGGAGCTCCGCCATCTGCCGGGAATCCTGCACATTCATTTGACAGCCAAATGTCTGAATATAGAAAAGTTTTTCTCTCAACTCTCCCCCTTACCCTTTTTATCCGCCGTTATCGAGAACATCATTATTATATCGCCGGTTCCATAGTCAACAAATAATTTTGTTACCTGATAATAGATACTTGCAAATTCATCCTCTCGCCCGCACCGGCCTTCGCCGATGAGACGTACCGGTTGTGGGTGAAGAATTATGAAAAATTTCGGTAAAATTTGCTTGCACAAGATATTGTATTATGTTTAATAATAGAACACAACATCTTGGGCTCGGAGGAAATCTCGATGCACAATAAAATAAGAAAAAGAGACGGGCGGTTAGTTCCATTTGACGCCGAAAAGATTACAAATGCCATAGCGAAGGCCGGAGGAGCCACAGGTGAGTTCGATGTCACGGCAGCCAGACGACTGACCATCAAGGTCCTGACCCTGGCTGAAAACCTCTTTGACAATAAAATCATGACAGTTGAGGAGATCCAGGACATCGTCGAAGAGGTTCTCCTATCCTCTCCGTATCGCAAGACCGCAAAAGCTTACATCATTTACCGTGATCAACATGCGCGCTTGAGAGAACTCGCCAACAAGATGGAGATCGATCTCGTAGATCAATATCTCAAGAAAACCGACTGGAAAATAAACGAAAACAGCAATATGGATTATTCCCTTCAGGGCTTGAACAACTATATTTCTTCGGAAGTGAGCAAGGTCTACTGGCTGAATGAAATCTATCCGCCGGCGATAAAAAAGGCGCACATGGAAGGGGATTTTCACATCCACGACTTGAGCCTCCTGTCTGTTTACTGCGTTGGCTGGGATCTGCAGGATCTTCTCAGAGAAGGCTTCCGAGGCGCTTCCGGAAAGGTCGAAAGCAGACCGGCGAAACATCTGCGAAGCGCACTTGGCCAGGTTGTTAATTTTTTTTATACGCTTCAGGGCGAGGCGGCCGGCGCACAGGCATTCTCCAATTTCGACACTCTCCTTGCCCCTTTTATCCGGTATGATGGACTAAATTTCAGGGAAATCAAGCAAGCCCTTCAGGAATTCATTTTCAACATCAATGTCCCCACGAGGGTCGGCTTCCAGACACCCTTCACCAATGTAACTCTGGATGTGATGGTCCCGAAATATTACGCAGACCAGAACGTCATCATCGGCGGCGAAATGAGAAATGAGAAGTATGGCCAATTCCAGGAGGAAATGGACCTCTTCAACAGAGCGTTCCTGCAGGTGATGGCGGAAGGGGACGCCAAGGGAAGAGTCTTTACCTTCCCCATTCCTACTTATAATATCACCAAGGATTTCAACTGGGAAAATGGAAACCTGGATTATTTATGGGAAATGACGGCACGATACGGCGTGCCCTATTTTTCGAACTTCGTGAATTCCGACATGAACCCCGAAGACGCCAGAAGCATGTGCTGCCGTCTGAGAATCGACAACCGCGAGCTGGAAAAAAGGGGCGGCGGGCTTTTCGGCTCCAATCCGCTTACAGGTTCGATTGGCGTGATCACGATCAACATGCCCAGAATCGGTTACCTGTCGCAGACGGAGGACGACTTCATGGGACGGCTGGAGCGGCTGATGGAACTGGCGAAGGAAAGCCTGGAAATCAAGCGGAAGGTTCTCGAAAAATTCACCGACGCCAACCTATATCCTTATACAAAGTATTACTTAAGAGACGTGAAGAGGCGTTTCAACGAATACTGGAAAAATCATTTCTCTACGATCGGCCTTGTGGGAATGAATGAAGCCTGTCTCAATTTTCTCGGCAAAAGCATAGGAGACAAGGAGGGCCGGGAATTTACAGAGAAAGTCCTTGATTTCATGAAAGCCAATCTCGTTGAATTCCAGAAGGAATCCGGTAACAATTTCAACCTGGAAGCGACGCCGGCGGAGGGAACCTCGTACAGGTTGGCCAAAATCGATAAACAAATGTATCCTGATATCATATGCGCGAACGAGGAGCAGTACCGTTCCCAAAAAGCCGAAGTGTTCTATACAAACTCGACACAGCTTCCCGTTAATTTTACTGACGATATCTTCGAGGCCCTTGATCTTCAAGACGGCATTCAGGTCAAGTACACAGGCGGAACCGTTTTTCACACTTTCGCAGGCGAAAAAATCGATAATCCTCTGGCCGTCAAGACGTTTACCCGTAAGGTGTGCGAGAATTACCGCCTGCCTTATTTCACATTCACCCCCACTTTCAGCGTGTGCCCCAATCACGGTTATATCAGCGGACAAAGCGAGACATGTCCGGATTGCTCGTCGCCGTGCGAGGTTTACTCGAGAGTAGTGGGTTATCTGCGTCCGGTAAAACAGTGGAACAAAGGGAAGCAGGAAGAATTCAGGATGAGGAAGGTATTTAAAGTTTAAGTTGCCACAACGCCGATATGGAAATAGGGGCCTTGCAGAGATTTTCTTTAATCGATTACCCGGGTAGGATCTGTGCAATCGTCTTTACCCGGGGGTGTAATTTCAGGTGTCCTTACTGCCATAATCCGGAGCTTGTCCTTCCGGATGCCGCGGAATCCCGTGTGCCGGAAAACGAGTTCTTCTCTCTCCTGGAAAAGCGCAGGGGGAAGCTCGACGGAGTCTCGATAACCGGAGGAGAACCCCTCCTGCAGCCCGGCATGATCCCCTTTGTACGTCAAATTAAAGAACTCGGCTATTGTGTCAAGCTCGATACGAACGGATCGCGTCCGGATATTCTCGAAGAAATGATAGCGGAGCGGCTTCTTGATTTTATCGCTATGGATATAAAAGCGCCCCTGGAAAAATATCAGGACGTGGTTCGGTCGCCGGTCGACACAAGACAAATAAACCGCAGCATCTCTTCGATCATCCGTTCCGGCGTCGATTACGAATTCCGAACCACGATTGTCAGGTCTCTCCTGAGCGAAAAGGATTTGCTGGAGATCGGCAGGAAAATCGAGGGATCCGAGCGTTACGTGCTTCAAAAATTCCTGCCCGCAAAAACCCTCGACCCCTCTTTCCTGAAAGACTCATGCTATTCCGATGAGGAGCTGCAGGGAATAAAGAAAAGCCTCGAAAAATACATACAGTCGGTATACATACGATAGGATCGCAGAGGGCATATTTAAGAGAGATTAGAGGCTAAGGAGATTGAAGCGTGGAAGATATTTTCGCTTTCTCAACTCCTCTACTTGATGCCTCGTCATTCATGTCTGCGACGAGCGCACGCCGGTTACCTGAACGAGGACTTTCCGATCTCTGGGCCGGTTGTCGAAATCGATAAACACGATCTGCTGCCAGGTTCCCAGCGCCAGGCGCCCCTCGATTACGGGGACACTCAGGGAGGGACCCAGAAGGGCCGCCCGGACGTGTGAATACCCGTTTCCATCGCCCCATCTCTCATCATGCCGATAGGTTTTCCCCTCCGGCACGATCTTTTCGATAATATCCTTCAGGTCCGCGATCAAGCCTGGTTCAAATTCTATGCTCGTCACGGACCCTGTCGAACCGGGCACGAAAATAAGAACATGCCCTTCTTTTATTCCCGATTGTTCTACCTTGGCGGATACCTCGCGGGTGATATCGATAATATCCGTTCTCCCTTTCGTGCGGAAAGAAAGCTGGCTGCTGGAAATATTCATGTGCTGCTGCCTCGTTGATTTTTTTCAAAAATAACACACGGGTAAATACAGGGTCAAGAGTATGCATTGTAAATATATTCATTTTCTGGTAATGGTGCATCGCTGGGAGCGATATCAATGAATTCCCGCGGATTAAAAAAATGAAAAACGATCACGCAATCAGACAGGCAAAAGAGGTCTTGAAAATCGAAGCCGAAAGCATTCTCAACCTGATCGGGAAAATCGATCGAGGATTTTCACAAGCAGTTGAAATGATTTTTCTGTCTAAGGGAAGGGTTATTGTCACCGGCATCGGCAAATCGGGTCTGATCGGAAGAAAGATCGTCGCGACACTGACGAGTACCGGCACACCGGCCATTTTCCTCCATCCTGTGGAAGGGATGCATGGCGATCTGGGCATCGTTACCAAAGATGACGTCATTCTGGCAATTTCCAACAGCGGCGAGACTGGTGAACTGAACATGCTCATTGGAAGCCTGCGCGGGCTGGGTATACCGCTCATCTCCATGACAGGAAAAACTTCTTCGACCCTGGCAAAATGCAGTGACATCGTGATCGATGTAAGCGTGTCGAGAGAAGCCTGCCCATTCGGACTCACGCCGACATCCAGCACCACGGCGGCGCTGGCCATGGGGGACGCCCTTGCCGTGGCCCTCATCGGCCGCAGGGGATTCAACGAAGATGATTTCTACAAGTTTCATCCGGGGGGCACCCTGGGTCTCAGGCTGATGGCAAGGGTGAGAGATGTCATGATCAGCGGAGATCGGATCCCGAGCGTCTCCACGGGGTCTCCCGCCATTCAGGCAGTCGAGGAAATCGACAAAAAGAATCTCGGTTTTGTCCTGATTACCGGCAGGGATAAAAAACTTCTCGGCATTCTGACGGATGGGGATGTAAGACGCTTCGTACGCAAGGGTGTGAATTTCAGGAAGAAGCCGGTCGATGATCTGATGACCCCTACCCCCAAGACGATCAGCGAGAACCTATCTCTTGCCCAGGCACTGGAAATCATGGAGAAATATGAAATTACGACTCTTGTAGTCGTCAATGACAAAAAAGAACTTAAAGGCTACGTGCACTTGCATGACATTCTCGGACGGGGGGGGACCGTCCGCATGTCCATGCTCAATGGAAACTCACGGGGTTCGTGAGAGGAATGCCTTCTTTCGCCCTGATCTGAAACAGGAATCTGCAGTTTTTCCTGTTTTCCTCTTTATCCCAGAAAAGGTCTTGATCCCTATACCCGGCAAGCAGAATCTCTTCCACTTTTTTCCGGTAATGCTCGAATTCATCATGATTCAATTCTTCAGGAATGAACTCAAGCGAACCGAAACGGATCAGTATCCTGCTGAACGGCCTTGGAATCATGAACCTGTCCCAGCTATTCACTATCCAGGGCCTTTCATACGACACATACGCGGGACATATGGCGGCCTTCGCCCGTTGGGCGAGAGTGATTAGACCAGGCTTGATGACGCGGGGCGGGCCGGTCGGGCCATCGACGATGTGCACTGCCAGTCGGAGTTCCCCGATCGATCCGACGATTTCATTAAGCGCCTTCCTGCCTCCCCTGCTGCTTGAGCCCCGAACCGGAATCCAGCCTATCCGCTCGACGATATCCGAAATGAAATCGCCGTCCCGGCTCCGGCTTATCATAATCGCGGGTGTTTCGTTGAAGAGCCTTGGAAAATAGAAGCCCCCGAAAAACCTCTGGTGCCAGCAGGCGAAGATGACCCTCCCCCCCCCGGCGGCGTGCTTCTGAAAAACCTCCGCGTTTTCGAAACGCAGGCGAATGGTGCTCGAATAAAGGCGCAGGAAATAATAAGCGGGGATCGTCAGCAGATGCCTGATGACGAAATATTTCAGTTCCTTCTTGAAATTCATATCCACCCCTGATTCATTTCAGAGAGAAAATATAGCGATTCCCTTCTGTGTCCCGATCGGCATTTGATTCGTATACCAGCTCCACGAGGTGCACATAAACTTCATTGAGAGCCAGGAGCTGATTGAACGCATCCAAGCCGGAGCCGAATATATCCTGCGAGATTTCGCAGGCGGTTTTTGGATGGATTTTCAGGGCCTCCAGTATGAGTTCCTTTCTTTCCCGGTGGTGTCGAATAGTCTCGTCCAGCCGCGCCCCTAGGTCTGTAAAGAAACCGCCGTGCGCGGGGCAGACTATATCCACCGGGACATGTCGCAGGCGTTCCAATGAATCCAGGAAGCTTTTAAGCGGCCGAAAGTCGGGCGCGAGAAGGTCGGGACTCAGATTAGGAGTGATATGCGGCAGGACATGGTCCCCAGAAAAAAGGATCCGGTTCTCCCTGCAGAAGAAGCAGACATGCCCCCGCGTGTGTCCGGGCGTTGAGATGACATCGAAACTCCAATCCCCGATCCTCAAAGGCTGCCCATTCGCCAGGAACTTGTCCGCCGTGAAAGGAATCGTCGCCGTCCTCAAGAACCTGAATGCATTCATAAGAACTTCGACCGTTTCGCCGGACATGCCGTTTTCCAGACAGAAAGAACGCACTTTTTCCAGACGGCCCTCGTTTTCCAGGAAAGCGTTTGCAGAACGGTACTCGATATCTGGGATCAATATACCCGCACCGGAGCTGCTCTTGATTCCGCCCGCAAGACCGCAATGATCCGCGTGAAAGTGCGTAATGAGGACATGCTCGATGCCCTCCACGGAACAGCCGATCTCGCCCAAGATTTCTTTCAGTGCTGCAAAAGTCCCGGGGAAATTAGGGCCCGTATCGATGATGGAGACCCGACCGCCGTGGATGAAGGCATAAATGTGCACATGCTCGAGGCGAAACGGCATGGGAAGGGTGATTCTGTATATGCCGGTCGCGATCTTTTCGACAGGTGACTTCAATGAATCCTCCTGAATCTGCGAAATACTCTTTTTGTAAATAAGGAAAAAACGATAACAGAAAAGGAAAGAATTTCAAATATCAAATATTGACGCCTCATAAAAAGTTCAAAATGACTTCCTGAGTTTGTTGAAGGATGTCTAGGATTTATTGAAATCACGTTATGCTTCGGCAGGCTCAACACGACAACCTATGCAGAACTCGGCTTTTTACGAGGCCATCGATATTCAGAATCAGTCGAAAATGAAAGATGAGGTGGGTTGTCCCCGATAGAATGGTCCACAATGAATTCAAGACCGGTAATCCATGAGCTGAAGGCGATGGGTTTCCACCATCCCCGAAGGAGGCAATAAGCAATTCTATTTCTTCAGGTGATTAAATCAGAAAAAGGGCTGCGTCATGGCCGCAACCCCGGATATTCATGGTAGGCGGTACTGGATTTGAACCAGTGACTTCTACCGTGTGAAGGTAGCACTCTCCCGCTGAGTTAACCGCCCTTGTTTGGACTGAAGCACCCGACTTTCACCGGCTGCCGAGTTACAAGAAGATATAACCCAGATAGAAATTGATTTCAAGAATTAAAGAGAACAATCTGACGAGCTTCAGGAAAGATCGTAATCGTATTATATGAAAACCCCTTTCCGGATGCCTTTCCTACTTTTGTGGTGATATTAAATACTTTTTGTGCTATTCATAAAATAAATATCGAGGGGGCGCCCGGAGGGCGCTTTCCGTGTCATGGTTTTTACGATCACGTTCACTCATGTTTCCTATCCGCGACACAATCCGGTCCAAGAATTTCCCGTTAGTAAACAGCCTGCTGATCGCCGCGAATGTAGTTCTTTTTCTGATTGAACTGTCTTACGGAGATATGCTCAACGAGTTTATCTTCCGATACGGCCTCGTTCCCGCCCGCTATTCGATTGCTGAAATATCGGCCCATTTCACCGCTGCAGAGCTGGTATTCCCCTTCTTTTCCTTCATGTTCCTGCATGGCGGCTTCTGGCATATCCTCGGTAATATGTGGTTCCTTTACATATTTGGAGATAACATCGAGGACAGTCTGGGCTCTGCCCGTTACCTCATCTTTTATTTTCTATGCGGCTGGATTTCGGCTGCAACCCATATTGTGTTGAATCCCGAATCCCAGATACCCACCATCGGAGCGAGCGGAGCCATTGCCGGGGTCATGGGAGCCTATTCAGTCATGTTCCCGAGATCGAGAATCATAACCTTGATCCCGATCCTTTTCATCCCCTATTTCGTCGAAATACCGGCCGTTTTCTTTCTCGGTTTGTGGTTTTTCCTGCAGTTCATCGGGGCGTCGGTGACAGATGCTCATGTATCAGGAATAGCGTGGGGAGCTCACGTTGGCGGGTTCATCGCCGGAGTCGTGCTGGCGAAAATACTTACATGGATGCCCGGCTCAGGGGTTACGAAAAGGCTGCGCCGCCTGACGGCAAGACAAAGCACGCCCCGCTTTCACATTGCCGATGCCGTGCAATACGCCGGTGAGCCCGACCTCCACGGTACGATCACCATAACGCCGAAGGAGGCGAGGAACGGAGCCCGGAAACTGGTCAGTATACCGGACGGCTCTGGCTCAAAGAAACGACTGTTTTTTGTAAAAATCCCCCCCGGCATAAGGGAGGGTGCAAGGTTGAGAATGGAAGGCATGGGGAAAACATCCGGGGAAAATTTCAGAGGGGATGTATATTTCTATATCAGGATTGCGGATCAGAACTGAACCCGGCTTTTCCAATCCCCCATGTTATTATGGCGTTAAAGAAGACCATTAAAAATCTTGACAAATCAGGGGGGGTATGTTAACTCGCAGCCGGTTTTAAGGCTTGGATTCTTTCGGGTAATTCATAAAAGCGGTTAATAATTAAAAGGAGATGAGAGACGATGTGTAAAAGACAATTAATTCTCAAAGCAAGCATTTTAGCGTTACTCTCCGTTTTGCTTGCAATGCCTGTTTTCGCAAGCGAAGCGGAGCTAAACATTCCCGTCTTGAGTGCACAGCAGAATCACTGGCTGATGATCGGATTCCTGATTTGCTTTGCCGGCATGGCCTTCGGGTTATATGAATATTCCAAGGTCAAAGGTCTGCCTGCACACAAAGCCATGCTTGATATTTCAGAAATCATTTTCCAGACCTGCAAGACTTACCTGATCCAGCAGGGTAAACTTTTGATTGTACTTGAAACGTTTATCGGTGTCTGCATTATTTACTATTTCGGATTTCTTCAACATATGCCTATGAACGATGTGCTCATAATCCTGGCTTGGTCGGTTGTGGGCATATTGGGCTCATACGGTGTCGCCTGGTTCGGCATCCGGATGAACACCCTGGCGAACAGCCGCATGGCCTTCGCCTCCCTTGAAGGAAAGCCCATAAAGCTTCTGGATATTCCCCTTACCGCTGGTATGAGCATCGGCGTCCTGTTGGTCTGTGTCGAGCTTATCATGATGCTCGTCATCCTGGTCTTCATGCCCCGCGACGTGGCCGGCGCCTCCTTTGTCGGATTCGCCATAGGTGAATCGCTCGGTGCCAGCGCGCTCCGTATCTGCGGTGGTATCTTCACGAAGATCGCCGATATCGGCTCCGACCTCATGAAGATCGTCTTCACCATCAAGGAAGACGATCCGAGAAACCCAGGCGTCATCGCCGACTGTACCGGAGACAACGCAGGCGACAGTGTCGGACCCACCGCCGACGGTTTCGAGACTTACGGTGTCACGGGAGTTGCCCTCATCAGCTTCATCGTACTCGCGGCGTTTCCCCAGTATCAGGCGGAACTGCTTGTGTGGATCTTCATTATGCGTATCCTGATGATAATCACATCCATAGGCTCCTACTTCATTAACAGCGCTGTCACGAAGGCCGTTATGGGCGACAAGGAAAAAGTCAATTTCGAAGGCTCCCTGACCTCGCTCGTGTGGATTACATCCATTATTTCCATTCTGGTCACCTTCGCCGTCAGCAAATGGCAACTCGGCCACTTACCGGATAATCTGTGGTTCAAGCTGTCGGTCATCATCAGCTGCGGGACGCTCGCCGCTGCGCTGATACCTGAACTTGTGAAGGTGTTCACAAGCTCGAATTCCAAGCACTGCGCCGAAGTTGTTACCGCCGCAAGAGAAGGCGGACCCTCGCTCGACATCCTTTCAGGATTCGTCGCCGGGAATTTCAGCGCCTTCTGGCTCGGTATTTCCATATTCGGCCTTATGTTCCTTGCTTATTACACAAGCACATTCGGCCTGTCCAACTTCATGGAATACTCATCGGTCTTTGCTTTCGGTCTGGTGGCCTTCGGCTTCCTCGGCATGGGCCCCGTCACAATCGCGGTCGACAGCTACGGCCCTGTCACGGATAATGCGCAGTCCATCTATGAGCTGTCCCTGATCGAGGCCATCCCCAATGTCGAAAAAGAAATCGAGAGCCAGTTCGGTTTCAAGCCTCGCATGGATGTCGCCAAGCACTACCTTGAAGAGAACGACAGCTGCGGGAACACTTTCAAGGCAACGGCCAAGCCGGTGCTGATCGGAACGGCCGTCGTCGGCGCCACGACCATGATTTTCTCGCTGATTCTGCTGCTGAGAAAATCCCTGGGAATCCAGCCGGAGATGATCCTTAATCTTCTGAACCCTTACACCCTGCTCGGGTTTCTCTGCGGC
>Ga0067045_1029026_pt1 | contig 24692 bp, 22 predicted proteins | sample TerdegcTABiofilm_FD_59184 | JGI IMG/M metagenome (GOLD analysis project Ga0067045, IMG submission 59184) | Combined Assembly of (Gp0054472, Gp0054536) Wastewater bioreactor microbial communities from Singapore -Terephthalate degrading... | reverse complement strand
TTGCGCAATATTCCCCACTGCTGCCTCCCGTAGGAGTCTGGGCCGTGTCTCAGTCCCAGTGTGGCCGGTCACCCTCTCAGGTCGGCTACCCATCGTCGCCTTGGTGGGCTGTTATCTCACCAACTAGCTACTGAAAATATTACACCAGCTGTTTTTTTGTCACTGTTTTTATCATTAAAAATGCAGGTTAAGGCAACGAGGCCGTACAACCTGCATCGATTTATATGCAAACCATTTTATTGTCATTTTTTATTGTCATTAGATAAAAACACCTTTGATAAAAGAAAGCCTATTTCTTCCGTATGACAACGGTTTTCTTCCACGCGTGAAGTCCCAGAGCCACCCCTATGACACCATAAGCAACAAAAGCTCTGAAGAACTCACCGATCTGCGCCTCACCGAAGAGGTTGTTCCCTGCCTTTGGCGAAACTATAAATAGGGTATGGAAGAGGATAACTCCAAGGATTGCCTGACCGTTCGTTGCCTTGGTAACCGATGCTCCTCCCAGAAGTATGGCGGCAATCGCGAATGTAGCTACCTGTACGTGGCTGCCATATGTCGACAGCGTACCTATATTCTGCAGGAAGATTATCTGTCCCCATGCTGCCAGTATTGTTGAAATAACCACAGCTATTTGCCTTGTCCTGTCAACATCTATCCCTGAAATTTTGGCAATATGCAAGTCCTGGCCAATGGTCCTGAAGTCCTGTCCCAGTTTAGTTTTTAAAATCAGCGAATTAAACAGACACAGTGCCAGGATTGCCACAGTGGTAGCAATCGGCAATTTAACGGTTCTTAAGGGTGACTTAGCACTTATTATATAGAAGCTTGTTGCAAAAATGCCTATACACAGCAGTATCCGCCATGCAAGTTTGAAATGACTGTACTCTCTACCGTTCTTTCTTTGCATGTAAAAGTTTATCAGTATTATAATTAACGCTGCAACGGATGCTGCCGCTAAAACCTCAAACAGAGGAAGCTTCAGCAGATTGTCGAGGGAATACGTTAAATTGCCACCCTTTGATAGGTCTATGGTGTTCGTGATACCTATGCCCCTGGTTAGTACAAGGACCTCATCCTTCATAGGTATCAGGGTTCCGACCAAAAACAGCAGGATAAACTGGTAAATCCCTGTGGCAAAGAACCCTGCGATCATGCTGGAAATCATCTCCTGGCCCTTGGTTCTATTCAGCAGCTTGGCCGTCAGGATGCCAAAGAGTATCGCCATTGGCGTCGACAGGGCGATACACGCCATGAAACCGGCAAAGCCTCCAATATGCCAGTGTTTTACCGCAATGATCGCAAACTGCCCGGCCATGGCGCCTATGACTATACCGAAATTTAGACCCAATCCCGCAATTACCGGTATTATAAGGGCAAGAACCAGGAAGGCGTTCCGTGTAATCCTTGTCATTAGTTCGTTGACGATGTAAAGCATAGGCAGTTTGGAAAAATAAACGCCCAATAGACATACAATGACGAATAACACTGGAACGCTGCTGTCTACCAGGAACCTTTTGATAGCATTCTTGCTGTCTGACTTGTCTGTTTTATTGACAACTACCTTGCTGACTTCAGCCATTATGCTTCCCCCCCAACCTTAGTCAGTGCATATAGTATTATTCCGTTCTGTACTATCATCCTAAGCACCTCGGACAGGTTCCCTTCAGGAAACATCTGATTGGCTACCGGCAGAGCAACCGTCAATATCCCCTGGAACAGGAAAACTCCTATAATCGCATGGGATATTCTTGCCTTTCTGGTTGAAGCTCCCCCGATCAGCACTGCGGCAACGGCCGGGAAGGCCATATAAAGAGGATCCAGATACAGCGAAAGAAAACCGTAGCTCTGTGAATATACTATAATACCTATAGCTCCGATAACGGTTGATAAAACCGTTCCAATAATCCTGTTTTTGTCCACATCTATCCCGGATGCGGCGGCAAACCTGGGGTTGTCTCCGGCTGCCCTTAACGCAATTCCGGCTTTGCTTCTTGAGAAAAGCCATACAATAAAGCAGGACCCAAAGAAGAAGAGCAACAACCCGGTAGGGATTTTTGTCCCACCGATATAAAAAGCCATAAAATTGTTAAGAACCCCTCCATAGCTTGAATCCAACGCGATTGTAACCCTTAAGCCTTTACCGATAGGCCAGACCATCTCGGGATGATTAAAGGGCAGCGTTACCCAGCCTATCTGCATGAAGGAAACTATTGAAAACCCGGTATAGGTCGCTACCAACATTTCAGAACCCTTTATTCTATTAAGAAGCATCCCGTATACGAGACCGGACGCTACTGCAAAGGGTAGGGCAATAAGAACTGCGGAGATAAAGCCGCGGCCCAACGCCGGGGAAGTCAGCCCAAACTCAATGGTTATAAGGGCTCCCAGCAGCCCGCATATAACCCCGATAGGAAGCGCAAAGTTCGGACCTGTGCCGCATTGTATGGATGGAATCATTGCCAGCGCCAGGACGCCAAACATGCCGAACCTTCTTATGACATCGGAAGAGATAAGGCCAAAGTCCTGCTTCAATACTACCGCCGTAATACAAAGGGCTATAAAGAGCGCTAATATTATAAGTCGTGGAAGCCCTAGCTGTTTTATAAAATTCTTGACAGTTGCACCCATATTACACGGCCTCCTTACTTTGCAGTTTACGGTATTCTCCTGCCATCATCAGGCCAAACTCCCTGTCGCTTGCGCCGGGCGCAAGGATGCCTTCAACCTTTCCGTCTGAGATGATCGCAATCCTGTCGCATATGGAACGGAGTTCAACCAGTTCGCTGGAAGTCATGACTATGGTCATTCCTAACTCCTTGTTGAGCTTTACCAGCAAATCAAGGACCAGCTTCTTTGCGCCGATATCTATGCCCCGGGTAGGTTCGGATACAAACAGCACTTCGGGGTCCAACGTCAATGCCCTTGCAACGCACACCTTCTGCTGGTTGCCCCCGCTTAGCTGCCTTGTCAGCTGTTGAGGCCCTCTGCATCTTATGTCCAGGTCCTTGATTATTTTGTTTGCATGTTCTCTGGTAGCTTTAACGTCTATCTGATCAAAAAAGCCAAATCTTTTTAGAAACTTGCCCTTAACCTGCATAGTCGTAACGGCAATATTATGCTCTATCGATGAATCGAGCAGCAGGCCTACTCCTCTCCTGTCTTCGGAAACAAAGGCCAGACCTTTTTTCAACGCCTGTTTTGTATTGTTAAGCTCCAGTCTTTCTCCGGCGAGATAAACTTCGCCGCTGCCCGGGTACAGCCCCATTATGCCGTTGGCGATGCCTACCTTGCCCTGTCCCGCAAGTCCGCCTATCCCCAAGATCTCTCCCTTAAAAACCTTTAAATCTATACCTTTAACTTCCTCTCCGGGCATTTGGACTTTGAGGTCTTTTATTTCGAGAACAATCTCTTTATCTGAAACAGCTTGTTCTACCACTTCAGTTTTGCCGGTTATCTCTATTTTTCTCCCCACCATGAGTTCCGCAAGCTCTACAACGCTCGTATCTTCTGCCTTCCTGGTTGCAACCAGCTCGCCATCCCTCAGAATAGTAACAGTGTCCGCTGCCTGTAGAACTTCAGTCAACCTGTGGGTTATAAATAGTATGGCTATTCCGGACGCCGATAACTGCTTCATTGCAGCTATAAGTCTGTCTGCCTCACTTTCAGCGAGAACCGCAGTGGGTTCATCGAAGACCAGGAGCTTTATGCCGGTTTTGTCTATCTCCCTGGCAATCTCTATAAACTGCATATGCCCGACAGGAAGTCCCGCCACCCTTGCCCATTCTTCAATTCCGATTCCCAGGGTATCCAGGGCCTTTCTCGCATCACTGTTCATGGCCTTGGTGTTCAGGGTCTCCATCCCCTTGCTTTTAGACAATTTGCTTATAAAGTTGGCCTTCGTTATCTCCCTGTTTACTTTAATATTTTCAGTGACTGTAAAATTCGGTATGAGCATGAACTCCTGATGGACCATGCCAATTCCCTGTTTCATTGCCTCATAGGGCGATTTTATGTCCACCTTTTCGCCGTCTATATACACTTCCCCGCTAAAACCGCCTGTGGCATGGATTACCGGCATACCGAAGAGCACATTCATGAGGGTTGATTTGCCGGCGCCGTTCTCCCCCACCAACGCATGTATTTCTCCAGGCTTAACCGACAGGCTGACGTTCTTCAATACCTTGTTGCCGTAGTATTCTTTTTCGATATTCTTCATCTCAAGTGCGTATTCTTTTTCCACCTGGGTCACCACCTTCTGAATTCAATCAAAAGGTAAGGCTGCCTCTCACGGCAACCTTACCTTATCTGACTTCATGCCTTCTTGGCGTATCCTAGAAAGTAAGGAAATCTATCAAGCATAAGAAATAGTTGTCGTATTTTACTCCGCCTTCTTCCAGCGTCGACAGTTCAATATCCATGCCTGCATATTCCTTGAAGGCTTCTTTAATCTTGTCAACATCTATTTTGCCGTTGGTGTTTCCTTCAATCCAGTCTATGGCGTATTCAGCTCCGCCTTCAACAAACATCATGGCAACCGGTACCGGCCAGGTGGAAGTCCTTCCTGTCATACCCTTTTCAGCCATGATTCTTTTAATCTCGTCTACCAAGTAGCCGATATCAGCCTTCTTGTCTTCGGGTATTTCAATACCTAAAGCTGACGGGAAGCCATGGTAAGGCGACGGGCAGCAGGGCTGCGGGTATATAGCTCCTGTATCCACTACGGCTTTAATCAGCGGAACCTGCATTGCACAGTTTGTGCTGAAGAACGCGGTATCCTTGCCATACTTCGCAACCATTTTCGGCACGTCTTCAAGGATGAACTGCTGGGCACCCGATACTCCGGCATCACCGGTCGGGTCCGGAGCTGTAGCGTCTACAAACTCAATACCAAGTTTTTCGCATTCTGATCTAAAAATATCTCTCCTTGCTGAAAGAAGAGGATAGGCCATATGTCTGGGGAATGTATAGTGGACAAATACCTTTGCCCCCTGCTTCTTGGCCTGGGCCGGTATCGTATAACCCATTGCCAGTTCATCCGGCTGGAAGATCAGATCGGCTAATCCTGCTATAACATCGGGGTCTTCGCCAGGTACCCCTGCTATAATCAGAAGGTCATCCCTTATTTCCTTAACCTTCTTTAAAGCTGCCGCGGTACCCGGAACTGCCTGAACGATAACCAGCGCTTTTACATCCGGATCCGAAGCCATAGTTACCATGTTTGCTATGGTAGTTTCCTGCTCATCCATGAATTTGTCCGGGAAAGTCATATGAATTATATGTTCCGGACCATACTTTTTCATTACGTTTTCTGCCGCTCTGTACTCTTCCTCGTTCTGTACAACCGTGTTTGTCATTATGCCTATTTTCCAGTTGTCAGTCTTCTCCTCGGCCGGCGGCGTAGAAGCTTGCTGCCCACAGGCAGTTAAACCAACCACCAGCATAACGGCTAATAAAACAGCCAAAAGTCTCTTTGTCACTAAAAAGCCCCCCTTTTATTTATTGTTCCAGTATTTCTTAATTGCTAAAGACGGTTCTAATCCTTACCCTCCCCCCCCCGTTTTATTATCTATGTAGGCTGCAGTTCTGCAATCCCATGTATTGTGACATACTCCCACCGCCTATGCTGGCGCATAGAGGCGGGGGTTTCTCGCTCAATAGCCCTAACGGGCTAAGTATCAACGAGCTATCCCCGTGTGTCCCACGGTTCTTATTAATGTGTAAAATAGTATCTTAAAATAATTCTACACTTTTCTAAAGATTCCTTCATTTTTGTTCAACTACTTTAAGCTATATTATTTAACTAAATACAGATCATCTGTTTTGTGAACTTATTCAAAGCGATACCTTTACCGTTTTCAATCAGTACGATGTTTTCTACCCGCATTCCAAATCGCCCCGGCAAGTAGATGCCAGGCTCCACGCTGAAAGCCATCCCGTTTTCCAGGACAACTTTATTCCCTTCTTTTATGTACGGCGCCTCATGAACGGCCATTCCAATACCATGTCCCGTCCGGTTCAGGAAGTATTGCCCGTATCCAGCTTCCTTTATTATATCCCTTGCCTTCCTGTCCACCTCTTCAGCGGTTACTCCCTGCCTTGCAAACTGCTCTGCTTCGGAATTGGCTTTTAATACGATATTATAAATTTCCTCCTGTTCCGGGGTCGGCTTGCCTACGAATACCGTCCTTGACATATCGGAACAATATCCCTTATACCGGCACCCGAAATCCAGCACTATTATATCCCTCTCCTCTATAGTCCTTTTATCGTCGTTATAATGAGGTTTTGAACTGTTGGGGCCGGATGCTACGATGGGCTCAAAGGAAATGTCGTCGGCGCCTTTTTCGATAAACAATTCTTTTAACCTTTTTGCAATATCTCTTTCCGTCAGACCTGGTCTGATAAACCTGACTATCTCTTCAGCTACCTGGTCGGCTATCAGCGCAGCCTTTTTCATCAGCTTCATTTCTTCCTCATCTTTGATTTGCCGTACATTTTCCATTATCCCGCTGCCATCCAGAAAGTTTGCGCTTATTACCCCTTTTATTGCAATCATGTCGATCGCTCTTATTACATCGTTCACTCCTATGTTCATGCCTTCCAGGTGATATAGGCTGTTGGCTTCATCTATAGCTTTCAGAAATCCGTCGGAGTCACTCCATACAAATATTGTTTCATCATCACCAAGCGCCTCTCTGGTTTCCTCATAATACAGCTCCGGGCATATGAAAAAATGTCTTCCGTCCTTTAATATCGCGAGGGCCTTGAACCTCTCACAGCTCATTGAACTTAAACCGGTCAAATACTCAAGGTCTGTACTGGTTCCTATGAATAATAAATCCATGCTCTCTTTCTTCATTCGCTCCGCGATCTCATTAACCTTAGAACATAGTTTCATCGCATGCATCTCCTCTTCATAAATTTTTGTAACATTAAAATATCCCTGATATGCAATTAATTATATTCGACAACTATCATATATATCCTGTTGTCTCTGCTAAATTTTCACAGAATTGTAATGTATACCTGCCATAAAAAAAATTCGTCCCGTATTCGGGACTAAAGGCGCTCTATATTAGTCTATTATACCATTTATGGGACAAGCGTTGTCTATCAATTAATTGCTAGTTCCCTCCGAAACTTCTCCAGTATTTTCTTTTCCATCCTGGAAACGGTCATCTGTGAAACCTTGAGGTCTTTGGCAATCTGCGATTGCGTACGCCCTTTAAAATACCTATCTTTCAATATCTTCAGTTCTTTTTCATCAAGTTTACTTATACATCTCTCAATATAATCCCTGTTCTCTATCTTCTGCAGGTTCAAATCGTTTGCACCGATTAAATCGCTTAATGAAAGGTCCCTGTTTTCATCGCTGTTATTATACGGCTCGTCCAGTGACTGGAGAGAATACACCCCACCGGCTTCCATGGCCTCCAGCACTTCTTCCTCGGTCACGTTTAGATACTCCGCCAGCTCAGGCACTCTTGGATTTCTATTGTATTCCTGCGCAAGAGCTTCCTTAGCCGATTGAATCCTTTTAGAAAGCTTTTGCAACCTCCTTGGCACGCGTATCATCCATTCCTTGTCCCTGAAATATTTTTTAATCTCCCCGATTATGGTGGGTGTTGCAAAGCTTGAAAATTTGTAGCCCCGGCTTATATCAAACCTTTCTATGGCATTTATGAGACCGATGGATGCAATTTGAAACAGGTCCTGGTATTCCACCCCTCTGTTTATATATTTTTTTGCCAGTATCTCTGCAAGGTAGATATATTTTTCGAAAATTGCATTTCTTAAGCCAGGGTTCTTGCTCTCAATATATAACTCAAAAAGCTCCTTCTCGTCCATATCTCCTACGAAATCCGTATCAACCGTGCCTTCTTCATAATTCTTACTAATCATGTTAAACCCCCATATACTTTTTCATAGTAAGATTGAACCCTGAATCCGGCAGGACTTCAAAATCGACTTCGTCCATAAGGGTCCGTATTATGAAAATTCCTAGCCCTCCTTCTTTGGGGTTTTCTAAATCAGGAGCTTTTACATCCTTTTCTTTAACACCGCAACCCTTGTCTGCAATACTTACAGTAAGGCCGGTTTCATCTATCACAAACTTCACCCTGTATTCTTTATACTCATCACAGCAGCCATGCTTGATCGCATTGGTACACGCTTCAGCCAAAGCCAGTTTAATATCCTCTATAGCCTCCACATCAAAGCCCATCCTGTTAGCTATCCCTGAAACCGTCAATCTGGCAACGCTCACATATTCCGGCTTGTTCGGCAAAACGAGGACAATCTCATCCACAAAATCATCCCTCCAAAATGAAAATTTTATCGAGCCCCGTGATGAGGAATAACTTCATCACATTAGGTTTCAGGTTTTTTAGATAAATATTCTTATCCTGCTCCTTTATCCTCTTCAAAGCCCCGATAAGGACTCCCAAACCAGTGCTGTCCATATAGCTCAATTCCTTGCAGTCCAAATATAAATCGTCAATCTTTTCCTCAAAAGCGCTGTTTAATGCCTTCTTAAACTCCGCAGCCGAATAAATATCTATTTCACCTTTTAATTCTGCCATCCATCTAGCATTGTCCTTGTCGTAATAACAGTTTATGCTGTCCATATTATTTTTACCCCCTTTGCTGTGCTTCACACAGTATTATTCAAATATTTATTCTTCGCTTTCAATCTTTGCTATCGATACGACAGAATTATCCTTATTGAACTTCATGAGCGTGACCCCCTGGGTTATTCTGCCCAATCTGGAAATTCCTTTAACGTTAAGCCTGATAACTATACCGTCCTTTGTAATGAGCATAATATCATCATTTTCACCTACTACTTTTATCCCGACTATATCTCCGGTTTTCTTGGTAATCTTATAGGTTTTTAATCCTTTCCCGCCTCTGTTCTGGACACTATACTCGTCAATGTCGGTTCTCTTGCCGTATCCCCGCTCAGACACGATGAGAAGGTCGGCATCCTGTTTCACAAGGTCCATCCCTACCGCTTTATCGCCTTTAGCAAGGGTTATACCCTTAACGCCGTGGGCAGTTCTGCCCATACTTCTTACGTCGTCTTCCTTAAACCTTATGGAATAGCCTTTCTTTGTCACCAATAGTATCTCATCGTTCCCTTCAGTGAGCTTAACCCCGATCAATTCATCATCTTCCCTAAGCCCTATTGCCTGAAGTCCGTTCTTTCTATAGGAGTTATATTCAGATAACGGCGTCTTCTTAACCAATCCTTGCTTTGTAGCAAAAAACATATATTTGTCGTCGTCATACTCCTTTATCGGGATGACGGCGGTTACCTTCTCTGTGCTCTCAAGCTGCAGCAGGTTAACTATAGCCGTCCCCTTGGCCTGTCTCCCGGCCTCGGGCACCTCAAAGGCCTTCAACCTATACAGTTTCCCAAGGTTTGTAAAGAACAGGATGTAGTTATGGGTGGAGGTAATAAAGATGTTCTCGACAAAATCTTCGTTCTTTGTTGTTAGGGCTGTCACTCCCCTTCCTCCCCGTCTCTGGCTCCTGTAAGCGTCAGCGGGAACCCTCTTTATATATCCAAAGTGGGTCAGGGTTATTGCTACCTCCTGCTCTTCGATCAGGTCTTCAACATTGAAATCCTCTGCCTCGTGGGTTATCTTTGACCTTCTCTCATCGGCATATTTTTCTTTTATCTCTATGAGTTCTTCCTTTATGATGCTGTTCAACAGCTCTTCCTTTTCCAGTACCTCTTTGTAATAACGTATCTTTTCCAGTAGTTCCTTATACTCTAAATCTATTTTTTCCCTTTCAAGACCGGTAAGTCTTTGCAGCCTCATATCCAGTATAGCCTGGGCTTGTTTTTCCGAAAGGTTGAACTCGTTCATCAGGCCTTCCTTGGCGACCTGGACGTTTTCCGAGCCCCTTATCAGTTTGATTACCCTGTCCAGATTGTCCAGGGCAATCTTCAATCCTTCAAGTATATGAGCCCTGTCCTCCGCCCTGTTCAGGTCATAGATAGTCCTTCGCGTGATGACTTCCTTTTGATGCTCAACGTATTTCACAAGGATTTCCTTCAGGTTAAGGATCCTGGGCTGGCCATCCACCAGAGCAATCATTATTATGCTGAAAGTATCCTGGAGCTGGGAATACTTGTATAGAAGGTTCAGCACAACCTTGGGATTGACATCCCTTTTCAGCTCAATTACAATTCTCATACCCTTACGGTCGGATTCATCCCGTATGTCCGAGATGCCCTCTATCTTCTTGTCCCTTACCAGGTCTGCAATTTTTTCAATAAGCTTTGATTTATTCACCTGGTAAGGTATCTCATTTATAATTATCGCATTCCTGTTTCCGGCTTGGGTTTCAATGTTTGCCTTGGCCCTTACGGTTACTTTTCCCTTGCCTGTCATATATGCTTCCTTTATGGAGTTCTTTCCCATTATGATAGCCCCGGTAGGAAAGTCCGGACCTTTTACTGCTTTTACCAGTTCTTTTATCTCAACATCGGGGTCATCTATGACCTTTATGACTCCATCTATTACTTCACCAAGGTTGTGCGGGGGTATGCTGGTGGCCATTCCTACAGCGATCCCGGATGCGCCGTTTACTAAAATGTTAGGAAACCTTGACGGTAAAACAACAGGTTCCTTTAAGGTCTCATCGAAGTTTGGGATAAAATCCACGGTCTCCTTGTTTATATCCCGCAGCATCTCCAAGGCTATCTTGGACATACGCGCCTCGGTATAACGCATGGCGGCAGCACCGTCTCCGTCGATAGAACCAAAGTTGCCGTGTCCGTCAACCAGCGGAAGCCTTGTGGAAAACTCCTGGGCCATTCTCACCATAGCTTCATACACCGCGGTATCGCCGTGGGGATGGTATTTACCAAGTACGTCTCCGACGATACGGGCAGATTTTCTATGGGGTTTATCGGGAGTCAGCCCCAGCTCATTCATCGCGTATAGTATTCTTCTGTGAACGGGCTTCAGACCGTCCCTAACATCGGGAAGAGCCCTGCTGACAATTACGCTCATCGCGTAATCAATGTATGATTTTTTCATTTCCTGCTGTATATCAACAGGAACTATGCTTTCCTTTGCCTGTGCCATAAAATTTCCCCCTTATATTGGGGACATTCCTCCAGATTACAGCTTGCAGATCACAGTTCACAGGTGTCCGGGTTAGGTCTTTGGGTTTTTACCCCATAACCTAGCCCTGACGTCTGTCATCTGTCATCTGGTAACTGGCAACTGATAGATGGTGTGTCCCCTGACATTAAATATCCAGATTCGTTACGTATTTTGCGTTCTGCTCGATAAACTCCCGACGCGGCTCCACCTTTGTACCCATCAGGGTAGTGAATATCTCATCCGCTGTAATGGCATCTTCTATGGATACCTGGAGTAGGGTTCTCGTCTTGGGGTTCATAGTGGTTTCCCATAGCTGCTCCGGGTTCATCTCTCCGAGACCCTTATACCTCTGTATATCCACCTTATTTCTGTCCTTTTCCTCCAGCAGTTTGTTCAACTCCTTGTCGGAATAGACATAGGTTTCTTCTTTTCCGTCCTTTATCCTGTAAAGGGGCGGCTGTGCTATGAACAGATGCCCTCCATCTATTATTGATCTCATATACCTGAAAAAGAATGTCAGCAGCAGCGTTCTAATGTGGGCGCCGTCCACATCCGCATCGGTCATTATTATTATTTTGCCGTATCTCAGCCTGTCCAAGTCAAACTCTTCATCGATGCCTGTTCCAAAGGCCGTTATCATTGCCCTGATTTCTTCGTATAGAAGAATTTTGTCAAGGCGAGCCTTCTCCACGTTGAGTATTTTGCCCCTGAGAGGAAGAATGGCCTGGTACCTCCTGTCCCTGCCCTGTTTTGCAGAGCCCCCTGCAGAATCTCCCTCAACAAGGTATATTTCACACAGGTCCGGGTCTTTCTCAGAGCAATCGGCCAGTTTCCCGGGGAGGGATGTGTTTTCCAGGACATTTTTCCGCCTTGTCAGCTCCCTTGCCTTTCTGGCCGCTTCTCTTGCACGGGCGGCCAAAATGGCTTTTTCGATCATTACCCTTGCCATCGCCGGGTTTTCCTCAAGACAGGTAGAAATTGCCTCGACAGCTATGGACTCCACGATGCCCCTGACTTCACTGTTCCCAAGCTTTGTCTTTGTCTGTCCTTCGTACTGGGGATTAGTCAGTTTAACCGATATAACGGCCGTTAGCCCTTCCCTTACGTCTTCCCCGGAAAGGTTTTTATCACTGTCCTTTATAAAATTATGTTTCCTGCCATAGTCATTTATAGCTCTTGTCAGGGCTGCTTTAAAACCGCTTAAGTGGGTACCGCCCTCATGGGTGTTGATGTTATTTGCAAAGGAAAATATGTTTTCAACATACCCATCGTTATACTGCATAGCCACTTCAACAACACATTCTTCCTTATTCCCTTCAAAATACAATGGCTGCTTGTGCAGTACTTCCCTGTTCCTGTTCAGGTGTGCGACAAATTCAATAAGCCCACCCTCATAGTGCAGTGTATTTTCTTTTCCGTCCCTTTCGTCCTTCAGTATGATCTTAATTCCCTTGTTCAAAAAAGCCAGCTCTCTCAGCCGGTGTTCGAGGATTTCATATTCGAAATTGATATCTTCAAATATCAGCGCATCCGGCATGAAGGTAATCTTTGTACCGGTTTTGTTTGTTTCCCCAAGTTCCGTCAATTCACTGGCGGCCTTGCCCCTTTGATAGCTTTGCCTGTATACTTTGCCGTTTCTCATTACTTCAACCTCAAGATACTCAGAAAGGGCATTAACAACGGAAACGCCGACCCCGTGAAGTCCTCCGGAAACCTTGTATCCCTTGCCGTCAAACTTACCTCCGGCGTGCAGCATGGTAAGAGCAACTTCAACCGCAGGTTTCCCGATTTTGGGGTGAATCCCTACCGGAATTCCCCTTCCGTTGTCTGTTACCGTAACAGAGTTGTCTTTGTGTACAACAACGCTTATAATATCGCAGTAGCCTGCCAAAGCTTCGTCTATGCTGTTGTCAACCACTTCATAGACTAAGTGGTGCAAGCCCCTGGGGCCTGTACTGCCTATATACATTCCGGGCCTTTTTCTTACAGCTTCCAATCCTTCCAGGACTTGTATCTGGCTTTCGTCGTATACGTTTGCAATATCTTTATCTGCCACAATTTTACCCCCTCTGTTTGTGTTTTCAATTAGCATCCTGGCAGCAGCCTATATAAACTACAAAAAGACTCCAGGTAACCCCAGAGCCGGTGCTTATGTTCGCTAAACAGATGAAATATCCTGCATAAAACCTGCTCTTTTGCACAAAGTAGCTGAAGATATAGGAGAAAAATAGACAACGCTTTTTCTTACCCTTTTCTTATTTCTATTTTTTTCAACCTTTTCCGCAATTATTATGGATTTTGTCTCCTCGTCAGAAATTCTCTCGATAAATCCCTCTTCTTCTGCGATTTTTATGAATTCGATGGTATCCTTAGACCGTGTATTGGAATTCAGATCTATTATTGCGATAACATCTTCCAGGTGAACTACCACATTTTTTCCCAGATGCAGGAACATCTTAGCCCTCCCCTATCATCACGTAGAATCCCTTTCCTCTGTTATTATACCACTATTTACCGTAAAAACCTTTCCCTGTTTATTACTTTTTTTCATTATTTCGGACAGGCCGGTACATGTTATAAAAACCTGTACATGCTCCAGGTTGTTCAAAATATACTCCTGCCTTTGCGGGTCCAGTTCGGACATTACATCGTCCAGCAGTAAAACAGGATATTCTCCTGTTTCTCCTTTAATCAACTCGATCTCCGATAGTTTCATCGATAGCGCTGCTGTCCTTTGCTGTCCTTGGGACCCGTACTTTCTCACATCTGTTCCATTCACGCTGACCCCAAGGTCTTCCCGGTGGGGACCAAAACCCGTAACCCCTGTTCTGACGTCCTTTTCCTGCATTTCTTTAATGCTGTCTCTAAACATTCTCTCTATTTCACTGCGGCCTGTTTCCTCATCAAATTCCACACAGGAGCAGTAATCTATCTCAAGTTCTTCAGTACCCCTGGTAATCGTCCTATGCATTGATTTTGCAAGCATGGACAGCTTCTTTACAAATTGTATCCTGTCATATATTATCTTTGACCCGTAATGGGCAAGCTGTTCGTCCCAAACAGCCAACGAATCCCTTTTATCCTTCCTGTAGGGTATTTCCTTTAAAAGCGAATTCCTTTGTATCAACACCCTGTTATAACTGTTGAGAGAGTAGTAATACGACCGCTTCATCTGTATTATTTCCTGGTCCATGAATCTTCTTCTGAAACCGGGGCCTTCTTTAACCAGTTTTAGTTCCTCCGGAGAAAAAATCACTGCACTAAGGTTGCCCAGCAGTTCACCCCTCTTCTTTATGTCTATTCCGTTAACCCTTACCTTCTTATTCTTGCCGCTAATCCCAACTTCTATAGCTTTCTGTATATCCCGCGTATGAAATACATTGCCTTTCATGTACAGGGACCCGGTTCCCCACCGGATAAGCTCCTTATCGATCTGCGTCCTGTATGATTTTCCGGTTGACAGGTAGTGAATCGCCTCAATTATATTAGTCTTACCCTGGGCGTTATTTCCAACCAAAAAATTAAAGTTCGGGCTGAACTCCGTTTCCTGTTCTCTATAGTTCCTGTAATTGACGAGTTTGAGGTGCTCAAGGTACAAATAAATACACCCCTATCGAGTATATCATAATTTATAAGGTATGGGGACACACCGCTGCGATCGGGTATTCCTTGCCGCGGAATGTCCCCGATATACAAACATATATTCTTATTTAAAGCGCTTTTATTCTCACGCCATCGTCTACTTCCACAATATCGCCGGAAAAAATTTTCATGTTCCTCTGGTTTACTATTCGACCGTTAACCCGTACCCTTCCGTCAAGTATCATGAATTTAGCCTCTCCACCGGTAGAAGCAGCTCCAGAAAGCTTCAAGATTTGACTTAGGGTGATATAGTCTCCTTTAATCTTTATTTCCATCTAAACATCTCCTATTATGCTATAACTCTTACCGGCAGCAGCAGGTAAACATATGCCTCACTATCTAACGGTTTAATTATACATGGACTTACATTGGTAGTAAACTCCATGGTTATTAATTCACTTTCGATAACTTTAAGTACATCAATCAAATACTTTGAATTGAAAGCAATTTCTATATCCTTTCCTTCAGTAACTACATTAATCTCTTCATGAACTTCCCCGATTTCCGCATTGGACATGACTTCGATTTTTTCTTCGCTTATCTTTAGCTTTATTAAATTGTTCTTCCCCTCTCTGGCAAGCAAAGACGCTCTTTCGCAGCTTTCGAGAAAATCCAATGTATTAACTTTAACTTTTGTTGTATATTCTTCAGGAATAATTTGCCTATAGTTAATAAAATCCCCTTCCAGAAGCCTCGAAATAACCCTTGTGTTTCCCATGCTGAACATGATTTGATTCCCTGTAAACTCAACATCGACTTTATCCTGTTGATCCTTGTAAATTTTGTATATCTCATTGAGGGTCTTGGATGGTATTACTGCGGAGATAGCATCAGCGTCCTTATCGATGCTTACAGTTCTGAGGGCCAGCCTGAAGCCATCCAACGCTACCATGTTCAGCTGATTCCCCGAACTCTCCAGCAGGGCCCCGGTAAGAATAGGCCTTGTTTCATCAACTGCACATGCAAAAACCGTCTGCCTTATCATACTTCTGAAAAGGTCCTGGGGAAGCCTCATTCTCTTTTCTCCTTCTACTTTATTAAGTTCCGGAAACTCCCCTCCGGCTTGTCCCTGTATATTAAAGCATGAGTTCATGCATTTAATCCGCGCAATATTTCTTTCATCTATTGTGATCTCCACATCTGCAGCCGGCAGTTTCCTGATGATTTCACCCAGCAACCTCGAATCCAGGACTACCCAACCTTGTTCCAGAATTTCAGCGTCTATTCTGCATTCTATTCCCAACTCAAGATCTGTTGCCGTAACCCTTAGCGCCGTTGAACGGCAGTCGAATAGGATCCCCTGGAGAATCGGAAGGGTGGTTCTGGTTGATACAGCTTTTTGAGCGGTAATGATTCCTTCGAGCAAGCTGTCTCTGTTGCAAATGACCTTCATGTGGATAACCTCCAATCCAAATTTTATATATAGAAAAATAATAATAAATAGTAGTAATAGTAGTAGGGGGTGTAGATATGTGGAAAACAGAAGCAATATATAGAGATTCAACAAAGCAGAATGTTAGCTGAATGTTGATAATATGTAAGTATTTTTCCACATATTAAAGGTTGTAAAAAGGTGATGAAATAGAGCGAAAATAATCAACAGGTTACTAACAAGCTGTTCACAAAAACCTGTTGATTATTTTGTTCTAGCTATTAAGCCTCTTATGTATTTCATTGATGGCCATCCTCAAAGATTCGTCATTCTGGAGCTCGGCTGTGATTTTATCATAGGCATGCATCACCGTTGTATGGTCACGGCCGCCAAACTCCTCTCCAATTTTTGGTAACGACAAATCGGTAAGTTCCCTTGTAAGGTACATTGCTACCTGCCTTGGAAAAGCTATTGAGCGGGTACGTTTTTTCGATTTAAAGTCTTCAATTTTTATTGAATAATACTCGGAGATAACCTTTTTTATCAAATCGACGTTTATTACCCTTGGTTTAGAATTTGAAAAGAAATCCTTAAGGGCTTCCTGTGTCAGGTCAAGGTTTATATCACGGTTCGTAAGGGAAGAATAAGCAACAATCCTTATCAAAGCCCCCTCAAGCTCTCTTATGTTGGATTCTATTTTTTTAGCGATAAATATAAGCACCTCATCGGGTATGATTAGGTTTTCGACATTAGCTTTTTTCTTGAGGATGGCAATTCTTGTTTCAAGGTCAGGGGGCTGTATATCGCAAATAAGACCCCATTCAAACCTTGAACGCAGCCTATCCTCGAGGGTAGGTATCTCCTTAGGAGGTCTGTCGCTTGAGATTATTATCTGTTTGCTTGCCTCATAGAGGGAATTGAATGTATGGAAAAATTCCTCCTGAGTCCGCTCTTTGTCAGCTATAAATTGTATATCGTCGACAAGCAGTACGTCCGTTGTCCTATATCTATTTCTGAATTCTACGTTTTTGTCATCCCTGATTGAATTAATCAGATCATTGGTGAATTTTTCAGAAGTAGTATAAAGAACACGTGTTTTTGGGTTGTTTCGCAGAATATAATGTCCTATTGCATGCATAAGATGTGTTTTGCCCAGGCCCACGCCTCCATATAAAAAAAGAGGATTGTACGCACGGGCAGGAGCTTCGGCTACTGCGAGGGAAGCAGCATGGGCGAAACGGTTGCTGTTTCCTATAACGAATGTGTCAAAGACATATTTTGGATTCAGCATATTCGCGGATTCTGATTCCTGGATGCTATTTCTGCTCTTATTATTGTTCTGACTGTATACATTCGTGTCATTCTCTTCTTCAGGCAGTATGAGTTTAATCTCGTATTCCTTATCAGTGACCTGCTTTAGAGCGTTAAAAATTAAATTGACATATCTGGCCTCAAGTATATTCTTAATAAAATCCGTTGGGACGCTTAGTATTATAATATCATTCTTTTCCTCAACCGGTTTTATAACTTTAAACCAGGTATTAAAGCTTACTTCGGCCAGCTCACCTTTTATTAATTTTAGAGCACTTTCCCAGATTGAAATGAGATTGTCTTGCATATTAATCCTCCTTTAAGGTATGGGGACACACCGCTACAATCGGGTATTCCTTGCTGCGGAATGTCCCCGATCGGTATGGGGACACACCGCTGCTAGTTCACAGATCACAGATCACAGATTACAGGCGTCAGGGTAGGTCTCTGAAGTTTTCATTCTGGCAACCGGGAACTGTTAACTGGCAACTATATTCTGTCAACTGTCGACTTCTATCTGACAACTGGCAACTACGTATAAGGAATGTCCCCCATTATACACCTTGTACTAGTAACAGGTTGTCCACATAAATATAAAAGCGTGTAGGAATAATTTTTATCCCCAGGGAAACTAATAAAAATGTGGAGATAAAGGGGGTAAAATGTTAGTTGTTTGTAAAGATAATATTATGGTAACACGAATAAAATCCAGAATAATAGTAAACAATAAATATTTATACACAAACATATCCACAATATGTGAATAAATTATGTTAATTTATAGTTTTTATCAACAGATTCTATATTATGATAACAGATAATTATGGTGTTATCAATAATTATTGGCAAGATATCCACAAAAAATAACCTGCAAAATAAAATATATCCACAATCTCATTTTCTTGACACCTATTTGTAATAAAGCTATAATCTATATATAAATTGGAGGATTATGCTTTAAAGGATATAAGCTACAAGAAGGGGGTGGACATTATGAAAATGACATACCAGCCGAAAAAAAGGCAGAGAAAAAAAGAGCATGGTTTCATGAAAAGAATGAAAACCAGTTCTGGCAGAAAGGTATTGAGCAGAAGGAGGAAGAAAGGAAGGAAGAAATTGACAGCATAAGGCCGCCGTTGGAGGCCTTTTTTGTAGAATGGGGCATTTTGACTTAAAAGGGCAGGGAAGGATAAGAAGGGATTGAAATGGTGGAAATAATTGCATTAAGAAAGAGCAGAGAATTTGCCAGGGTATATAATAAAGGAAAGAGCAAAGTAAATCCCGTACTTGTCTTATATGTGCTGGAAAACGGCGGGTTCAATAATAGAATAGGCATCAGCGTGAGCCGTAAAGTCGGAAAGAGTGTAGTCAGGAACAGGATAAAGAGATTGATAAAAGAGGTATACAGGAAACAGGCCCATAGGCTGAAAAACGGTTATGATTTGGTTTTTGTATCGCGGGTGCAGGCGAAAAATGCGGATTACAAAGAGATTGAAAAATGGATGGACAACCTATTTTTGAGACATAATCTATACATATAAAGAAGGATTTATTTTATGAAGAGAATACTAATATACGTTATTGAGATATATAGAAAGTATATTTCTCCGATTAAAGCCGGAAAATGCAGGTTTTACCCGACCTGTTCCGAATATTCAATACAGGCGATTGAAAAATACGGTGCATTTAAAGGGACAATAATGGCCGGGAAAAGGATACTGAGGTGTCACCCCTTTAACCCCGGAGGTTATGACCCCGTTAAATAATATACAGATTAGGGGGAGATGGTTTGATTAGGGCAATTGCTCAGCCACTAGGCTTACTTTTAAGTTATATTTTTGGTATAGTAAACAGTTATGGGCTTACCATAGTAATATTTACATTGATTATCAAAGTTGTGTTATTACCCCTTACGTTAAAACAGACAAAATCGATGAAACAGATGCAGGAAATAAATCCAAAGATAAAGGAACTGCAGAAGAAGTATGCCAATGATAAACAGAAGCTTAATGAGAAGACTATGGAACTGTACAGACAGCATAACGTGAACCCGGCCAGCGGATGCCTGCCGCTATTAATCCAGCTTCCTATCATTTTTGCGCTATTTCAAGTTCTAAGAACACCCACTGATTATAATATTGCACAAGAAGCAGTTACGCAAAGCTTTTTATGGATAAAAGACTTATCGGCGCCGGACAGGCTTTATATATTGCCTGTGCTGGCAGCGGCAACTACTTACTATCAATCCAAGATGATGAGTACAGGCAGTGCAAGCAACTCTTCCCAGAATACAATGAATATTGTGATGCCGCTAATGATTGGGTGGTTCAGCATGCAATTCGCTTCAGGACTAGCGCTGTATTGGGTTTTAAGTAACCTGTTCCAGATAATTCAGCAGTATTTTACGATGAGATCTGGTAAGGTTGTTAAGGAGGAGTCCAATTGACGGCAAAATCTATAGAAAAAACCGGGAAAACTATACAGGAAGCGGTGCGCCTGGCAATAGAAGAGCTGAAGGTAGACCTGGATGACGTAAAGATTGATATTCTTGAGGAACCCGAGAGGGGGCTGTTGGGCTTAATAAACAGCAAACCGGGCAAGGTCAGGGTTACCCTTAAAACAACCCCCGTTGATACAGCAAGAGAATTCCTGGAGAAGCTTCTGAAGTCCATGAACATTGATGGGAGAGTTCTGGCAAAGGAAGAGCCGGATAAGGTAATAAAGGTAGAATTCAAAGGTCCCAATATGGGTATACTGATAGGCCGGAGAGGGCAGACCCTCGATGCAATACAGTACATAACAAGCCTTGTAGTTAATAAAAAGTTCGGAGAAGATTATTACAGGATAATAATAGATACCGAGAATTACAGGCAAAAGCGGGAAGAAACCCTGGTGCAGTTAGCAAGAAATTTAGCGCACAAAGCGGTAAAGCTTAAGAGGGATATCGCATTGGAGCCGATGAATCCCTACGAGAGGAGAATAATACATTCTACCTTGCAGGAAGATGGCAGGGTTACTACGGCAAGCGAAGGAGAAGATCCCTATAGAAAGGTAATAATAAAAGTCAAGTAAAACGGAGCAGGTGCCAGGCACCTGCTTCAGATTATTTGTTCGCTATGTTTGTACATTTGCCGGGTAATTGTAATGGGAATTTTTTGGTATAATAATCATGAGGTGATTGAGTTGGTAATTAGGGATGGAGATACAATCGCAGCAATAGCTACAGCTCCCGGGGACAGTGGTATAGGAATTGTCAGGTTGAGCGGGCCGGAGGCAATATCCATTGCAGAGAGCATCTTTGAATCGATCTCCGGCAGCCCGTTGGGGGATCTGCCTGACAGGAGGTTGAATTATGGATATGTTAAGGACCCTACAAGCGGAGAGAGGGTCGATGAGGTGCTGGTAGCGGCAATGCGGGCGCCTAGAACGTATACCAGGGAGGATATGGTGGAAATAAATTGCCACGGAGGCAGCGTACCGCTGAAAAAGGTCATGGCGCTGGTTGTTGATAAAGGGGCGAGGGTAGCTGAACCGGGGGAATTTACAAAACGTGCGTTTTTGAACGGAAGGATAGACCTATCGCAGGCTGAGGCGGTTATCGATATAATCAACTCAAAATCCGAGATGGGCTTGAGGACGGCAATGAGCCAGTTGGACGGGGGTCTGTCCCGAAGGTTGGGCGTTATTAAGGAGAAACTCCTGGCGATGATGGCCCGGATTGAAGCATCTATAGATTTTCCGGAACACGATATTGAGGAAATCACAAGGGAAGCGCTGGAGCAGGGCGCCAAAGAAACGGTAGATATGCTGGAAAGGCTCATAGCGACGGCTTCCTCCGGGAAACTGGTCCGGGAAGGGCTTAAGACAGCAATAGTAGGCAAGCCGAATGTCGGCAAATCATCGCTGTTGAATGCGCTGTTAAGGGAGAATAGGGCAATAGTAACAGACGTCCCGGGCACCACCAGGGATATAATTGAGGAATACATAAATATTAAGGGTGTACCGTTGAGGATAATGGATACGGCGGGGATAAGAGAGACCGAAGACATAGTGGAGAAAATCGGCGTAGAGAAGACAAAGGAGTACCTGGACAGGGCTGACCTGATTCTGTTCGTGCTTGATGCAGCACGGCCGATATCCGAAGAGGATAGGACAATCTTTGAAATAATACAGGGGAAAAGGGTAATAGTGCTTATAAACAAGACGGATCTTAAGGTTGAAATTGACATGGGGGAGATTGAGGAAGCATTCAGGGATAAACCGGTTATTCCGATGTCTCTGCTGAAGGATGAAGGGCTGGACACCCTTGAGGAAAAAATTCACGACATGGTATTTTCGGGGCAGGTCAGAAGCAGCGACCCTGTTATGGTTACAAATGTCAGGCATGAAGATTGCCTAAAACGGGCCAGGAAAAGCCTGCTGGAGGCAATCGAATCAATAGATGCAGGACTGCCTTTGGATCTGATATCCATAGACATAAAGGAGTCGATGGAAGCCCTTGGAGAGATCACAGGGGAGAGTATCACCGAAGAGATCGTGGACAGAATTTTTCACGATTTTTGCATTGGGAAATAGGAGGGGTTATATGGAATACTTGGCGGGAGAATATGACGTCATTGTTGTGGGGGCAGGCCATGCGGGATGTGAGGCATGCCTGGCCTCGGCAAGGATGGGATTTAAAACCCTCGTAATTACCCTTAATCTGGACAGCATTGCCCTAATGGCGTGCAATCCCGCGATCGGAGGTACAGGCAAGGGACATCTGGTTAGGGAAATAGATGCGCTGGGCGGTGAGATGGGTTTAAATATCGATAAGACATTCATACAGATAAAAATGCTTAACACAGGAAAAGGACCGGCTGTACACTCATTAAGGGCCCAGGCAGACAAAAAGAGTTACCAGGCCCATATGAAGATGGCCCTGGAGAAACAGGAAAACCTGGATATCAAACAGGATGAAGTCGTTGAGATTATAGTAGAAGAAGGAGAATGCCGGGGCGTCAAAACCAAAAACGGAGCTGTATATAAAGCAAAGGCTGTTATACTTACAACCGGGGTATATTTGAGGGGTAAGATTTTTATCGGAGAGATCAGCTATGAAGGAGGTCCGTACGGGTTATTCGCAGCGAATGAATTGTCTGCAAGTCTTGAAAAGGCCGGGCTGAAGCTTATGAGGTTCAAAACGGGTACCCCTGCCAGAGTTCACAGGGCTTCCCTGGACTTTACCAAAATGATTGAACAGCCGGGCGACAGGGAGATAATACCCTTCTCTTTTATGAATGAGTTCGAGGACCTCAGCAGAGATCAGATCTCCTGCTGGTTAACCTATACAAATGAAAAAACCCACGAGATTATAAGAAAGAACCTCCACAGGTCGGCTCTATATGGAGGAGAGATTGTAGGAGTTGGTCCAAGATACTGCCCTTCTATTGAGGGCAAGCTGGTCACCTTTCCTGACAAGGAAACCCACCAGCTCTTTATTGAACCCGAAGGTCTTGATACCGAAGAGATGTATGTTCAGGGAATGTCGACAAGCCTGCCGGAGGAGGTGCAGGTGGAATTTTACAGGTCGATAAAAGGACTGGAAAATGTAAAAATCATGAGAACCGCCTATGCAATCGAATATGACTGCATTGACCCGACACAGCTAAAGCTATCACTGGAAAGCAAGGAGATAGAAGGACTCTTTTGTGCCGGACAGATAAACGGCAGCTCCGGGTATGAAGAGGCTGCAGCCCAGGGAATCATTGCGGGGATAAACGCTGCGCAAAAGATAAAAGGAGAGGAACCCCTGATCCTGGACAGGTCAGAGGCATATATCGGGGTGCTGATAGATGACCTGGTAACAAAGGGAACCAGTGAACCTTATAGGATAATGACTTCAAGGGCTGAATACAGGCTTGTTCTGAGACAGGATAATGCCGACAGAAGGCTTACGGAAAAGGGACGAAAGCTTGGTTTGGTGAGCGAAGAGAGATACAGAAGGTATAGAGAAAAGGCAGAAAGCATAGAAAAGGAAATTGAGCGGCTTAAGAATACGACAGTATCACCAACAGAAGAGATTAATGAATTTCTGAGGGTGAGGAAGAGCTCTGAAATAAAAACAGGGTTAAGCCTATACGAATTAATCCGCAGACCCGAAATCTCTTATCATGATCTCGCCGCGATTGATGCGGACAGGCCGCAGCTTCCGTTGGCTTTGGGGAAGCAGATAGAGGTTGAGATCAAGTATGAAGGATATATCAAGAAACAGCTCGCACAGATCGAGCAGTTCAAGAGGATAGAGAGCAAAAGGTTAGAACCGGGAATCGATTATACAAAGGTGAAGGGACTTAGACTTGAAGCCCAGGAGAAACTTAACAAGATCAAGCCGGAATCCATAGGGCAGGCTTCAAGGATTTCAGGGGTGTCCCCGGCGGACATATCCGTATTGTTGATATACCTGGAACAAAAAAGAAGGACTGACAGAGAATGAAGGATTTTAGAACCGTACTGATACAAGGTGCACGGCACATGGATATCGAGCTTGATCAATGGCAGGTTGAGATGTTTGATGCTTATATGAGGCTTTTGAAGGAATGGAACCTGAAGCTCAACCTCACATCCATAACCGAAGAAAACGAGATAGTAGTAAAGCACTTCCTTGATTCAATGACCTGTGCGGCCACCGGGTTTATAAGCGACGGGCAAAGGGCCATTGATGTAGGTACGGGTGCCGGATTTCCTGCCATTCCAATCAAGATTCTGTATCCGGGTTTAAAAATGGTGCTCCTGGATTCATTAAACAAAAGGGTGGATTTCTTAAGAACTCTGATTAGCTGCCTGGGCCTTGAGGGGGTGGAGGCATATCACGGCAGAGCAGAGGAATTGGCCCGGGAGGAGGGGTACAGGGAAGCCTTTGACCTTTGCTTGTCGCGGGCAGTAGCCCATCTTTCGATACTGAGCGAGTACTGTATTCCCTTTATAAACAGAGACGGGAAATTTTTGGCGATGAAGGGGCCGTCATTTGAAGAAGAGCTGCAGGAAGCCCGGAATGCAATAGAAATTCTTGGCGGAAAAGTATACGATACCAGGGAATTTGTTTTACCGGGGACAGAGATAAAGCATTATATCGTAATAATAACAAAGGTAAGCAATACACCGTCAAAATATCCAAGAAAAGCCGGAAAACCAGCGAAAAACCCGATAAAATGAGCGAGAATGCCGGTAATTGTAAAACGGTTTTTGATAAATGTAGAAGG
>Ga0067045_1029028_pt1 | contig 24693 bp, 18 predicted proteins | sample TerdegcTABiofilm_FD_59184 | JGI IMG/M metagenome (GOLD analysis project Ga0067045, IMG submission 59184) | Combined Assembly of (Gp0054472, Gp0054536) Wastewater bioreactor microbial communities from Singapore -Terephthalate degrading... | reverse complement strand
TCCTTGATACTCTTTTCCTTGAACCGCGTCAAAAGTGATCCGCGCCGGTAGACCTACGCTGACCCGATTGATATCCACTTCTGGAATTTGCATATCCACCAGCAGGCGGGAGAGGTCATCCACTCGGAAGGAAACAGTTCCTGGGGAGATCTGATCACCTGGCTTTGCATTTGCAAGGGTCACTGTCCCTGCAATGGGCGATTCCAGGCGTGAAAGATTCACTGTTGCTTCAAGCGCTTTCACGCGTGCTTCGGCAGCGGCAATATCTTCTGGATCCGTCCCGTTTTTTACACGCTCCCATTCCTTCTGGGCGTCTTCCAGGTTAGCGCGAGCAACATCGACCAGCGCATCGGCTTCGGCAATTTCCTGTTCATCCGGTTTACTCAAAAGGTAATTTAAATTCGCCAAAGCGGTATCACGGTTTTTTCGAGCCGCTGCCAGGGCTAAAAGCCCCTGCGCCCGGCGGGGGTCATCTTCCGGTAGGTCTGCAACAAAGCTAAAGAGATCCTCCGCCTGTTTGAGACTCTCGTCCGCCAGGATAAAATTGGCGCGCGCTTGATCCAGCGTGGCGTTATCCGAACGAGCGTAATCTTTGCTCAAGCGTTTTTCCTCTGCATCCTCCAGCGCTTTCTGAGCCTGGATCATCGCTTGATAGGCTTTGGCGCGCGCGCTTTCTGAAGTCTTTAAATTTTCCAGGTTTCGTCGTGCGGCGACCAGATCAGCCTCTGCCAGGATCACCGATTGAGGGAGCGAAGCCTGATCCAATTCTGCCAGAATAAACCCTGAAGAGACCTGCTGATCCAGTTCGGCACTTACGCTTTTGACCTTTCCGCTCGTTTGCCAGGCCAGGACAGCGCTTTGATTAGAGCGAACTGTGCCGGTTGCGCCAACGATGGCAACCAGTTCTCCCCGTTCCAGTGTAACCGTCTGCCACATACTGCTGGCCGACTGTCCATTGATCATACCTCGTATGACAAAAAATGCGACAGCCGCCACGACAACGACAATAGCTAAGATGATGATTCGCTTGCGGGTTTTCATAAGCGCCTTCCTGATTTAGACAATCGACCTTGATTTTACCACTCTGCACCAGGATTAAGCTTGCCAGAACAAACCGAATCCGTAGACCTCATCTGTTGACATGCCAGGTACATCCTTCTTGAATCAATCAAACCTGCCAAAGGTTACTTTTTCGCAGGGTGCAAGATTCACAAGAGCCACCCATTGAATCGACTATAATAAAAGCCTTGCCTCTGTCATTCAACTGGCGGACTTGAATGAAAACGATAAAACTTATAGTCACCAACGCAATCCTGATCTTCATCAGCCTTTTCCTGATCGTCCAAAGCGCTGTGCCGCCGGCAGACAAGGTCGAACTGGTAAGAGCCTACACCAGGGCGATTGAATTCGATTTTAGCGCATGGGTCTTCAACGCGCTGGCCGTAAAACAAAAACAGGCTGCGCTAAGCCTGCCACGCTATATGGAGGAGAGACAACAGAAAAAGCTCATAGAAAATTGCCTGAACCTGGTAGCCGAAATCCGCTCGATTAATACCGAAATCGAACAAACCTACGCAAATCCCGAGATGGAAAATAAGGAAGAAAAACTGACCCCGCTGAAACAAAAGTTGAAAGATTTGAGCGAACAGCAAGCCCATCTCGCGCCGGTATGCGAATCGGTGTTGCAGCAACAGCTTAACGCCGTCCTGTCTCACATGGGTTTCACATTGGGCGGCCAGGCCATCCCGCCGGTACTTTATCATGCCACGCCACTGCCGTACGCGTTGATCGTCTCACCGCGTTCGGTCATTCGCCAGGATGCCAACATTTCGCTGCAAACCGATTTAACGCTGCCAGAAATGGTATCGTTGGAGCAAAAAGTCGAACAGGGTCTGAATGTCTCCGCACTGGTCGTGCCCATTGGAGGGATCGGCGTTTACCCTACTATGGTACTAAATACCTCCTATCTCCCCACGCTGGTTGAGATTGTTTCTCACGAATGGATTCATAACTACTTGACCTTACGTCCGCTTGGACTCAGTTACGAAAAAAGCCCTGAACTGCGAACGATGAACGAGACGACGGCCTCGATCGCCGAAACCGAAATCGCCCGCCTTTTGTTAGAAAAATATTATCCGGAGGTCTTGCCGCCGCTCCCTTCACCTGCCAGCTCTCCTCAGCCGCAGGGCAGGATTCCTCTTGAAGAACCAGTCTTTGACTTTAACGCCGAAATGCACGAAACCAGAATCACCACCGATGCTTTGCTGGCAGAAGGTAAAATCGTCGAAGCCGAAGCTTATATGGAAAACCGCCGCCAATTTTTCTTCGAAAATGGATACCAAATCCGCAGGCTCAATCAGGCTTATTTTGCCTTTTACGGCGCTTATGCCGCCGAACCAGGAGGTTCTGCCGGGACAGACCCGGTAGGCCCCGCCGTGCGCGCCCTGCGGTCTCAGAGTCCTTCCCTGGTTGATTTTGTTAACCGCATCTCCTGGATGACATCCTTTGAGGAACTAAAACGGGCAACGGGGCAATAAATCAGAAGTCATCCAGACCTCCCGGTTCCGTCCCGGCCCCAAAATCGTCCATCTCTTCACCACCGCCCAACTCAGGCATTGATTTTTCGATCTCCTCTGGAGATTCCCCAGCTTCCAGGCGGCCAACCACCTCGTGAAACTCTGGTCCGATGTCTTCGCCCACCTCAGCGCTCATTTTGCGCAGCATACGACCCAGCTCACGAGGATTATCCTCCAGCCCTGCCAGATCATCCATCTCGCTCAAGTCATCCAGACGGCTCTCCTCCGAGCGCAACACCCGAATGCGACCAATCCTGCGCTGGACATGCTCGCTTCCACAAAATGTGCAGCGCACCAGCTCTTTGCCATATTGCGCGTAAGACAGATAAATGTCAAAACGTTTGTGGCAATCGAGGCAGCGAAAGTCGTAATTCGGCATAAAATTTCCTCCTGAGTTCAAGCAAGGTTTTATCTATTATAATCAGAGCATAAAAGATTTTTATTAGATTTTCCACCAGGCATCCGCTCATGACTTTGACCGAAATCAACTTCGATGTTCTTCATCCCCAGCCCTTGTTGATCGTCATCTCCGGGCCTTCCGGAGTTGGAAAAGACTCGGTGCTTAAGGAAATGAAAAAACGGTCAAAGGCGTATGCCTTTATCACGACCGCCACCAGCCGGGAACCCCGCCCCAACGAAGTTCATGGCGTAGACTATTTTTTTGTAAGCAAAGCAGAGTTTGAGAGAATGATTGCTGCTGATGAATTGATTGAATATAACCTGGTATACAGCGATTACAAAGGCATCCCCAAGTCGCAAGTACAGGCTGCCCTGGCAACCGGCCAGGATACCGTTATCCGGGTAGATGTTCAGGGAGCAATGCGCCTGAAAACGCTATGTCCAGAAGCCGTTTTTATCTTTCTTGTGCCCGATAATGCCGCTGTATGGTATCACCGCCTGAAAAACCGCAAAACTGAAACCGATGAGGAGTTTGCCCTGCGCATAAAGACAGCCAAAGCAGAAATGGAGCACCTGGACTGGTTTGACTACGTGGTGGTCAACACCGAGGATTGTCTTGAAAATACGGTGGACACCATCGAGGCCATCATTACCGCCGAACACCACCGGTCTCACCACCGGGTGATCACCCTATGAACAACTCATCTCCTGAATCCACCAATTCCTTTATGGAACCCCCGCGTCAGCCCGTGCGAATTGCCATGCCCCGCCCCGCGGCAAAACCTCGCGTGACGTATATCCTTTTAGCGATCACAATTTTCTTCTTTATCCTTCAATGGATCAGCTCGCAGGTACTGGGAGTAGATTACCCGCTGGCGCTCGGCGCAAAAATCAACGAAGCCATTCGAGCTGGCCAGTACTGGCGGTTGCTTACCCCCGCCTTGCTGCACGCCTCGCTAATCCACATCGGATTCAACATGTACGCCCTCTATGCCATTGGGCGCGGCCTGGAACAGCACTATGGTCATGGACGGTATATTCTGCTATACGCAATCTCGGCGCTGGCGGGCAACACCCTCTCCTTCGTCCTTTCGCCAAACCCTTCTACAGGGGCTTCGACCGCTATTTTCGGGCTGGTAGCGGCAGAAGGAGTTTTTATCTTTCGCAACCGTTTCATCTTTGGGGGCAACACCCGCGCCATGCTGGCGAATATTGCGACCATCATCCTGATCAACTTAATCATTGGGCTTTCCCCAGGGATAGACAATTGGGGCCACTTGGGAGGCCTGCTGGGTGGGCTTGTCTTTGCATGGTTCGCAGGTCCAGCATTAAAAGTAGAGGGGCTTTACCCAAATTTGCAGCTCACCGACCAGCATGACCGACGCCAGGTTGGGCTGGTTGTAGCCATCGAAACGCTCGTGTTACTCGGGCTCGTAGCCCTGGCAGCCGCCTGACGGTTTGCACCCACGCCAGAAAGCCATCAAAGTACTTTCCTTTCCCCCAACAGAATCCAGTTGCCTTTTCGATCATCCACACTGGACAAGGCGCGGTCATAATACAGCTCGAAGATGCGACCCTTCGCGCTCACGACGCGAAAGTAGTAACGCCCGACGCCGCGCGAACCCCTGCTGGAAGCACGTTCAGCATGGTTTGGCTGCATATTGCGCGCCATCTTACCGCGGCGGCGAAAATCGTGCCATTCAGCGAGGAGTTGAACAATGCGGTGGGTCTCGCCGCACCACAAAAAAGCCGAAGGACAGCCCGGCTTTTTCTCCAACAGCGGCGTCTGGTCAAAGATAACTTCTACCGCCTCGCCAATAAATCGGAATGGAACAGAATCCATCTCCCCATTTTACCAAAGAGCAGGCTGAAAAGCCGGTCGTCGGCCGTCTAAAAGGATAAAAGGGTTCATTCGGCTTGTGTGAATGCCCAAAACCCTCAAATCTTCCACCTTTCTTAGTTTGCCTTTATTGCGCGCCGCCAGAATGGCAGAAACCCCTTTTGGGCCTACCCCAGGGATGCGTAGCAGTTCCTGAGGGGCGGCGCGGTTTATTTCAAGTGGTTGCTCGGCAAGGTTTTCCCTGGCCCAGGCCAGTTTTGGGTCAATATTCAACGGCAAGTTGCCATCCCGCAGGTAGGGAAAATCTTCATATGAGAAACCATAATCCCGCAGCAAGAAATCGGCTTGATACAATCGTATCCGCCGCCACGGGTGCACCGCTGGTAAGTTTTCAAAAGGGGTTTGGGGCAGAGGTGCGAACCCGGAATAATAGATCCGCTTCAGATGCAACTTGCGATAGAGATACTCGGAAGTGCGCAACAAATCCAGGTCAGTCTCATCTGTCGCGCCCACCACAAATTGGGTCGTACTGGAAGGCCAGCGCCCCGACCATCCTCGATCAGAAGGTTCTTCCTGGCGCAGCGTCTCTACCCACCACAAAGGCTGCACCAGCTCCTCGATAAGTCTTTTCATCGGCGCCAGCCGCTGTAAATGGGCCATCGTGGGCGCCTCCAGATTCACCGAAACCCGGTTGGCCAGCTGCATGGTGCGCTCTACCTGGGCATATTCGGCACCTGGCATCAGCTTTAGGTGTAAGTAACCTTGATAACCAAGTTTATTTCGCAGGACATCGGCCGTCGCCAAAAGACGGTCTTGTGTCTGGCAGCCTCCCCCGGCAATCCCAGAGCTGAGGAGAATCCCTTGCACAATGCCCTTATTAACCATCTGCATAAATGCGCCCGCCAGCTCCTCTGGCCGAAAAGTCTGGCGGGGGATATCCCGGCCAGCCCGGCAAAAACAGTAATTACAGTTCCGCTCGCAAACAGAGGTGAGCATTGTTTTCAAGATCGGAATCTTTCTGCCGCCAGCCATGGTAGCCATAAAAATGGGAAATTTCTGGTCGCAGGGATGATCCTCGCTGCCTACCCCAGCTTTGGCATGGGATTTCAACTTACCCAAAAGGCTTTGAGGAAGGAGGTTGGGGAATTCCTGATCTTCAAAAACCATATCCTGCCGAAAAAAGGCAAATTTCTCAAAGGCATCCATAATATAAATATAGAACATATTATCTATTAATGCAAGATCTTTTTCCAAATTCCTGGCCGTTCTCATTGCAAGTGTATAATTTTGTTGACCAAATTTTTTGGGGAAGGTAATGCGATGAACATTTTTGAACAGATTCAAAAACCTACCCTGCTGTTAGATGAAGAAATTGCAAAAAATAACCTCCACCGCATGAGCCAGCGTGTGAAAGCCGCCGGTGTTCGTTTCAGACCTCATTTCAAAACGCACCAATCCGCGCAGATCGGGGAGTGGTTTCGGGCGGAAGGCGTCACAGCCATCACTGTTTCCTCGCTGGACATGGCAATTTATTTCTCCCAGTATGGCTGGCAAGACATCACACTGGCATTTCCTGTCAACTTGCGCCAGATCGATACGATCAACCATTTGGCAGCTCGCATGCATTTTGGCATACTGGTCGAGTCGCCCGAAACCGTCCTTTTTCTCAGGGAACATCTATCTGCCCCGGTTGATGTCTGGATCAAAGTAGATACCGGCAACGGCCGTACCGGCATCGCCTGGGATCATCTTGCTGCTTTCCGGCAACTCGCCAGCCTGATCACCTCTTGCCAGAATTTACATTTCAAAGGGCTTCTCACCCATGCTGGGCAAAGTTATCGCGCCTCCTCAAAAGAAGACATTTGTCATATCTATCAGGAGAGCATTAACCGCATCAATCACAGCAGAGACGAGCTGGCTGCCATGGGGTTTGGACCACTTCAAGTCTCCGTGGGGGATACTCCAGGGGCAAGCCTGTGTAATCCTGGCCGTGTGGATGAATTACGGCCAGGAAACTTTATCTTCTATGATACCCAGCAGGTTCAAATCGGCGCCTGCCAGGATGAAGATATTGCTGTCGCGGTTGCATGCCCGGTGGTGGCGCTCCACCCAGAACGGAATGAAGTTGTCTTATATGGAGGCGCTATCCACCTCTCTTCCGATTTTTTGACAGAAGACGGCCATCGCGTCTATGGGCGGGTTGCCCTGCCCCAAGAAAATCGCTGGGGCAAACCGCTGCCAGGGGCTTATGTGCGCGGGCTTTCTCAAGAGCACGGTGTGGCACATCTTGAAGCAGGCGACATACAACGCATTCAGGTAGGGGAACTGCTCTGCATCCTTCCAGCGCATTCATGCCTTACAGCACACAACATGCAGGAATATTTAACACTGGATGGTAAGCGCATTCACACAATGAACAGACCATCATCAGGGAATTAGCAATAATGGGACAGGAGTAAACGTCAAGAAGAACAACACAAGACCGACCGCGCCGAACACCTTACGGCGGGTATCCAAAGGAGTGATCTGGTCGAGGGGTTCAGCAAAACTTCGCCCAAACAGAAAGAACAACAGCAGCGCCCATAACCACCACCCTGACCAGAAGAATCCCAGCGCGACCATCCCTGCCAAAACAAACGGGAAGATCTTTCGGGAAGTCTCACGCCCAAAGAGCACATATAGAAGATGTCCCCCATCAAGCTGCCCTGCCGGGATCAAATTCAGGCCGGTAACCAGTAAACCTGCCCAGGCCGCAAATGCGACTGGACCAATCAAGACATCCAGACCACCATAGGGTAGCGGCTGCCCGGTAAAAAAGTAGCGTAGCCAGAATAAAACCGGCGAAATGCCGCCAAAATCTGGCGGAGCAGGCAACAGCTTTCCATATACAATATATTTCAACGCCAGATAAAGGATAGAATTCCCTTCCAGTGAAAAACCATTAGCTTGCGGGCCTGCCGGTAGTGGATTTAATGTCGATTGGTACAGACCGATGAGCAAAGCAGGAATTGCAACCACCACGCCAGCAATTGGACCCGCCAGCCCAATATCCAGCAGCTGCCGTCGGTTCTTCGGCGGTTCTTTCATGTTAATAAAAGCTCCCATCGTCCCAAACGGGCTGAGCGGCATAGGAATAAAGTACGGCAAAGTTACATGTACCCCATGAAAACGACCTGCCAGATAATGCCCAAATTCGTGCGCGCCGAGCACCACGATCATCGTGATAGCAAAAGGCAAACCGCTTTTTACCAAGACCCACGCCGCCTCAAGCCAGTTTGCAGGCAGCGGCTCCTGCAAACCATAGAGCGCTCCGCTTATTAACACACTCAACAGTGTGAGGATGAACAATAACAGGTTTACCCTTGGATTAGAGGGTTTGGGCTGTGCCAGGCGGGGGATAATCAAAACAACATGCCGCCCACCCTCAAGGCGAAAGAGTGGCATTAACGCGTAGGGTTTTAGATATTCGGTTAACTGGTCATATGCCGCAGCGGTATCCTCATGAAAGATCCGACCGCGATACCGAATGAGGTAATTCTGCTTGGGGGTACCTAACGTGACGTCATCTACACGGAGAATCCTCCGGACGAGCGCATCAACTGTTTCTTGAGTATAGGGTTGATCCATCTCACACCTTCATTTCTACCAGCAACAGGCGGGAATGGATGGGAGTCGAACCCACCGCGGCCCGCTTGACGACCCGCCGCCGGTTTTGAAGACCGGGAAGCCCACCGGGGCTCATCCATCCCCAAGTTAAGCATACTCCAGGGTCGCCTCATGTGTCAATAAATTTTTCTGCGCCAGGCAAGGTTCTTAACCAATCCTCATTTCCTTAAATGGCAACCCATAAGATGTTCGTCCTTTCACCCACTCAACCGCCAAAATTTTAACAATTTTCTTAACATATTTTTACCAAAGAATGCTTGTAATTTTGATAAAAAGGCGTATACTACCGTATTGGAAATACAGCACACCCTGAACAGCACACCTTATGCATGCAACCGGGGTTAATGACCAAAGGTGCAGGATTGCACCTTTTTATTTTGGGCAAACCGCGCCCACAACAGCGGTTTGAAAGGAAAAATAGAGAAAAATGAACGAGCAACTATCGAACGCCCTGGTAAGCATCCAGGAACAAGAAGCCCAAGAAAGCGAAAAGCCTCCCTCTACCAGGCCGCGACCGGCACGACCCTGGCGAGTCGCAGTCATCGCAAACGTGAGGGGGCAAAGCGCACCCACCGACCACCAGGCAGAAGACGCCGGCGCGGAGTTCGATAAACCAGAGACCATCCAGGCCATCCAGGCCGCGATCGAGTCCGACGGACATTCCACGATCTTTTTACAAGCAGACGCTAGCCTTCCAGGAGAATTGCAGCGGTTCTACCCGGATATCTGTTTTAATATCGCTGAAGGGCTAGGCGGCGACGCCCGCGAAGCCCAGGTGCCGGCGCTGCTGGAGATGATGCACATTCCTTACACCGCCTCTCGCGTTCTGGCCAATGCACTGGGGCTCGATAAGACCATGACCAAGCGTATTTGGCGCGAAGCAGGTCTTCCAACCGCCGCCTTTCAACAGTTTGAGCAGGGCGACGAACCGCTTGACCCTGTGCTGAGATACCCCTTATTTGTCAAACCTGCCCGCGAGGGCACCGGTATGGGGATGGGCGAGCATTCCATCGTGCATACCGAAGAAGAGCTTCGCAAACAGGTACAGTGGGTGCTTAATAATTACCGCCAGCCGGCGCTGGTTGAATCCTACCTGCCGGGCCGCGAGTTTACCGTTGCCGTCCTGGGGCGTCCAGACGCATGTAGTTATTCTCGCAAGCCAGAAGCTTATGAACCCGACGGATTCGTCCGTTTTCCAGTTCTAGAGGTTGATAACAACGGAACAGCCACCCCTGGCGTTTATGGGTACCTGACCAAGACGCTGCATACTGGCGAAAAGGGCGTGCCCCGCTTTCTCTGCCCTGCCCCTATCCCGCAACGGCTATCCCGCCAGCTTCAAGAGCTCGCCATCAAAGCCCACAAGGCCATTGGAGCGCTGGATGTCTCCCGCGTCGATATGCGCCTGGATAACGCGGGAAACCCCAGGCTGATCGAAATCAACACCCTGCCAGGCCTTACCCCAAATTTTAGCGACTTGTGCGTGATTGCGAATGCCCACGGCTGGACATATAACGAATTGATCCTCGAAATTCTCATCCTGGGCGCTTCTCGCTTTGGTATGCTGCAGGCTGTAGAGCCAATCGCATTGCCAAAGATCAAGGAATACGCTCAGATTTCGCGCAAATGAGAGCTGCATAAATCTAAAAACAACGATCTAAAAACAAATATTTTGCCATCAAAACCAACAGGGACGCAGTCATCTCTTCTGCGTCCCTTGTTAATTGATTCGGCTCTTTTGATCAAAAGTGCGGGGTAAAGCGACTAATAAAAGCCGAACGAAAAAACGGTCATAATCAATGGCATCAGGTTAAGAACCAGCCCGCCGATCAACAAGCCAAAAATGAAACCAACCAAAATATCCGAAAGATAATGCAGCCCCATGGTGACCCTGGACAAGCTCATCAAGGGAGCCCAAACCGAGACTGCCAGGCTGAACCAGACCGGCCCCAAACCCCAGGCCAAAACCAGGAGCATGCCTGCCCGCGTAGCATGGCCAGACGGGAAGGAGTGCGGATCGGTGCTTCGGTAAACCGCTCCCCATTCTCCCTCGGGTCGCCGTCGCCGGATGGTAAATTTGAACGCGAATACCAACAGCGCCTGAAGGACTATCGCTCCCCCAAGTAGAGCAGCCCGATTATGCCACTCCTCCTTTGAGAGAATCCATACAGGGAATAGTACCGCCAGCCAGTACCATGAGTCGCCAGTGTGGGCAAGGAAAGAATTCAGTCGCCACCAAAAACGATCCTGAGGGTGGAGCCGGATCCGGTGCGATAAACGATCGTCTATTTCGAGGATTTTCCGAAGCGTTGGCAGCATTTTGTGGAGTATATCATCGAAAGGAAGATGCGCGCAACCAGGGAGATAAATTTTTCTAAAAATTTATAAAATATTGATGAATTGACATCTCAACGAAACACCGTGTAATCTGCGATGGTCTGCACGACGTTTCCAGCAGCTAATTCTTCAGTTTCGCCCCTAAACCGGCAGAAAATCGAACCTGCCGGTTTTCGTCATTGATAGACACAATACGGGGGCTGCCCTCACCATGACAGCCCCGTACTGCAAGATTAATTCAGTGGAGTATGACTTTCTCTTCGCTTAACTTCCAGACTCAATATTGGGAATTTCTAGAGTGCCGCTCAAGATGTCCTTTTTCTTTTGCTCAACGAGCGCCTTTACATCATCGGGGACTTTACTGGCGTTATCGTGGTAATCCGATAATTCAGCGCCCTCAGCCAATCCAAGATCATAGAAATCGCCAACTTTCAATTTCCCCTCCATAGCCTCCCCAATAATCATCGCAAAACCCTTCTTAAAACCCCATTCAACGCTGGTTACGACAACACTCGGGGCCAGGTTATACTGATCTCTCACAGCACCAATCGCCAGCACATTCTTTTCGCTTGCACCCTGCAGGGTACCAAGGTTGAGTGAGCCGCCGTTGCCATGAATGATGTCCGCGCCTGCTTCAATTTGCGAAAGTGTAGCTTCTTTAGCGCCCTTCAAATCCACGAAATCGCCTGTCCAGTTGACAAGCAATTTTGCATCCGGGTTAGCTTCTTTTAATCCCATCTCGAAACCAGCATAACCGCGGTGGGTGCTGGGGATATCCATCGCGCCAACCATGCCAACCACATTTGATTGAGTCAGTTTGCCTGCAATCAAACCGGCCAGGTAAGAGGCTTCCTGTGTCATAGAGCGCACCACTGCCAAATTCGGCAAGGTTTCATCGCCATCAGTCCAGACAAATTGGGTGTCAGGGAAGTCTTTAGCAGCATTCATGATGCCTTCTTTTGCAATGGATGAATGGCAGATGATAAGATCATAGCCCTCAGTGGCAAAATCTCGCATGACCTTTTCCATATCTGGGATTGTTGTATCTTCGGTGTAAGTTGTCTCAATCTTATCGCCAAATTGTTTGATGGCTTCCTCCAAACCCTCATAACCAGCCTGGCACCAATCGCCATCATCAATTTTGCATCCTAAAACCATCGCTACTCGAAACGGTTCAGAAGGGGGCTCAACGGCAGGCGGGGCTTCGGTTGGTTCGGTCATTGGGGCTTTCGTAGGTTCGGCCTTTGGGGCTTCGGTTGGCGCCGCAGGGGCTGGCGCGCAGGCGTTAAGAGCCAGCGCCAGGATGACCACAAGGCTTGCCAATAATAAAAATGCTTTTGGGGTTTTCATTTTCTCTCCTTTGGTTTTACAAAAAGTTTATTTTACCTACAGCGCGTGCTTTTTACTCCACTGAGACGATTTTCAAAAATCGTTCAGAAATCTCAATTCTCAGACCGGACAAAAGGTTTGGCTAGTGCAGAAGGGCCGCTGCCTCCTCTGACAAAGAAAATCACCATGACAAGCGTGACGAGATATGGCAGCATCAGCGTAATCTGATAAGGCAAAGGTAAGTCAGTGTTCTGTAAGCGCCATTTAAGTGCATTGGCAGCGCCAAAAATCAATGCGCCGCCCAATATTCCCCACGGACGCCACTTTCCAAAGACCAGGACAACGATTGCCATCCATCCCAATCCCGTTGAAATATCGTTTGTGTAAATGCTGTAAAGCGCCAACGGGAGATAAGCCCCTCCAATTCCGGCCAAAAATCCGCCAAAACAAGCAGATAATGTGCGGATTACCCCAACTCTCAATCCTGCTGCATCGGCCGCACGAGGTTGTTCACCCACAGCATCAATGTTCAATCCCCAGGAGATTTCCTTGAAAAAAAAATTGATCAATGGCACTGCTAAAATAGTTAAATAGACAATAATGTTCTGGTTGAACAAAGTCTCTCCGATGATTGGAATGTTCGAAAGCCCAGGGATCGGGATCGTCGGGAGCGTTGCGACGATCGTCGGTCTTTCAGTCGAAATACCAAAAATGCTGCGGTTAAGTAAGCCGCTCAACCCATTGCATAAAATCCAAATCCCAAGCCCGGCAACGATCTGGTGTCCGTGAAATTCGACAGCGACAACGCTCATAATCAAGCCAAATAAAATACCAACGATCCCACCAACCAGAAAACCCCAGATATAACTTCCTGTCAGAATTGTGGTCGCAAAACCGGCAAACGCCCCAATCCACACGATTCCTTCAATCCCCAGGTTCATTATGCCGGATCGTTCCGTGACCATTTCTCCTAGGGCGACGATGACGATTGGCGTCGCCATCCGGATCATAGAGGCCAGGAAACCAGTCAAAAAAACCACGGAAGTGAATTGTTCAATCATGCAGTAACCTTCCTTCGGAACGGAGACCTGATCCTGATTGAGCGGATCGAAGCAAAAATGATTACCAATCCTTCGATAAGATAGACGACTGGAATGGGTACGCCTGCTACTCGCTGCATTGTATCTGCACCGGCGATTAAGGCTGCGAACAGTACCGAGGAAAAGATAACGCCGATCGGAGAAAGTCGGCCAACTAAAGCAACGGCAATCGCCAAAAACCCGTAGCCAGGTGAAAAACGTTCGATCAGGCGATGCTGGACACCGCTGATTTCAATCCCGCCAGCAAGCCCAGCCAGGGCACCGCTAAGTATCATGGTCCAGATAATCGTTTTGTTAATCGAAACCCCAGCAACCCGCGCCGCCCGAGCATTCTCACCCACTGCGCGGATCTGAAAACCTAGCATTGTTTTACTGAGTAAAAAAGCAATCAGAATTGTGATCAGCAAAGCAAGCGGTATTCCCCAATGGAAGCGAGTGCCTTTGATCATGATGGGGATCCAGGAAGTCTCCAGCAACCTTCGGGATATTCCAGCTTTAATAATTGGGTCGCTCATTGGCCCCTGATCCAGGTAGCTGGTAAACAAGATGATGATGTAATTCAACATCAAAGTGGTGATAACTTCATTTACCCTTAATTTAGCTTTCAAGATCACCGGAATAAAACCAGCAATCGCTCCCCCAAGGACACCAGCAATAAGCGCCAGAGGAATATGAACAGCAGGCGGGAGGCCGGTAAAGTAAATACCCACCACTGCCGCCAAAACGCCACCCATATAAAGCTGGCCTTCGGCGCCAATATTCCAGAATTCTGCTCGAAATGCCAGCGTGATCGCTAAACCGGCCAACAGTAAAGGACAGGCTTTCACCAGGGTCTCGGCGATGGAATTGACGTTTCCAAAGGCGGATTTGATTAAAGCGGCATAAGCTGCGATTGGATCCGCCCCAATACCCAAGATAACAAAACCGCCCAGGACAAATGCCAATAGGACGATCAATACCTGGGTAAAAAATGGCCTGACCCATTTACCCATTTGATCGCTATGGAGGAGGTTTTGGATTCTCTCAATCACGTCGTTGTCCTCGTCCCAGCCATCAACAACCCAATCTTCTCTATGTCGGCTTCTTCACGTGTTACCTCGCCTACAATACGCCCTTTCTCCATGACAAGGATGCGGTCACTCAGGCTGAGAACTTCATCTAGTTTTGTTGAAACGAGCAGAATGGCACCTCCCTGGCGACGTTTTTCAAGCAGTAAGTTACGGATCGATTCTTCAGCGCCGATATCAACACCCCGTGTTGGATGAGCGGCAACGAGAAGCCTTGGGTCTCTTGCTATTTCCCGAGCAACAATTAACTTTTGCTTATTGCCGCCTGACAGTGTCCTTGCAATTGCTTTTTCGCTCGACGCTTTCACATCATATTGCCGGATAAGCTCACGAGACCTGGATTCCATCTTCCCTTGATCTAAAATCCCGCATTTGGAAAACTCATCGGTATAGTGACGGTTCAGCATCAGGTTTTCGATCAAAGTGAAATTGGCAACCAGGGCATCATTCTGTTCTTCAGGAATATGTCCAACCTTGTGTTCCAGGATCTCTCTGGGTGAAGCATTGGTCAGATTGACGCCATCTACCCAGAAGGACCCTCCTTGTACATGCCGCAGGCCAGTCAGCGCTTGAACCAGTTCGGTTTGGCCATTTCCGTCAACGCCTGCAATCCCAACAATTTCACCGCTCTGAACATTGAACGTGACATCTCGCACTGCCAGGGAACCGCGATCACTTTTTACAGTGAGGTTTTCAACGCGCAGAACTTCATATTTTTGCTTGTCTTCATAAGGCTCCCTTTTCAACCGAAAAAGCACCTCTCTCCCCACCATAAAGCAGGCCAGTTCCGCCTTATTCGTGTCCTGGGTCTTTCGGGTTGCAACCACTTTCCCATCGCGAAGAACCGTCACCCGGTCGGTGATGGACATCGCCTCTTCCAATTTATGGGTGATAAAAACCACAGAAAGACCGGCATCTACCAGTTTTCGGATGGTATGAAACAACTCGGTGGTCTCTTGCGGCGTTAATACCGAAGTGGGTTCATCCAGGATCAAAATTTTTACCTCACGATAAAGAGCCTTTAAAATCTCAACCCGCTGCCGATCTCCAATAGAAAGCTGCCAGATACAAGCGTCTGGATCAACCTGAAGCCCATAAATCTTGGAAATTTGCACTAACCGTTCGCGTGCTCTCGCCCGATTTAACTTAAAGGAGTTAAGACTCTCTAATCCCAAAATCACATTATCAATCACTGTCAGGGTTGGGATTTGCATGAAATGCTGGTGCACCATCCCAATGCCTTCTTCCACCGCTTTGTGAGGAGAAGAAATTTCTTTTTTCTCACCCTGGATAATAATTTCACCTGAATCGGGTTGGTGAAGTCCATATAAAATATTCATCAAGGTGGTTTTCCCTGCCCCATTTTCTCCCAGCAAACCGTGAATCTCGCCGTGCAAAAGTTCAAAGTTAACCTGGTCGTCAGCAAGTACACTCCCAAACGATTTGGTGATATTCACCATCTTGACGGCTACACCGGTTGTATTAGCCAAGAGCAAGCCTCCTTTGCAGGGAGAAATTGGAAAATTAGGGGAAAGTTAACCAGCAAACTTATCCCCAGGAATGTGCCACGCGAATCCTGAGGTGCTGATCGCAGTAATAACTGATGCCGTAAAGCAAACCCTGATGCTGGAGATTGTAAAAAATGTCGACAAACAGCAAAACTGGCGTATTGGGTTTTAGATTGAGACGTTCTGCAACCTGAGGGGGCGGAAAACTGGCGCTGATATCCGAGGATGAGTAGGCAATTTCCTGTTGGCAGTATTCCTTAATATACCCGTTGATCGGTTGTGTGAAATCATAATGATCGGTCTTCACCTTAACCAATTTGAGCGGTATTAGACCGGTTGAATAAATCATGGGGATATTGTTGGCCAGGAATATATTTTGAACAGCCATAAATTTTTCTTTAGGCAAATCGCCATGGACTTCAATTTCTTCGGGTGTCGGAAACCTTTTTTCGATCTTTGCAGTTATTACAGAGGCCGCCCGACCGCTGCTTTCGATCAAACTGATAAAGTTCCAATATTCTTTTGGTTTTGCATCAACAGAAATGACGTGCTTGTTGACGAACGTCCCGTGACCTTGCTTCCGGGAGATCAATCCTTCGGCAGCAAGTTTTGTAAGAGCGGTGCGCAACGTAGGGCGGCTTACACCCAATTCATCTGCCAGCTTTTCTTCAGAAGGCAAACGGGTATCCTCTGCATAAACCCCATTGATAATTCGGTTGCGGAGAATTTGATCTAATTGCGTTGAAACAGAGGTGATGTGTTCGAATCTATCAGACACAGTAGAATATCCCATTGAAATAGATTTACGTTAAACGTTTGACGTTTTACCTATTTGTTGCTAAAATTATAGCAAGGTCATTTCACAAAGTCAAGCAATTTAGTTCAAATTGAGGCGATAATGTCTTAAAAAATTCAGGGACGTCTTCCGTAATTTCTGGGTGACATTCCCCCTCTAGCCTTATGGCATCATTTGTTGTGTTGGCAAAATATTTAAGACCTGGAAAGGAGATTGTTGATGTCCACACTTTTATTAGAAAATATCGATACTCTTGCCACTTTCGATGAGCAGCGCCGTGTTTTCAAGAATGCCTGGATTTTGATCCGTGAGAATATTATCGAGAGCCTCGGAACTGGTAAGTTTGAAGGCAAACCTGTAGATCAACGCTTGAATCTTTATGGATATGTCGTTTTGCCAGGTTTAATCAATCTGCATCATCACTTCTTCCAGGCTTTGCTTAAAAATATCCCCAGCTTGCAGGATGTTTCTTTATTCCGCTGGTTACGCGATATGTACTTATTAATGGGAGAGGTTCGAGATGAAGACCTTGATATTGCAACAAGAATTAATGTGGCGGAATTGCTCTTAACCGGCTGCACAACCGCTGTCGATCATAACTATATCCGCGCAAACAACGAACTGCACCATGATACTGAGATCAAAGCGGCCCAGGAAATGGGGATCCGCTTTCATCATGCCCGCGGCAGCAATTCTCAGGGACAGAAGGACGGCGCGTTAACCCCTGATCACCTCGTAGAAGACGAAGATGACATCCTGGCAGATACAGAACGCCTTATCAAAACCTATCATGACCCAAAATTTGGCGGGATGATCCGGATCGAAAATGCACCATGCGCACCATTTCTGGTAACCAGGCGTCTATGGATTGAAAGCATCGAAATGGCAAGAAAATACGGGGTTGGCAATCACACCCACTTAGCGCAATCTCCAGAAGACGACCAATTTGTGAGAAATACTTTTGGTAAAAAATCGGTGGTTTGGGCAGAAGAGGTTGGCTGGGTAGGCCCCGATGTCTGGTACGCCCACGCAACTATTCTAGACGACGAAGAGATGGCAATCATCAAGCGAACCGGAACAGGGATTTGCAATTGCCCCAATTCCAACATGTACACCGCAGCCGGAACCTGTAAGGTGACGCCTATGTTAAAACAGGGAGGGTTTAAAATTGGCCTTGGAGTTGATGGGAGCGCTGCTAATAACTCTTCTAACATGTTAAGGGAAGCTCGAAATGCCCTATTGATGCAAAGGGCTTTTTACGGAGCCGATGCCATGTCGCCCACCCAGGCGCTAGAGGTCGCCATATTAGGCGGCGCCATGATCTTGCGAAGAGGCGATATCGGTATGATTAAACCTGGAATGGTTGCCGATATCATCGGCGTAGATTTTCGTAAGCTGCCTTTCGCGGGCGGGATTCATGATCCGGTTGCCGGACTGATCTTTTGCGAAGTAGATAGGGTTGACCTTTCAATTGTTAATGGAAAGATGCGCGTTGCGAATGGTCAGTTGGTGGGGATAGACCTCCCTGCCCTTGTCAATGAAGGGAATAGATTGGGTAGGGAGCTTGTCCGCCGCATGGAAAAAAATAATGGGTACTCGATCAGTAATCCGGGTTGGCGGCGTGCCTACCCGTACGATCCGATGCTGGAATCGTTTTGACATGGCATTTCACTGTAAAATGGAGAGAAATCATGAGCCTCTTGTTGTTAGAAAATATCGATACCCTGGCTACTTTCGACGAGCAGCGGAAAGTCTTAAAGAATGCATGGTTGCTGATCAACAACAATACAATAGAAGCAATAGGAACTGGCAAATATGAGGGGAAATCAGTAAACCAACGCCTGGATTTGAACAGCCATGTAGTTCTTCCAGGTCTGGTTAATCTCCACCATCATTTCTTCCAGGCCCTCCTCCGAAATATTCCCACACTGCAAGACGTCGACCTGTTTCCCTGGCTACGCGATATGTACTTACTGAAGAGCGAAGTGCGCGATGAAGAATTGGACGTCGCTACCAGAGTTAATATAGCTGAGCTGCTGCTTTCTGGTTGCACAACCACGGTCGATCACAACTACCTCTGTCCATCCGCCGATTTGCATCATGATACAGCCATTAAAGCTGCCGCCGAGATGGGTATCCGTTACCATCACGCCAGAGGCAGTCATTCTCTTGGTCAAAAAGACATCGCTCTCCTGTCCAACGATTTGCTGGAAAATGAAGATAATATCCTGATAGATACAGAGCGGCTGATTAAGACCTATCACGATCCAGAATTCGGTGGAATGACCAGGATCGAGAATGCGCCCAGCGCACCTTTTTCAGTTACCAAGAGGGTATTTATTGAAAGTATTGAAATGGCAAGACGGTATGGGGTGGGCAACCACACCCATCTAGCGCAATCCACAGATGACGCCAACTTTATGAAACAAACTTTTGGGATGAGTTCTGTGGAATGGGCGCAAGAATTGGGTTGGGTCGGACCGGATGTCTGGTATGCGCATGCTACATCGATTGACGATCAGGAAATTGCAATTATTAAAAGGACCAGCACAGGAATTAGTCACTGCCCGAATTCCAACATGTACACCGCGGCGAATGTCTGCCGGGTTGCGCCAATGCTACGAGAAGGAGGGATAAAGATCGGCCTTGGGGTTGACGGCAGCGCGGCAAACAACTCGTCGCATATGTTGAGAGAGGCTCGAAATGCGCTCTTGATGCAGCGAGCGTTCTTTGGGGCAGATGCAATCTCCCCAACCCAGGCGCTTGAAATTGCAATTTTAGGCGGCGCGATGGTCCTTCGTAGAGATGACATCGGCGTACTTGCTCCAGGGAAAACAGCCGACCTGATCGGCGTCGATTTGCGTAAACTATCCTTCGCAGGCGGCATTCACGATCCTGTAGCAGCTTTAATTTTCTGCGAAGTTGATAAAGTGGATTTATCGATCGTCAATGGAAAAATTCGGGTAGCAAACGGTGAACTAATTGGTGTAGATCTACCTTCCCTGATCCAGAGGGGAAATGAGCTAGCCGTAAATCTTGTAAAGCGAACGGAAAAGCGGTTCGGTGTTGCACTCACCAATCCAGTATGGCGGCGCGCCTACCCGTATGATGCACGATAAATAATCAAACTGAAATCAATAAAACCCACACTCAACCGGCAGGAATACGAACCTGCCGGTTTTCGTTCAACGGATTGATATATAATGTGGTATGAGGATCAGGAGGTTAACCGAATGGCAGGTTCTTTACAGTCCCCTAAAGCGATATTACGTCGCAGAAAAACCCTTCTTCTCATCGTCAATATCCTGGTTATCTCCAGTTTGGCCTGTACAGGGCTTTCCTTTGGCGCGGAAAAGCCATCTCTAACAGAGGAAATCGCGACCAAGGCCGAACCGGCAGCCCTCCAGCCTCAAGCGCTTCCTCCTGTTATAACAGAGATCAGCCCGATTGAGGGTAGTGATATCAATTATACAAGTGGCATTACCTTTTTCTTCAACCAGCCCATGAACCGCGAGACTGTTGAAGCTTCAATTAAAATTGAGCCACCTCTCCCTGGTCGATTCGAGTGGCTGGATGAAAATCGCGCCGCCCAGTTCGTTCCTTCCGAGGATCTACCGCCAAAAACTGGGATTGTTGTGAAGATAGAAACAAGCGCAAAAGCAGCCAATGGATTGGCGCTGGCAGCGCCGGCGGAATTTCGCTTCCGCACACCTGATTCCCTTCAGGTAACCGAACGCATCCCGGCGCTCAATGAATTTGATAGCAGTCCAGACAGCGCCGTCATGACCACCTTTAACCAACCCGTTGTCCCTTTAGGAGCGGAGGAAAACACCCCGCCCGCTTTTACCCTTTCGCCCGAAGCGCCCGGCAGGGGCGAATGGGTAAACACCAGCACATACGTCTTTTACCCGGATCCCCCGCTGCAGGGCGGTATTTCTTACCGGGTTCAAATGAACTCTGCCCTGATCAGCGTTTCTGGTATGCCTCTGGATCCAGGCGCAGCCGCGGTTGAATGGATTTTCACCACGGCCGCGCCCAGGCTGGTTTCGATAAAACCGGATCCCAATCTTCCCCTGTATCCGGACAGCGTGTTCGAACTTAAATTCAATCAACCCATGGACCGCGCCAGCATTGAGCAGAACCTCAAGCTCGCCAGTGCGGATGGCGCCATTGTGAACGGTAGCTTCACCTGGTCAGAAGAGGACCGTGTGGTCACCTTTGCACCGGAGGCGCTTTTATCTCACAGCACAGAGTACACCTTAAAGCTCGCCAGCGAATTACTTGGAAAAAGCGGCGTAGCTTTATCCGGCGCGCAAGATGTAATTTTCCTGACCACCGATCCCCTGGCCGTCCAAAGCACCAATCCCAAACAAGGGGAGCTGCTGCGTTATTTCAGCGGCTACACCAGCTTGGTGATCAACTTTAACAACCCAATCAAGCGTCAAAAACTAGCCGATTTCATCCAGATTGAACCGGCCATCTACCAGCAAGAGATCTATGCCACCAGCGATGAGAATGTGGTTTACATCTCTGGGATCTACGAAGCCAACACAGCTTATACCGTTACGATCTCTCCTGCTCTGCAGGATCGCTGGGGTCAGCCGCTCGGTAAAGAGACCAAATTGGCTTTTCGAACGGCGCCCGCTTCTCCTGCCCTGAACATCCCTGTCCTTCAGTACAGCACCAATGCGGTTTTCATCCTGCCAGAGCAACCCAGCCTGAAAGCTCAGGCCACCAATATCTCATCCATCCGGGTACAAACAGGAAAACTAGACCTCGCCCGGTTCATCCAGCTTAACGAGCAGTCAGAATTCGAATCTCTACCGGAAGATGCTGCGCCACTCACCACCTCCAGGCAACAAGCGCTGGCTTTACCCCCTAATCGCAGTACATTCATAGAAATTCCTCTCACACCCGCCGGACATTCCTTAGAAACCGGGCTGTACTTTATCAACATCAAGACCCCTGGCGTGAAGTTGGAAAACAGTTACTACCTCAGGCCTTTTTTAGGCGTCTCCAGCCAGGTTCATCTTTTGATGAAGCGCAGCCCGCAGCAAATGTTCATCTGGGCGACAAACCTCCAAACCCGGCAACCCATCGTCGGCGAAACGATTGCATTGTACGATAATCAATTTAATTTCACCGGCAGCGCTGTTACGGATGAACAGGGCATCGCCCGTTTTCCCCTTGCTGGCTATGATGGGGAAATTACATATTACGCTGTGACCGGTGAACCCGGCCAGGAAAATTTTGGAATTGGCCTGGAGAATTGGAACAACGGCATTGCAAGCTGGGATTTCGGTTTGCCCTCCTATCAGTATAATCGCCAGGACTTCGCCTATCTTTACACCGACCGGCCCATTTATCAGCCAGGACAGACCGTCAACTTCCGGGTTATCCTGCGCCAGGAGGAGTACGGCCAGTATGCGTTGCCCGGCCTTCAGTCAATTTCTGTGAATATCTACGGAGAATATTCTCCAACCGCCGGTGAGCGGCCGCTTTTAACCACCCAATCTCTGCCATTGTCTCCCTACGGGACGGCCAGCGGATCTTTCCAATTGCCACAGGATGCGCCAGTGGGAACTTACAGCCTGGCGCTGAAGGATGGCCAGTACAGCCAGTTGGATTTTCAGGTTGCAGCATATCGAAAACCAGAGTTTGAGATCCTTGCCAGCTTTGAAGAGGAAGACCAATTCACTGGCGAGGATCTCGCCGCTAACATCCAGGCAAATTATTATTTTGGCGCCCCTGCGGGGAATTTGAAAGTGCACTGGATTTTGTATGCGCGCCCAGAAAGCCTTAGCCTCCCCGATCAATGGGTAGCTGGAAAAAGCGCTTTCTACTGGTCCCAGGCCTCCTTTTTAGATTACTCTCCGTTTGGACAGGTTATCAAGGAGGGGGATATCGTTACCCAGACTGATGGAAGCGTTCGCCTTGAATTTCTTGCAAGCGACCTTTCTAATCTTTTGACGAACGACCAGCGCCAGATACTCACCCTGGAAGTAACCGGCCAAGATGAAAGTCAAATACCCGTCAGCGCGCGGGCAGAAATGGTGCTGCACCCCGGCAAGTTTTACATCGGCGTAAAAACTGAGACCTGGGTAGGAAAAACCGGCTCGCCGCTGGGGTTTCAGATCCAAACCATAGACTGGAAAATCAGCCCATCCGGCAACCACGATCTGCGCGCCGAGCTGCAAAAAATATCCTGGGAAACTGAAGACCCAGCCGGCGTTTTCTCTTACCGTGATAGCGTAAAACCTGTTTTCAGTGCTATCAGCAGCGTGAAGTTCAAGACCGACTCTCAAGGTCGCTCCCGTCTGGAATTTATCCCGCCTGAACCGGGAACTTACCAGCTTGAGGTGAAGGGCGAAGGTGCGTTGACGCAAGTCCTCGTTTGGGTAACCGGCCCGGCAGGCGCATCCTGGCCGGAACTGGCCAATCAACAATTAAGCTTAAGAAGTAATGCCACTGAATATTCCGGTGGTGAAACCGCTCGCATCTTCATACCCAATCCTTTTCCAGGAAGAACGATCGGGCTAATCACCTTCGAAAAAGGTGAAATCCTGCAAACTTCGGTCATTGAATTCGAATCCGCAAGTTATGAATTTAATCTCCCCATCGAAGCAGAGTATGCTCCTAATGGGTATCTTTCCGTCACCCTGATCGGCGCAACCGCCAGCGGACAACCCGATTTTCGCAGCGGATATTTGGAGATTCTCGTCAAACCGCAAACCAAACACTTGAACGTAGAAGTAACGCCACAGCCAGCCGCTGCAACACCCGGCAGCGAAGTCAACTTGAGCATCCGTGTGACCGATTGGCAAGGCAAGCCGGTTCAGGGAGAATTTTCTGTTGCACTGGTAGATAAGGCTTTGCTGGCGCTGACCGATCCAAATGCAAAAGATATCTTGACCGCCTTTTACGACCATATTCCATTGGGAGTTTCGACAAGCTTCCCTCTGGCGGCTTATTCGCAGCGAGCAGTCCTGTTTGCCGCAGATGGGAGGGGCGGGGGCGGAATGGGCCCCTTGCCTCCTGTAATCCGTTCAAATTTCCAGGACACAGCTTATTGGAATGGCAGCGTCGAAACTGACACAGCAGGAAGCGCAATATTGACCGTCAAACTGCCGGATAACCTTACCACCTGGGTGGTAACCGTGCGCGGTTTAACGAAAGAAACCCTTGTCGGTGAAGCAGTTCGCGAAATTGTTACCGGCAAAGATTTGATGCTTCGCCCGGTAACGCCGCGTTTCCTGGTTGTCGGAGATCATGTGGCATTATCGGCCATTGTACACAACAACACCCCAACCCCGCTGAATGCCGACGTGTCGCTTCAGGCGATCGGATTCGCGCTGGATGACGCCGGGCAGGAAATTCAGCCAATCGTCATTCCAGCCGGTGATCATCGCCAGGTCACCTGGTGGGGGACTGTTCAGGACATTGGAAATGTTGAACTGGTCTTCAGCGCAAAGGCTGGAGATTTACAGGACTCTGCCCGGCCCGAGGTTGGTTCCTTGCCGGTACTGAAGTACAGCTCGCCACAGACCTATGCTTCTGCTGGCATCTTGCCGCAAGAAGGAGACCGCCTGGAAGTTATCAGCCTGCCTTCTCGGTACACTCCTGTCGGGGGCGCTCTGAGCCTAGAACTTTCTCCCTCTCTGGCTGCTGCCATCATTTCCGGATTAGAGGTATTAAAGAATTACCCCACCGAATTGACCGAAGCGAACCTTTCTCGCTTATTGGCAAATGTACAAACCTACCGGGTTTTGACCGAAAACGGGCTGGAATCTCCTACGCTGCGAGCAAACCTCGAATCCGCTATTCAAGGAAGTCTAAAACAAATCCTGCTCAGCCAGAACGCTGACGGCGGCTGGGGGTGGATGGCAGGTCTAGAGAGCAATGATTATTTGAGCGCCTACGTTGTGCTGGGATTAAGCCAGGTGCACCAGGCTGGCATTTTGATTAATGGTAGCGCCATCCAAAAAGCTCAAGAATATCTCATTGCCACGTTGGAAGCACCCGAAACGCTCAACCACACCTGGCAGCTCGACCGGCTGGTTTTCAAACATTACGCCCTG
>Ga0067045_1029027_pt1 | contig 24696 bp, 18 predicted proteins | sample TerdegcTABiofilm_FD_59184 | JGI IMG/M metagenome (GOLD analysis project Ga0067045, IMG submission 59184) | Combined Assembly of (Gp0054472, Gp0054536) Wastewater bioreactor microbial communities from Singapore -Terephthalate degrading... | reverse complement strand
GTGACATAAGCCCTCAGGGGCCTGACGCGCCATGGGCGCACCGGAACCTCGATATCCCTTGTCTCACTTGCGTCCCCGCAGAGCCTGACTCCGTTTCTCCAGGCGGCTCCAGCATATCCGCGCTGACAAACCGTAGGCAAGTACCATTGGACACAGGACTTATGCCTTGAAAATCCCGGGCCGAAGGCCCGCGCACCCTTCAGTCGGATGAACCTTGCTTTGACCACGCGTGCCGTGCCCGGGGACCCCGGCAAATCCTCTTGTCGCTGCGCGACACCGAAAGCGGAGCTTTCCGGTGCCACGCTGCGTATCGCTTGGGAATGACCGAATGACGTCTCCATACAGTGCCCATCTACCTTCCCGCGTGCTCCTTTGCTATGTTGGCGGCGGGATGATCCGAGGGCGATTCAGCTCCAGAGGAGACGATGCGATGCCAGAAACTTCGGCCAATCGATGGGGATGGGTGGCGGTGGCATGCTTTTTTCTGCAAGCCCCGCTTGTCTTGGCGGGCTGGGAAGGCAAGGTGGCCGGGGCGCCGGAAGGATGGACCGTGACGGCCCCGCGCGACGAGATCCGGCCCGAGTTCGCCTTCGACCCGCAGGGAGGGCCCGACCACCACGGGGCGTTTGTCATCAAGGACGACGCCCGCGAGGGGCTCGACGGCGGCTGGGTCAAGACCTTCCCGATCACCGGTGGCCGCCACTATCGCTTCCAGGCCGTGCGCAAGGTGGAGAACGTGGCTCTGCCACGCCGCAGCGCGGTGGCCAAGATCAACTGGCTCGATGCGGTGGGCAAACGCGTCCAGTACGACGAAGCGGTCGTCACCGGCTACCTGCGCGGCTTCAAGCCGACCGCCGAAGCCGAGCACCCGACCGACAAGGCCACCGACGCCCAGGGCTGGACCGAGGTCTCCGACACCTACCGGGCCCCGTCGAAGGCGGCCAAGGCCGTGGTCGAGTTGCGTCTGCTCTGGGCGCCCGGTGGAAAGATCGCGTGGAGCAACGTGAGTCTTCAGGAGACCGCTCCGCCGCCGGGCCGCAAGGTCCGCCTGGCCGCGGTCCATTTCCGTCCGCGCGGCGGCAAGACGCCCGCCGACAACTGCCGCCAGTTCGCCCCGCTGATCGAAGACGCGGCCCGGCAGAAGGCCGATCTCGTGGTCCTCGGCGAGTGCGTCACGATCGTCGGCAACGGCTGCAAGCTGGAGCAGGCCGCCGAGCCGGTTCCCGGCCCCTCGACGGAGTACTTCGGCCAGTTGGCCAAGAAGCACAATCTCTACATCGTGGTAGGCCTCTATGAACGGGTCGGGCACCTGATCTACAACACGGCCGCCCTGGTCGGCCCCGACGGCACCCTGGTCGGCAAGTACCGCAAGGTCACGCTCCCTCGCAATGAGATTGCGGAGGGCGTAGCCCCGGGCCACGAGTACCCGGTCTTTCAGACGCGATTCGGCAAAGTCGGCATGATGGTCTGCTACGACGGCTTCTTCCCCGAGGTCGCGCGCCAGTTGAGCAACCGCGGGGCCGAGGTCATCGCCTGGCCCGTCTGGGGCTGCAACCCGGACCTGGCCAAGGCCCGGGCCGTGGAGAACCACGTCTACCTGGTGAGCAGCACCTACGAAGACACTTCGAGCAACTGGATGCTCACCGCCGTGTGGGACCACGCCGGCGGCACGCCCGCCCTGGCCAAACAATGGGGCACCGTCGTGGTCGCCGAAGTCGACCTCGACCGCCGCGCCCACTGGGGCAGCCTCGGCGACTTCAAAGCCGAATTGCCCCGCCACCGCCCGCTCTGGACGGTCGATCACTAGCCCTCAAAAGGACGCCGAAAGCCCACGGGCCGCGACCCGTGGGCCTGGGAAACGGTCGCTCAACAAAAGAACGTCTTCTCGGCCGTGCGGCGGAGTAGCCAGGCGCGGTCGGTCGGGGTGAGGAAGTCGAGGTGGGTGCGCACGAGGTCGATCGAGTCGGCGTAGCGGTGGCCGCCGAGCACTTGGAACGGGCTGTCGCTCGCCCACATCAGTCGCTCCGGCCCGAAGGCGTCGAGCACGCGGCGGATCATCGGCCCGAGGTCGAGGTACGGGGCCTGCTTCTTTCCCAAGGCGTAGAATGCCGAGAGTTTGACCCGCACGCTCTTGTGCCGGGCCAGGGCGCAGAGGTTTTCGAGGTCCTGGGCGCGGACCTGGCCATCGACGCCGATGCGGGCGAAATGGTCGACCACGACCGGCGTTCTCGGGTACGTGCGGCACATGGCCTCAAGCGACGGGAGGAAGCGAGGGTCCATGAGCGGGCAGACGGCCAGCCCTTCCTCGGCCCCGCAACGCCAGATGGCGGCCATGGACTCGCCGGCCAGCCAGCGGTCGGGTTCCTGCTTGCCCGCCACGATCCGGAAGCCTCGCACTCCCCGGCCGGCCAACTCCCGCATTCTCGCCGACGGATCGCCGGTCTCCTCGACCCGCGCCACGCCCGAGAAGACGCCCTTGTGCTTGCCCATCATGTCGAGCATGTACGCGTTGTCGAACTGGTAGTAGCTCATCTGGATGAGCACGATCCTCCGCACTCCGCAGGGCCGCGCGTGGGCGAACAACTCCTCGGGCGTGAAACTGGGGACGACCATTTGGTCCTTGGAGTAGCCGGGCGCGAGCGGATAGCGGCGGAGATCGGGCGTCCAGACGTGGACGTGGGCGTCGATGAAGTCGCCGGGCGCATCGCCTTTCGGCTCCTCGCCGACCGCAAAGCAGGACGCGACACCCCCGCCCATCGCCCCGGCCAGCCCGGCGCCGAGAAGACCGCGACGCGAAAACGAACATCTCGGACCGTTCATGGCAATCTCCCCAACAGGTCTTCCCACCAGTAGAAGCTTGAGTCTAACGTGGCGACCGTCGGTCCGTCCAGCACGTCGCAGGGAAGAAGACAGCGACCCAATGGGGCACAGCCGCCCTCGGCTGTGCGAGCTTCCCTCCACAGCCGAGGGCGGCTGTGTGAGTCAGAAAACGGGTGAGACCCAATCCTGTTCGGCACAAGATTTGCGCATTGGACCACACCCCGCGCAGGTGGTATTGCGCGGTTTTCGTGAGCACGCATAATCAGCGGCATGGCTGGCGAGAAGCGCGAAGAGGTGCGCGAAGCGGACGTGACGGGCTTGAAGTATTTCGACAAGCTTGCGCCTCTGCTCCATCGCCTGCATGAGGTGGGCTGCCAGCGCGACAAGGCCGGCAACCGCAATCTGCATTTCGACCAGTATTGTCTGCTGGTGCTGTTGTTTCTCTTCAACCCCACAATCGTCTCCCTGCGGAGTATTCAACAAGCCAGCCAGTTGCGGAAGGTTCAACGCAAGCTGGGCTGCCTCCGGGCCTCGCTGGGCTCTTTGAGCGAAGCCACCGAGGTCTTCCAGCCCGAGCGGCTGAAGGAAATCATTGCCGAACTCGGCGGGCAACTGGAGCCCATCGCCCGCGATCCGCGTCTGAACGACCTGCACCACGTCGTGACGCTGGTCGATGGCACGCTCTTGAAGGGTCTGCCGGTGTTGGCCGAGGCAGTGCTTGGGGATTCGCGGGCGGCCAAGCTCGAAGGCAAGGTCCGCCTGCACACGCAGTTCGACCTGGAGCGGGCCGTGCCGATCCGCATCGACGTCACGGAAGGGATCAGCCACGGCGAGGCGGACGAGCGGGCCGTGTTGGCTCGGGCCCTCCAAAGCGGCCGCTGCTACGTGAAAGACCGGGGCTACGCGAAGTTCCAATTGTTCAACGAAATCGTGGCCGCCCAGAGCAGTTACGTCTGCCGATTGCGCGACAACAGCCGGTATGAGATCGAAGAGCAACGCCCGTTGACGGCGGAAGACATCGAGGCGGAAATCGAGCTGGATGCCATCGTGCGCCTCGGCGATTACAAAAACGCCAAAGACCGGCCCGATCATCCTTTGCGTTTGGTCATCGTCAAGACCAAGCCGCACGAGAAGCGTGGCGGCCCGGGCGCCAACGGATGGCTGTTGATTGCCACCAACTTGCTCGATTTGCCCGCCTGGGTCATCGCCCTGATTTACCGCTATCGCTGGACGATCGAGGTCTTTTTTCGCTTTTTCAAGCACGTGCTGGGCTGTCGCCACCTGCTGAGCCACGCCCCGGTGGGGATTGAGATTCAGACCTACTGTGCCATCATCGCCTGCATGCTCATCAGCCTGTGGACGGGCCGCAAGCCGACGTTGCGGACCTACGAGATGATCTGCCACTACTTCACGGGCCTGGCGGAAGAGGATGAACTCCTGGCCCACTTGGCAAAGCTGCAACAACAAGACGCCCGAGCCTAACGCGCGGTCTGCACACTTACGATCGCGGCGGCGTTCGTTGCTGCGCCGATGCGGCCCTCTGCGCGCCTCCCATCGCTCCCCGCTCCGCTTCCCTTGTCCGCTGCGCACGCCCGCACTACCCTGGCCGACAACGCCGACACCCCTGTGCAATCATCGTGCCGAACAGGATTGGGTCAGAACTCTTTTCCGTCCGCCCTTCGCGTTACTTGCTCTCCAGCGGGATGACGCCGTCCCAGGCGGGCGGCGGGATGCGGTTGTTCTTCGCAATGTAGACGGTCAGAAAATCGGCCACCTGGTCTTCGGCGGGCATCCGGTGGAGAAGCTCGTAGGCCGAGGTCCACTGCCCGGCAAGGAAGGCGTCGAGGGCGGCTTCGCACGTGGCGAGGTGCTCGTCGGAGAGAAGCGGATACTGGGAGACGGGCGGGAGCAGCTCGCTCACTTCGAGCGCCGCGTCCAGCCCGTAGGGCCGGACGATCGCGAGTCGCCGCACCCGGGCGGCATCGCGCGGGACCTGCCGGCGCACGGCTTGCGCCGTGGCCTCGTCCAGCAGGATCGGCGCCCGGAGGGTCTTCGTCATCCCTTCCAGGCGCGAGGCCAGGTTCACGACCGGGCCGAAGACCGTTACCTTGACGTGATCCACCGTGCCGATCTTCCCTGCCACGGCCTTGCCCGTGGCCACGCCGATCCCGGCCCGGAAGCCGGCCAGGGGGCTATCGGGCTCTTTGGCGGCCGCCTCGAATTCTCGCCGGATGGCCAGGGCCGCACGGCAGGTCCTGAGCACGGCATCGGGTTGGGCCAGGGGCCAGCCCCAGAAGCCCATGGCCGCGTCGCCCTGGAAATCGCCGACCACGCCCCCTTGTTCGAGGATGTGGTGGGTCATCACGCCGAGGGCCTTGCTCACGCGGTTCAGGAGTTCCATCAGGCTGTCGGCGTGCTGCTCCGAATGCCGGGAGAAGCCGCGAAGGTCGCAGAACAGGACCGAAATCTCCGTTTCCCGCGGGGCGAGGACCATGTCGGGATCCTCGATCGAGAGCGTCTCGACCACGATGGGCGACAGGAACTGGCTAACCACGGCGTGCTGCCGGTTGAGCCGCTCCATTTGGCGGAGCGAGCTTAGCATGGCCGCCACGAGTTCCGTGAACTTGACATCCTCCCGGAGGTCGCTCGGGTCGGAGGATCCGGGCATCGACGGCAATTCGACGTTGAATCGCCCGGCCACGTAGAGCACCCAGCCCCGCGACGCCTCGCCGTCGACCGGCGTGCAGAAGGCCCAGTCGAAGTTGCCCCGGGCCGTGAAGGGCTGGGCCGGAGAGGGTTCGCCTCCCTGCCACACGTGGAGCACGCTCTGGCCCTGACGCAAAGCCTCCCGGATCAATCGCTCGCTGGGATGGAAGTCGCCGCCGCTGAGGAGTCGCTGGTCCCAGTGCATCACGGCGATATGTCCGCGCAGGTGCGGCGATGCCGCGTCCTCGGGCGGAACCTCGACCACGGCCGCCGCGTCGGCCCGAGGGATGCCCGCCAGGAGCATGCTCACCAGCCGGACGCACAGTTCCGCCGCCCCCGTAGCCCCGGCGATCACGTCCGGGAGGCGGCTGAGGACTTCGATCCGGTAGTCCGGGTTTCGGAAAGGGATCTGCCGCAAGTACTGCGAACTGAAGCACTGCTGCTGGACCGGCTTCGGGGCATCGCCGGCAAGTTCGACATGCTGCTCGACCAACGAGAACGTCGTCTCGCCGATCACGAAATGCCCGCCCGGCCCGAGGCGGAAATCGGCCGATTCCTTGCCCTGGACGAAAACCGGATTGCGTGTGCCCGGGAGCAGGACCACGCGGAGCGAGCCGTCCTTCCAGGTGGCCTCGACGTGCTGCCGGGAGATATGCGCGTCCCACGGGACGGCCCAGACACCCGCCGCGCGGCCCAGCACGATCGTCTGCCCCTCGGGCAGCGCTCGCCGCCACCGCTGCTGCGCTTCTTTGCCTTGAGCTATCAGGTCGGCCATGAGCAGGGACCGGGGGTCAGGGGGCGGGGATCGGGGGTCGGGGATCGGGGGTCGGAGGGATTACGTCTCAACTTCTCCGCGTAGCGGGCGGGCTTGCCCGCCGTCCTTGCACTCGAGTTCCTATCCTCCCACGGTGCGGAGCATCGGGCCGGCAAGGACGCCGCCAAGACGCTTTCCATGCCGACCCTCGGCTTCGCCGAGTGACGGCATGCCACACGACGCGATGGGTGACGGCATGCCACACGAGTTCATTCCGAATTCAGGATTCGCCGTTCAGTGTTCCTTATTCACTCCCGCTTTCCCGTTTCATTCTTGCTTCCCTACGCCCCGGTTGGGCGGTCGTCCCGCCATCGGCACATTGGTCCCCGTGGGACTGGCCGCGGTGGCCGATCCTTCGGTGGGCTGACCCGGCATCACGGATCGCCGCAGCGGGGTCGACTCGTGCAGGAGTCGAAACGTCAGCCCCCACACGGCCGCAAGCACGAGCACCACCATGCCCACGGCCGCCAGCCCGTGCCCGACCAGGTCCGAGCGAAGGCCCGCCAGGGTCGTCCCGATGGCCGTATCGTAGGACTCCTGCACGATCACCGCCCAACCCACGTCCTTTCCTCGCACGCCCACCGGCTCGATCCGAGCCAACCAGTGCTTCCGGTACTGCTCCGCTTCAGGATCGGCGGCCAGGGGGTCGCGATAGTCTTCCATGCGCTCGGGCGTGGTCGGCAGATCGTCGCCGGCCAGGCGATATGCCTGGAATCGGCCGGGGATCTTCTCGTTCTTGCGGAGCCAATGATCGAAAACCGGATGCTGGAGGACCATGCCCGTGTGGTCGCCCTCCCGCAGATCGACCAGAACGGCGAACTGTTGCTTATTGCCCTCCAACTCGACGAAGCGGTTCACACGCACGGTCAAAGCCACCACGCCCAGAAACTCGCCGCCGGGCGAGGCGAACACCGGAGTGGCCACGGCGACGATCCACGCGTTGCTGGCGCGGCTCTGGAAGACCGCGGAGAGCGTGGTGGCCCTCAGACGCTGGCCCGGCGGAGGGCGCCAATCCTCCGGCCGATCGGCCTTGCCGCCGTGGAAGAAGCTCCGCCAGGCAAAATTCTTGCCGATCGTCTTCGACTCCGGCACGCGAACCGTCGACAGCCCGTCGGCGTCGCAGAAGAACCAACTGGCCACCTCGTCGTCGCGCTCGGCGCCTTCGCGTTCCGGGGGACGCATCCAGGACGGGAGGGCCGCGTCGAACTCCTTCTGAAACGCCCTGCGATCGGGGTCCTGCCGGAATCGGTCACGGAGCGGTTCGAGTTCCGATTCGCTCTTGGTCGAATCGCTCAGTTCCTGCGACAACCGGCGCATCGGCGGCTTTTGGATCGTCCGGACAATACACTGGCGCAGCGATTCCGACGCCGCCACCTGTTCCACCGCCTCGCACCGCCGGTGCAGCTCCTTGGAGGCAAGCCCCGCCACGTACATCGCCGTGAGGCGGTTGTTCTCCAGCGCCCGGCCGACCAGCGCCTCTTCCGAACGATGGATCGAGGTGCTGAATCCCATCCACGCGAACCACGCAACGACCGCCAACAGCACCAAGGGGCCCAGGGCGCCCAGGACCATCATCGGCCGGAAGGCCCGGCGTGCGGCGCGGGCCGCCAGGGAGTCGAGCACGACCTGGACGTTGGGATACCGCTTGGCCGGGTCCGGGGCCAGGCAGCGGTCGACGATCTCGCCCAGGGCCCGATCCACCCCCGGCACCTCGCGGTGTGCCGTCGGCGGAGGCGACCGCCGGATCAGCCGGCGGTAGGCGGCCAGACGCTGCTCCAGGCCCGGGATCGCCTCGAGTTGCTCCACCGCTTCAGGCGTGCGATGCGGCGGCCCCCCCGTCAGCATGCAATAGAGCAGGGCGCCCAGGGCGTACACGTCCCACCGGGCGTCGGGAACCGCTTTCAAGTCGGCCTGCTCGGGAGCCATGTAGAAAAGTGTCCCGAGGGTGGGGGCCTGCTCGTGCGAGAGCCGGGACTGCCCAAAGTCGGCCAGCCGCGGCTTGCTGTCTTGATCCAGAAGGATGTTGGCCGGCTTCAGATCGCAGTGCAGAACACCCTTGCCGTGGGCATGCACCAATCCGACCGCAACGTCGTGGAAGACTTCGATGGCCTCCGCCACCGATAAGGGGCCACTCTGAATCCGCTCCGCGACAGACCCCTTCTCAAGGTACTCCATCACATAATACGGAGGACTGGCGTCCCAGCCCACCCCGATCAACTGAACCACGTAGCGGTCGGCGAACAAGAAAGCGAGCTTCTCGACCTCACGGGCAAGCAGGGACCAGTCGAGCCCCCCTCCGTGTCGGTAGAACTTCACCGCCACGTGCCGGCCGGTGTTCTTCTCCAGTGCTACCCAAACCTCCCCATAGGCACCGTCTCCCAGGAACCGCTCGAACTCGTAGCCTGGAATCTGGGACGGAGGGGTCCCGGGACGGAGGCTCAACTGCTGCGACCGTTGCCGCTCCGGACCGCCCTGCGGAATCGTCGGATCACTGCTCATGTCCCCAAGTATAGACGGGGCGTGGAGAAGAGGGGAGAAGGGAGCGGGGAGAGGGGAAAAGGGAGTGGGGGGAAGGCAGACGCGGCGAGCTGACATTGACCCCCGGGCCAGTTTTACTAAAATGTTGCGACCTATTGGGTTAGACAAACACAACAGCGTTCGAGCGATGGCCAAGCAAGTAAGCGACGAAGCGGGCGGCAGCGGGGAGATGTTGGAAGCCTCGCGCCGGGAGAAGCTCAAGAAGATTCAGGAACTCCGTCTCGATCCCTGGGGCGGCCGTTTCGATGGGCATACGCCCATCGGTGCGATCCGGGCCCGCGAGAACGAGATCACGCTTGTCCCGGCGGGCGATGGTGCGGACGGCAAACCGGCGGAGGAGCAAGGTCCCAAGGTCCGGGCCGCGGGCCGCGTCCTCTTACAGCGCCGTGCCGGGAAGCTGATCTTCCTGGATCTCAAGGATTGGACCGGGCGGATCCAGGTGCTTCTTGGCAAGTCGCAAGTCGGCCCGGAGAATTGGGCCCTGGCCGAGTGCCTCGACCTGGGCGACCTGGTGGGCATCGACGGAGAACTGCGCCACACCAAGACTGGCGAACTGAGCATCTTCGCCGAGCAGTTGCACTTCCTCACGAAGTCGATCGAGACGCCCCCCTCGAAGCACAAGGGGATGACCGATCCCGAACTGCGGCAGCGCATGCGGTATGTGGATTTGATCTACACCGACGGGGTGCTGGAGCGGTTCCTGCGCCGGACGCGGATCGTCCAGTCGATCCGCAACACGCTTGGCGGCGAGGGCTTCGTCGAGGTCGAAGGTCCCACGCTGCACGCGATCGCCGGAGGCGCTGCCGCCCGTCCCTTCAAGACCCATCACAACGCCCTCGATATTCCTCTCTTCCTGCGTATCGCCCTGGAACTCCATCTCAAGCGGCTGTTGGTGGGCGGGATGGAGCGGGTGTTCGAGCTTGGGCGGGTCTACCGCAACGAAGGGATCAGCACGAAGCACAATCCCGAATTCACGATGCTCGAAGTCTACCAGGCCTACGGCGACTACCGCACCATGATGGACCTGACGGAGAAGGTCCTCGTGGAGGCGATCCGGGCCACGGGCCAGGAGTTGAAGCTCGCTTGGGGCGGCCGGCCGGTCGATTTCACGCCGCCCTTCCAGCGCAAGACCTACGACGCATTGCTGGCCGAAGCCACCGGCCTGGATCCAAGCGACGCAGCGGCGATCGCGGCCCGGGCGGCGAGCATCGGCCTGGAGACCGCCGGAAAGCACCCCGACGTGGTCAAGAACGAGGTCTTCGAGATTGCGGTGGCCGACCACCTCGAAGGACCGATCTTCGTCTACGATTATCCGGCGAGCATCTGCCCGCTGACCAAGCGCAAGGCAGGCTGTCCGCAAATCGCCGAGAGGTTTGAGCTATTCGTCTGCGGCATGGAATTGGCCAACGCTTACACGGAGTTGAACGACCCGGACTTGCAGGAATCGCTCTTCAGCAAGCAACTGGAGGGCCTGGCCGAAGACGACTCGATGGCCCGGATGGATCGCGATTTTGTCCGTGCCTTGCGTCACGGGATGCCTCCGGCCGGCGGGCTGGGGATCGGGATCGACCGCCTCGTGATGCTCCTGACCGACAGCCAGACCATCCGCGACGTGATCCTCTTCCCCCTCCTGCGCCCGGAAGCAGAATAGGCGGAGGGTGACACTTCAGCCGTATGAACTTGTTGGAAGAGGAGAAGGAAAAAGGAAAAAGCGAGGAAGAAGGGGAAAAGAACAGGAGAGGGTTCCCATTCAGGATTGTGTGATCGGGGCACGGCTTCTTGCCTTTCCCATTTTTCCAGGGCTTTCCCTTTTCCCTTCCCCTATTCGCGCCTCATTCCGCCGGACGGTCACGGGAAACGGAGTTCTCATGTACAAGCTGCTGCTCTGCCTGCGGTATCTGAGGACGCGATACATCGCGTTGGCGTCGATCGTGAGCGTGATGCTCGGTGTGGCCACGATGATCGTGGTCAACAGCGTGATGTCGGGCTTCACCGCGGAGATGCAAAACCGGATCCACGGCATCCTTTCCGACGTGGTCCTGGAGGTTCGCAGCCTGAGCGGGGTCCCCGACGCCCCTTGGCACATGGAGCAGATCCGCCGCGTCGCCGGCGACTCCATCGAGGGGATGACGGCCACGGTCGTGGTGCCGGGGATGCTCAATTTCCGATACGGCGACCAGTGGATCACGCGGCAGGTGCAGGTCATCGGGATCGACGACACGACCCAAAGCCGGGTGAGCGACTTCAGCCGCTACCTCCAGCACCCGGAGAATCGAAGGAAGATGAGCTTCGATCTTCGGGACGGCGGCTACGACACGCAGGACCACCAGGGCGGGTCCGAGGCCAGACAGCGCCCCCAAATGCAGAAAGCCGGCTGGGAACACCGGCGCATGGTGGCCGAGTTGCAGGCGTTCAACCGAAGAATCTCTGCAGAGCCTGCCCTTGCCCGGCGCCCGGCGGGCGATCCGTTAGCCGGAGGGAACACGGAGGACGCGGGGAATGGGGCACAGCCGCCCTCGGCTGTGCGGAGTCCCTCGACCCACTCGGGGGCGACGGTGCAGGGTCCCGTACCACAGCCGGGGGCGGCTGTGCCACAGGTCGGCGCCCCAGCGCCGGATCAGGCCCCGTTGCCATCCGCACCGGCGACGCCGCCGCAAGCCCAGCCGGACGACGCCCTCCCGGGCGAGGACGGCCGCTCTGTCGCCCGCTCCGAGGAGTCCGCTCGCGACGGCGTTCCCCCGGGTCCGCCGAACGACCCGTTTGCAGCGGCCCGGCCAAGAAGCCCGGAGCCGGTCTTCAATCCTGCCAGGCAGCAGCACACCGGGATCGTGCTGGGGATCGTGATGGCGAGTTTCCGGCGTCCCAGCGGCGAGGAGTCGTTCCTGGTCGTGCCCGGCGACGACGTGAAGCTCACCTTCCCGACGGCCGGCACGCCGCCGAAGATCGCCAGCGGCGATTTCACCGTCGTCGACTTCTACGAGTGCAAGATGGCCGAATACGATTCGAGCTTCGTCTTCGTGCCGATCAGCGAACTCCAGACGCTCCGGGGGATGATCGTCCCGGGCGTGACCGATCCGAAGACCCAAAAGCCGATGGGGATGTTCAACTCGATCCAGATCAAGCTCAAGCCCGGGGCCGACGGCGACGAGGTCCGCGACAAGATCGCCGCCAGTTTCTCCCGCGAGTTGTACGTCGTGCAGACCTGGCGCGACAAGCAGGGGGCTTTGCTGGCCGCCGTGCAAATGGAGAGCGCGATCCTCAACGTCCTCTTGTTCCTCATCATTGCCGTCTCCGGCTTCGGGATCCTGGCGATCTTCTTCATGATCGTGGTCGAGAAGACCCGCGACATCGGCATCCTCAAGTCGCTCGGGGCTTCCGGCGCGGGCATCATGGGGATCTTCCTGAGCTACGGGTTGTCGCTCGGGCTGGTCGGCTCCGGCGTCGGAATGGCTCTCGGACTGTTGATCGTGCATCATATCAACGACGTGGCCGTGCTGCTGGGCAAGATCACCGGAAAACCGGTCTTCGACCCTTCGATCTACTACTTCTACCGCATTCCGACGCTTGTTGATCCGTGGACGGTTGCCTGGATCGTCTCGGGGGCGATCGGGATTGCCGTGCTGGCGAGCGTGCTGCCGGCCCTGCGTGCCGCCCTGCTTCGACCTGTGGAGGCCCTGCGCTATGAGTGACGAGCTGGCTCGGGTATTCGCACAGCCGTCGGGCGCGTTCCACCCCCAGGGGCTTGCCGGACCGACGGTCTTGCGGCGCGACGCGGGCGCACTTGACGTCGAAGGCCCCCACTTCGCCATCCCACCCGACGATCCCCAACACGCGCAGAGAGAATCGCAAACGGACCCGACCGAGATGCCACCCGCCTACGCCCCCCCCACGCGTATGAATGCCGCTCCAAGTCCCTACCAGACCGAGCCTCCCCCCAGTCCCTGCGACGAACGCCAACTGGAGGCCATCGGCCTCACCAAGAGCTACCGGAAGGCGTCGGTCGAGATCCCGGTGCTTCGAGGCGTGGACCTGACCGTGCGCCGCGGCGAGTTCCTGGCGATCGTGGGTCAGAGCGGATCGGGCAAGAGCACCCTTCTCCATCTCCTGGGCACCTTGGATTCCCCGGACGCTGGGAGTCTGATGTTTGAGGGCCGGCGTATCGACAATCTGCCTGCCTTCGAACGCGATCGCCTCCGCAATCGTCGCTTTGGGATGATCTTCCAGTTCTATCACCTCCTGCCGGAACTGACGACGCTGGAGAACGTCCTGGCCCCGCTGATGATTGGCAAGAGTGTGCTTGGGTTCCTTCGGGCCCGTGCCGCCTATCGAGTCGCCGCGACGCGCTGGCTCGATCTGGTCGGCCTTTCGCACCGGCTGAAGCACCGGCCGCGAGAGTTGTCGGGCGGGGAGATGCAGCGGGCAGCCATCGCCCGGGCCCTGGTCGCCAGTCCCGACTTGCTCCTGGCCGACGAGCCCACGGGGAACCTCGACCGGGCCACGGGCAGGGAGATCCTCGAACTCCTCTGCTCCTTGAACCGTCAACAGAAGCTGACTATAGTCATGGTGACGCACGACCTCGCCATCGCCGAGCGGGCCGATCGGGTGGTCAGTCTGGTCGACGGCCGGGTCGGAGGAGCGTAACCGCAAGAGCCGAAAGCCGAAAGCCGAAAGCGGAACGGTCGCAGGCAGGCAGATCGAACCCCGAGGGGCCCGGTGGCGTCTTGAGAACGGCGGGGCGTGCGGACCTGGGAGGTAGGGTGGGACAAGCGAAGCGCAGTCCCACCGGATTCTCTCGGTCTCTTGGTGGGACGGCGCTCCGCTTGTCCCACCCTACGGGTTATATGCTATCCTGCGGAGTGTCTTGTCCCTCAACAATCCCCTTGCCCAACCACTGCCATGACGCTCAAGGTCTACATCGACGGAAAGCTCTACGACAAACAGGACGCGAAAGTCAGCGTCTACGATCACGGACTACTGTACGGCGACGGGGTCTTCGAGGGCATCCGCAGCTATGCCGGCAACGTGTTCCGGATGCAGGAACACCTCGACCGCCTGTGGAATTCGGCCAAGGCGATCTGGCTGGAAATCCCCATCACGAAGGACGAGATGGCGAAGGCCATCCGCGACACGCTGGCCGTCAATGGAATCGCCGACGGCTACATCCGGGTGCTCGTGACCCGGGGGATCGGCACGCTCGGGCTCGACCCCAACCGCTGCGAACGTCCGTCGGTGATCATCATCACCGACAGCATCGCGCTGTACCCTGAAGAACTCTACCGCAACGGTCTGGAGATCATCACCGTGAGCACGGCGCGGAGCCACCCCGCGTCGCTCAACCCGCGGATCAAGTCGCTCAACTACCTCAACAACATCCTGGCCAAGATCGAAGGGATCCAGGCCGGCTGCATCGAGGCCCTCATGCTCAATCACAAGGGCGAAGTGGCCGAATGCACCGGCGACAACATCTTCGTGGTCCGCGCCGGCAAGATCCTCACCCCGCCCATCGACGCCGGGATCCTGGAAGGCGTGACCCGAGATGCCGTCATCGGCCTGGCCCGCCAGGCGGGCATCGAGGTCGCCGAAGTGGCGCTCACGAGACACGACGTCTACATCGCCGACGAATGCTTCCTGACGGGCACCGCCGCCGAGGTCATCCCGGTCGTCAAGGTCGATAGCCGCAAGATCGGCGACGGCACCCCCGGCCCCATCACCCGCGACCTCATGCAGCGCTTCCATAAGCTCGCGCGGAGTTGATATCCGGCCGGTGGAACGCGAACTCGGTCCGGAGAAACCGACGTGCACGGCAAGCGACTGGTCCGATCACTGAAGCTAGAGAACATCTTGTCGTACGGTCCATCTGGTACCGAGATCGAACTACTTCCGCTCAACGTACTCATCGGCCCGAACGGTTCCGGGAAGTCGAACCTAATCGAAGTTGTTAGCCTGCTGAAAGCAGCGCCTATCGACATTCTTGCACCGATTCGGACCGGCGGGGGATTCAGTCACTGGCTCTGGAAGGGCGATGGCGGCGACGCAAGGTCCCAACTCAACCTCGAAACCCTCGTTGACGCCCCCCAAGATAGGCCGCTCCGCTATGGCATTTCTCTGAGGAGCACTGGCCAATCTGCGGAAGTAGCGAGTGAGATGCTCCTGGATGGGGCCGAAGCATTTGAAGACGCCGGGATTGAACATCCCGGGTGGTGTTACCGTCTGCAGGACGGAAAAAGTGTGGTCAAGGTCTCGCCGCTCCTGTCTGAGTTAGCGGGGGATGCAAAGCAACCAGAGTGGCAGCCCCTTTCCGACTTTGAGGTGACCTTCGGCACGGCATCCATCTTGGCTCGCCTCCGTGATCCTTGGACGTATCCCGAGATCACCTTTCTGTCCTCCGCGTTTTCGGCGATCGCCATCTTTCGGGGCATCGGCCTCGGGCCTGAGTCGAAGTTGCGAGGCCCTCACCGCGCCGACGAGCCGGCGAGCTTCCTCTTGGAGGACGGCCGAAATCTGGGGGTGGTTCTCAGTGATCTCTTGAACCAACCGCCTTCAAAGAAGCAGATCCTCAAGGAACTCCAGCGTTTCTACGCTCCGGTCGAGGATATTACGACCAAGACCTACGCGAATACCGTGGAGTTGTCGCTTCACGAGCGCGGGCTCACTCAGTCCGTCCCTTCGATCCGTCTCTCCGACGGGACGTTGCGCTACCTGGCCTTGCTGACGATCCTTTGCCATCCTGAGCCGCCGCCGTTGGTCTGCATCGAAGACCCCGAGGTCGGGCTCCACCCGGACATCCTGCCTCACCTGGCCGACTTGCTGGTCGAAGCCTCGCAGCGGATGCAGTTGATTGTCACGACGCATTCCGACATCCTGGTTTCTGCCCTGAGCCACGTGCCCGAGGCGGTCGTCGTGTGCGAGCGAGACGACGAAGGTACCCACCTGCGAAGGCTCGACGCGGCGAGCCTTGACCAGTGGCTCAAGAAGTACACCCTCGGCGAACTCTGGGTTGCGGGCGAGATCGGGGGGACCACGTGATCCGCGAGATTCGCCTCTACGTCGAAGGTGGGGGACACCGGAAGGATACCCGCATCCGGCTCCGAACCGCTTTCGGGGCGTTCCTCCGAGAAATCCGTGATAAAGCGAGTGCCCGGCGAGTCCGCTGGAACGTCAAGGCTTGCGGCGGACGGAAGGCCGCCTGCGATGACTTCGTCTCGGCGCTCAGGTCGAATCCCCATGCGTTCAACGTCTTGCTGGTCGATGCCGAGGGGACCATCGTTGCGGGGAGTCCTTGGGAGCACTTGAGAAGCCGCCAAGGGGACCCATGGAAGAACCCTGGGGCGAAGGACAAGCAATGCCATCTCATGGTCCAAACGATGGAAGCGTGGCTGATCGCCGACCTTGAGAAGCTGGCCGAGTTCTACGGAGCGGACTTTCGCAAGAACGCGATCCCGCGCAACTCCAACGTGGAGCAGATTGACAAGGCACGATTGCAGACTTCGCTGCACCATGCGACGCGGCAGACCAGGAAAGGCCCGTACCACAAGACCCGCCACGCCCCGGAGATCCTGGAAACCATCCGCCCGGCCGAGGTCCGCCGGAAGGCCCCGGCCTGCGAGCGGTTGTTCGTGACGCTGGCTCAGTGCATCGACCAGGAGACACCGGACGGCGGATCGTAGAGCGGTCTTCACCAAGGATTCGTCCGCTGCCGCAGGCGGATCGGCCGACACCCCTTCGAGCGGAGCGATTCTCGTGGAATGGATCGAATACCTTGTCGACTTGTTCCTGCACCTCGACCGGCATCTCGGCGAGATTATCCGCGACTACGGGACGTGGACCTACCTGATCCTTTGGGCGATCATCTTCTGCGAGACGGGCCTGGTGGTCACGCCCTTCCTGCCGGGCGACTCGCTCCTGTTTGCCGCCGGGTCGTTCGCCGCCCTCGGGGCGCTCGACCCCCACGGGCTGTTTCTCCTCCTGAGTATCGCCGCCATCCTCGGCGACACGGTAAACTACTGGCTGGGGGCGTGGATCGGTCCCCGGGCCTTCAGCGGCGAGATCCGATTTCTTAAGAAGGAGTATCTCGACCGCACGCACCGGTTCTACGAAAAGTACGGGGGCAAGACGATCATCCTGGCCCGGTTCGTGCCGATCGTCCGCACGTTCGCGCCCTTCGTGGCCGGGATCGGCGCGATGAACTATGGCCGGTTCATCGTCTACAACGTGGTGGGTGGGGTGGCCTGGGTGGCAATCTTCGTGTACGGCGGCTACTACTTCGGGACCCGCGAGTTCGTCCAACGCAACTTCTCGCTGGTGATCGTGGCGATCGTCCTCATCTCGGTCATGCCGATGGTGGTCGAGTACGTTCGCGCCCGCCGACGCGCTTCGGCCGCCTCCGGCAACCAAGACGGCTGAGAACCGCAGACTCCACGTTCCCTATTTTTGTCCATCTAGCCATTTCCCCGGAAGCGCCGCAATGCTTTAGTTTTGCGCATCTTGCCGGCCTCGGTTTTTCCAAAGAAATGCCGTTTTTCTCTTCGACACGAAGGGCGTGTGATTGACGCTTGGCGAGGATCGCGTTAGAATCCCATCCGATTCAGTGGGCAGGCTCGTATCCGTGTCGTTTCTGACGTGACTGGGATTCTTTGGGGACGCGGATCGAGACCCCATAAGGATGTTTTGGGGATGCACCTCCAGAAGCGCGGTGACGACATCGTCGTCCATGCGCCGGCCAAGTTGAATCTGTTTTTCGAGGTGCTTGGCAAGCGGCCAGACGGATACCACGAGGTTGAGAGCCTCGTCGTACCGGTTGCCTTATACGATACCTTATCCTTCACGGCAGGGGCCGACGGGCCGTTGCGTCTTCAGTGCCGTCCGGTGTCGGGCTTGTGGGGCGCCGACGGGACGTGGCTGGGCGAGTTCCCGCAAGGGGACGACAATCTCGTCGTGCGTGCCGTGGAGCTGCTCCGGCGCCGGGCCGGCGTGCGGGGCGGGGGAACCTTGCGGTTGGTCAAGCGGATTCCGACCGCCGCAGGGTTGGGTGGAGGCTCGAGCGACGCTGCCGCCGCGCTGGCCGCGGCCAGCGCGGGTTGGGGCCTCGGGTGGTCGTGGCAAGAGTTGGCGCACCTGGGGGCGGAGTTGGGCAGCGACGTGCCACTGTTTTTCGCCCAAGGGCCGGCAATCTGCCGCGGTCGGGGAGAACGAGTCGAGCCGGTCGCCGCATTCGGAACCCTCCATTTCGTCCTCGTCCGGCCTCCGGTCGGGTTGTCGACAGCGGCCGTGTATCGTGGCTGCGCGCCGGGCAGTCCGGCAAGACAAGTGCAGCCGCTGGTGGAGGCGTTGGCTCGCGGAGACCTGGGGGAATTGGGCCGGCGGCTTTCCAACCGCTTGGAGCCGGCCGCGGCGGCGCTCTCCCCTTGGATCGGCCGACTGCGTGCGGAGTTCGAGAAGACCGATTGCGTGGGGCACCAAATGAGCGGCAGCGGGTCGTGCTGGTTCGGACTCTGCCGTCACGCCCGTCATGCCCGGCGCGTCGCGCAACGCTTGCAGGTTCGCGGAGTTGGAGTCGCCTTAGCAGTTCGAGGGTGCCCCTAGGATCGCCCCTTTCTTAAGGAGAACCGCCGTGCAGATCACCGAGGTGCGCATCAAGCTTATGGAGGAGCCCGGCGAGCGACTGAAAGCCTTCTGCTCGATCACGTTCGACGACGCCTTCGTGGTCCGCGACCTGAAGATCATCGAAGGCACCAGCGGTCCGTTTGTGGCGATGCCGAGCCGCAAGCTGACCGCGCACTGCCCGAGCTGCCGCGCCAAGAACCACCTTCGTGCGGCCCACTGCAACCAGTGCGGCACGCGATTGAAGGAGGCGGCAACCCTGCGTGACGAAGAAGGGCGGACGAAACTCTACGCCGACATTGCCCACCCGATCAATTCCGGTTGCCGGGAGATGATCCAGAACCGCGTGATCGAGGCCTACCAGGAGGAGCGGACTCGCGCCCAACAGCCCGGCTATGTCTCCAACTACGACGACTTCCACGAAGAGGAGACGGTGGCTGAGGCGCGGGAAGTCCGTCCGTCGGGTGTCGCACCCGCCCAGATCCAACCCGCCGAAAGGCCCCACGGCCCGCACCACCCGCCCTCCACACCCGCCCGCACCGAACGCCCCAAGAACGAATTCGGCGCAGGGGTCTTCGACTAGAGGCCCGGACCGCGGGACATGACGACCCGGTGAATTGCGGCCCTGGGACCTTGTGGCGTATAATTGGGTCGTCGGTGCTGGGTGAGAGTCGAGGACATCCCCGAGGGTAACCGAACGATGGTCGTGATTACGTTCCCCGATTGCGAGACAGAGAAGCGGGCCTTGGGTTTCCTGTTCGGTCGATTCTCCGGGAAGGTCCTGAAGACCGGAGAACACCTGGTTCCCGAAGCCGCCCTCGAAGCTCTTGCGGGGCAAGACATCCACTTCATGGTAAGGGGGAAGGCGACCTATGAGCAGCAGGTGGCGGCGATTCGAGGTGCTGCTTCCCCTTCAGTTCAATGACGGGCGGGACATTCCCCGGGAGTGGTTTGGGGAGGCCATTCTGGAGGTCGTTCACGAGTTCGGCGCAGCGAGCTATGAGACGCAGAGCGTCGAGGGACACTGGCGCCATGCTGAGGTCACCTACCATGACAATCTTGGCCGCCTTGTCGTGGACGTGCCCGATACCAGTGCGAACCGCCAATGGAGGAGGCAGTTCAAGGCGACATGGAAGGAACGCCTTGAGCAGCTTGAACTCTGGATGGTTAGCTACCCAATAGACATCGATTAGCGGGTCGGGTGGCGAGCCTTGCGACGTGCGAACGCCACGCCCATCAAAGACTTGGGGCGTGCCACTTGGCCGACGCGCACAGGGATTCCTATGCGGTTCCAGAAACGGCTTGATCTCGGGCTAGGTGTGCTGGCGGTCACCGTTGCCTTCGCAGGTTATTCGAGATACCCATTTTCCAGCCGTCGCCTCGAGACGCACTCCGACGTGAACCCCGATTTTTTCCCTGCCGACCGTCGGACTGGAAGCCTGTACCACTTGTTTGGTGACAGGCTGGAAGCCTGTGCTACTTGTTGGTGACAGGCTGGAAGCCTGGGCTACTTGTTGGTGGCAGGCTGGAAGCCTGTGCTACTTGTTGGTGACAGGCTGGAAGCCTGTGCTACTTGTTGGTGACAGGCTGGAAGCCTGGGCTACTTGTTTGTCACCGGGCGTCGAGCCGCTTCGCTTGCTCCCCCATTCTGGCGGGAGTCCTTGGTTGCACAGGGGAGGGAGATCCGGTAGCATGGACCCTGACTTGTCGCGGGGGGAGTGACATGCGGTCAGGCCGAAGAGGGATTGTCCCCGGGGAATGAGATGACGCAGGAGTTCGATCCATACCACCGTTGGCTCGGAATTCCGCCGGAAGAGCAGCCGGCCAATCACTATCGGCTCCTCGGGCTGGTGCCGCTGGAAGACGACGTCGAAGTGATCCGCGATGCGGCCGAGCGGCAGATCGGGCATGTGCGCCGCTATGGGTTGGGAAAGCACTCCGAGCTTTCGCAGCGGATTCTCAACGAGTTGGCGGGGGCCAAAGCCTGCTTGATGGACCCCGAGAAGAAGTCGCGGTACGACGCCGAGTTGCGCATCAAGCTCAAGGCATCGAAATCCAAGCTGGAGCCGGCGTCGAGGCTGGAAGTGCCCGACGTTCCCCGGCCGGCCCCATCACCGCCGCCCGCGTTGCGGACGCCCCCGGAATTGCCGGGAGGTGTTGGCCGGTTCCCGCCTGTTGAAACGGCGGAAGGTCCCGGGATTCCAGCGTCCGGCAGAAGCACGTTCAACCTGGTGGCGTTGGGGGGAGGTGCGGCGGTTGGCTTGCTCCTGGTGGTCTCGCTGGTGGTGTACCTCGTGTGGCCTGGGACGAGAGATCGCGAGGGACAAGGGGTGCCGAAGGCTCCCACCACGGCCCAGGTGGCAACTCCTGCCACCGCAGCCCAGCAGCCCGTCGCCGTGCCAGCCAAGCCCACGCCTCCGAAACTCGCACGAATCGGCGATCGGACCGTCGAAGAAGGGCAGACCCTTGTCGTGACGGTCGAGGTGGCGGATCGCGGGACGGCCCCGGGCCGGCTCCTGTTCAAGTTTCCGGATCGTCCTCCTCAGGGGGCCGTGATCGATGCCGAGACCGGCGTCTTCCGGTGGACTCCCTCGCGAGAGCAGGCGGGCGTGAAGCACCCCGTGACGGTGAAAGTGGCCGCCCTCGAGGCGCCCGACCTCGCCGATTCCATCACCTTCTTGGTCAGCGTGGAGGAAGCCAGGCTCCTGCCCCCGCGTGTCCAGGCCATCCCGGAGCAACAAGTGGAGGCGGGCGCCAGGGGGGAATTCGTGGTCCGGGCGAGCGACCCGAACGATCCGCCACACAGACTCCAGTATGCCCTGCAGGACTCGCCCTCCTGGGCCCGCATTGACCGGACCTCGGGAGCCGTCACGCTCGAACCGCCGGACAACGACCAAGGCGGAACACATCGCATGCTGGTCCGCGTTGCCTGCGACGTGCCCGACGCGCCCTACGTCGATTGGCCCTTTGCTGTCGTCGTGACTCCGCGATCGAAGCCGTCCGCAGAGATGAGCAACGAGCCGGAGGAGGCCACCGACCTTTCCGGACTTGCGAAGATCGCGGGGCTCTCCGGCCCGCTCAACCCGGCGCAGTTGGATGCCTGGCAGGCGGCGTTGGCCTCGGCCCAGGGCCTCATGGACCGTGCGGACGCCGACCCCAAGGTGATGCCGCTGTTCGCGGGCAGCATGGGCGGCCCGGTCGCGGCCGTCTGCGAACTGAACCGGAGCAACAAGCTCGACGGCGTGGTCGTCACCTTCCCGCAGGGCAAGGACCCGATGAGTTGCCTCGATGCCAAGACGCGGAGCATCCTGGCCGCCATGCCCCGGATGATGACGCGCCCGCTCACGCCGTCCGGAGTCAACCCGGGTGCGGCACCCGGCATGGTGCCTCGGATGCCCGGGACCGTGCCCGCGGGACAGGGTGGGGGCGTGGCAGGCATGCCTGCCGACGACTCGGGCATGAACGCGGCGCCCTCGGGGATGACGACAGGAGTGAGTCCCATGCAGTTGGCCGCCGCACGGACGCAGGCCTTGCAGACGTTCTGGGCCGACGTGCGTCTGGAGAGTTGTCTCAGCTTCAAGCAGGGGGACCGGCACGGCGTGGTGGCTCTCTGGGACGCGGAAGGCCGAAGGACCTTCTGGGGAAACTACCAGCGGGGAAAACGCCACGACTTCTGTTGCCTTTTCGAGAACGACCAGCCGCGGATCGTGGTCGTGTTCGACCAGGGCGAGAGACAATCGGTCTACTTGATTGCGAAAGGCAACGTGCAAAAGCGTTTTGCCGACGAGAAGGAAGCGCAAAACGACGCGGTGGCCGGGATGCTGCTGACGAAACTCGACGGCATCGAATCACTTCTCGTCGAGGGGGAGCGGAAGTTGGAGAAGCAGATCAAGGCGACCATCCAGTTCCGGGTCGGGAATCTGCGGCAGTACAAGAACATGATGGCCCAAATGCGCATGGCAGGCCGCGCCGCCCGACAGATGCAGGGAGTGCAGGATTCGCAGCGGCGGGCCTTCGGCGGCCCGTGAGGCTTGGCTCCGCACACTGCGACGTGGCCTGTGCGGGCCGGCCTCCCGTCGATCGGAAGGGACAACCGTGAACCGTTTGTGGTGCCTCGCCCTTGTGGTTGCGATCTTTCTGGCCGCGGCCGAACTCTTCCACGGCGCCGACGCGGCCGAAGGGACGGCGCTGGGCAACGAGGCCGCTGTCGGACGGAGTCAAGCGGAGAATATCGGCGGCGCCGGGCACCGCACCACGGTGGGCGAGGGAGATACCCGCATCCCAGTCGTCGTGGTCTCCGGCACACCCTATCAGATGGGACGGCATCTCGGACGCCTGGTCCGCGAGGAGATGCAGCGGTTCGTTCCGGCGGCGATGGCACGCTTGAAGCCGCGGCTCGGGGTGACCGACCAAGCGCTCCGTGAGACCTGGACGCGCATGGCGGCCTACAGCGACGACCGCTTCGAGCAGGAGTTGGTCGGGCTGTCGGAAGGCTCGGGCATCGACTTGCCCGCATTGCAGGCCGTCCATGTCCTTCCGCTTCTCATGCCTTATTCGTGCAGCAGTATTGCCGCTTGGGGCAAGGCTACCGCGGACGGGCATCTCTACCAGACCCGCAACTTGGACTGGAACCTCGAAGTCGGAGCCCACGACTACGCGGTCGTCGTGGTCTATGTGCCCACCCGGGGTATCCCACACGTGGTGCCGACCTTCGCTGGGATGATCGGCGCGCACACCGGCATGAATGTTCGCGGCATCGCTTTGGCGGAGATGGGCGACTCGCCTGCCAGAGAGGCTCCCTACAACGTGAACGCCCCGCACTTCACCGTCGTCTTTCGGTCGCTGCTTTACGACGCCGACTCGCTGAGCCGTGCATTGGACCTCTTCAAGGGGTTGCCGCACACGAAGCGGTATCACTACGTCTTCGGCGACGGACGTGCCGAGCATCGCGCCGTGAAGATCCGAGCCCATTCGCCCGAACCGCCTGACCGTCGCCTCGTGATCTGGAAGGACAACGACCCGACCGACGAGTTGGCCCCCTCGGTGATGGAGAACGTCGTTTATAACGACGAGGGCCGCGGGGCATTTCCCTTGCTGAAGCGGGACTACGGTTCGCTCAACGGCGAGAAGATGATCCGCATCGCCAACCAGATCCCGATTCGCGGCGGCAACGTGGTGGACGTGGTCTACGACGCGACTGCCTTGAGGCTGTGGGTCTCCTACGCAAAGGGAAAAGAAGAAGCCTACCGGCGTCCGTACACCCTGATCGACCTCAAGACGCTCGATGCGAACCACGACGGCAAGCCAGACCTCGGGTTCGTCTCCGGAACGGACTGAGAGGTTCAGTACGGGCCGTCTTCCGGGAGGATCGGCTGGTTGTCGGGGTGGCGGGACTCGTTGGCGCTGGACACCCGGATCGCGGGCCGGTCGCGGTACGGACAGACGTTCTCGCACACGCCGCAGCCGATGCACTTGTCGGGATCGACGCGAGGCTGCCTGATTGTCCGCTTCCCGCCCGAGCGGTCGACGATCTCGACCTCCTGGAAGTAGATCGCCTTGTCGGGGATCGGGCAGTGCTCCTCGCACACCATGCAGTCGCGGCCGTAGGCATAGGGAATGCAGCGGGTCGTGTCGAAGCAGGCCAGCCCGATCCGGGTCTTCTGCTTCTCTTCGAGCGTCAAATGCACGATCGCCTGGGGCGGACAGACCTGGCCGCACAGCGTGCAGTTATAGTCGCAGTAGCCGATCTGCGGGACCAGCCACGGCGTCCAGAGGCCCTCCAGGCCCGCTTCGCTCCACGTCGGTTGAAGGCCGCCGGTGGGGCAGACCTTCATGCACAGGCCGCAGCCGGTGCATCGGGCGAGGAACTCGCGTTCGGGCCGCGAGCCGGGCGGACGCACCAGTCCGGGATGAAACGTGCGACCCCGTGACTGGGGGCTCGTGCGGAACAGGGCCAGTGCGGCCAATCCGCCGACGATCGCCCCGAGCGTCCCACGCCTCGTCAGGTCCACGCTCCGTGCCGGAGGGGCCGACTGCCCGGGCAGCGACACCGTGAAGCCGAGGGCGTCGCGACGGCAGGCATCGGTGCAGTTGAAGCAGCCGAGGCATTCGGAGGGAATCCAGGAGGACGGGTTTACAACCCGTCCCGCCGCTTGGGATTCAGCGGACGGGGCGGACGGGGTGGAAACCCGTCCTACGCGGGCCTCGCCGGCCGCACC
>Ga0067045_1029025_pt1 | contig 24700 bp, 12 predicted proteins | sample TerdegcTABiofilm_FD_59184 | JGI IMG/M metagenome (GOLD analysis project Ga0067045, IMG submission 59184) | Combined Assembly of (Gp0054472, Gp0054536) Wastewater bioreactor microbial communities from Singapore -Terephthalate degrading... | reverse complement strand
TAATTTCCTCTGCGGACATCAAAGTCCAAGTCTGTGTGCTTTTTCTTTGGGTATAAGCCAGTTTGAAAACGGGGTCGAACCACCACAAATTTAAACGGCCATTAACCCATAGCGGTCGATTTTTATGAAGTCTGCGTATAAATAGTATTTTTCTGTAAGTTTGATTATTAATAAATAATTAATTCTTGACCGGGTTCAGTAATTTGTTTTAAGTGTTTATTGACTGATAATAAAATATTTAGTAAGTTTGTTTAGCTAATGCATCAATAAATGAATTTCAGGGCAATTATTTTAATTACAGTTCTGTTTTTTCTATCCTTTACAATGGAATCTCAGGTTATTAAAAAGATAGATTCCTCGAAAAAAGTTGCTCTTGTAATCGGGAATGGTAACTACTGGCTTGGCACTCTTTCAAATCCTGAAAATGATGCAAAGTTGATTGCTGATGTTCTTAGAAAACTCGAGTTTGATGTAATGTTGTACACAAATCTCGACTGGAGGTCGATGAAGAAATCGATAGATGATTTCAGGGAAAAACTGAAAGGTGCAGAAGTTGCACTCTTTTTTTATGCCGGGCATGGTATTCAGGTAGGTGGATATAATTTTCTCATACCTGTTGATGCCAATCCGCAGTCGGAGTCGCAGGTTGAATATGATTGTATTCCGGCTGACAGAATATTAAGTGATATGACTGATTCAGGAGCTAAAATTAAAATCATGATTCTTGATGCCTGCAGAAATAATCCTTTTGAAAGGAGGTGGAGTAGTCCGTCTACCACAAGAGGGTTGGCTGTTATGAGGGCTTCGGGCAGGTCGAACAATACCTTTATTGCTTATTCCACTGCACCCGGGAGCACCGCCCTTGACGGAAGCGGAAAGAACAGCCCTTATACTGCAGCACTTGCCGAAGCTATGGTCATTCCCGATATTAAGATAAATGATATGTTTACAATTGTGGCTAAAAATGTGTCACAGAAAACGGGTGGGGAACAAAACCCATGGAAATCAGATTCGATGGTCGAGGATTTTTATTTTAATCCGCAGGGTTTAATCTCTTCTGCTGAAGGCCTGGATTATTTTTATGACCCCCGCGATAAAAACAATTATCAGATTCTGAAAACTAACAGTCAGGTCTGGACAAAAAGAAATCTTAATTATGTAAGTTTTAATAATGGTGATTCAATTCCTGTAGTATCTGATTTTGAACAATGGAAGCTTCTTGTAGTCCCTGCAGTATTGAGTGTTCCTCCTTCACTGGCTGAAGGAACAGGAAAATTATACAACTATTTCATTGTTACGGATGTAAGGAATATTTGCCCGGCCGGCTGGCATGTACCAACATCAGAGGAATGGAAAATATTTGCTAATGAAACGGGACTGAAAATTAAAGGTAAAACTGGTGTAGCATCGAATATGGAAAAAGAACCCGACAGACCAATGCAGATAAGGAATGTTGTTAAACCATCAACAACCGTAACATTACCTGCACGTCTAAGGGAAGAGGTAATGGAATTTGTCAGCCAGGGTTCCGGCAGAGGATTTTTTACTTCCGACGGGCATGTGATAACGGTTAGTGCTGATTCAATTAAAATTGACACTCTGCTTGATAAAGCTGAAGCTCGTTCAATAAGATGCATCAGAGGCAGAAATCCTATTGCGGTAACTGATTCATCTTCGGAGGTTCTGGCTACAAGCGCTGTTCTTTACGGAAGGGTAAATCCAAATCTTGCATATACTTTCGTTTCATTTGAATACGGAGTTACAAAAGAATACGGTCAGAAGGCAGATGCGGAACAGATAAGCGTTACGGGTTCGGTACCATCGGTTGTTACCGTAAAACTTTCGGATCTTACACCGGGAACACTGTATCATTACAGAGTATTAGCCGAAAGCAATGCTGGAATATCCTGTGGAGAAGATAAAACATTCACCACTCTTGTTCCGCCGTCAGTATCCACTGAACCTGCTTCTCAGGTTAGCTCTTCACAGGCCACACTGAACGGACTGGTAAATGCCAATGATGCGGCAACGGAAGTGAGTTTTGAATATGGTACCACACCTGAATATGGTAATATAGTTCTTGCAACAGAAACTCCTTTTACAGGGAATGTAAATCGGTTGGCCAGCTGCACGATAAAAGGACTGGCGGAAAATACTGTTTATCATTACAGGGTGAAAGCTGTGAGCAAGGCCGGTACTACATTCGGAAATGACATGACATTTACGACTCTTAAACTGCCTGTGATAAAGGCAGAGTATCCTTCAGCAGTCAAGTCATATTCTGTAATATTACGCGGTACAATTAATTCAAGCAACCTGCCGACTGAAATCGTTTTCCAGTATGGTACTACCAATGATTTTATCCGGTCTGCTAAAGCCTCCGATGTTCCGGTAAAGAGCGATACTGATGAGCCGATAAGCTTAAACCTTGACAACCTTGAACCGGGTACTGAATACCATTACAGGATAAAAGCAACCAATATTGCGGGTACGTCATATAGCAATGAAATTACTTTTACTACCCCTGAGGTTCTTATAGATGCTGAGGGGAACAGATATGTTACTCTTGCCATTGGCAACCAGGTGTGGATGGCAGAAAATCTGAGGACAACAAAATTTGCTGATGGCACTGAAATTCCCGATGTGAAGGGTAAAAATACATGGAAAAACAGAACCAGACCGGCATACTGCTGGTATAATAATGATACTGCTTATAGAAAAGTTACCGGTGCACTATATAACTGGTATACAATAATCGTTACGAACAGAATATGTCCTGAAGGATGGCATGTACCTTCGCGAAGTGAATGGGATACACTTTTGATGAAAGTTGGGGGTTATCACACGGCAGGATCAAAGCTTAAGGAGAAAGGAACAGAACACTGGCAGGATCCTAACAGGGATGCAACGAATGAAAGCGGTTTTACCGCACTCCCGGGAGGTGTAAGAAACATTGGAGGGTTGTTTTCATATTACGGTATTAAAGGTCAGTGGTGGACAAGCGACGATACTGTCAAGAATCTCGCATGGTATATGGCGATAGATTTTAACAATACGGCTGTAAACAGATTTTACACAGTTAAATCGGAAGGAATGTCTATAAGGTGTGTTAAAAATATAGTTCCTTTAACTGAACACCAGAAAAAAGATACCGTAGTTAATTTACCTCCTGCTGTTGAGGAACCGCTTTTCTTTATTGATCCGAGAGATAACAGGAAATATCAGATTGTTAAAATAGGTAAACAGGTATGGATGGCGGAGAATCTGGTTGCCACTAAATTTAATGACGGTACTGATATCCCGGAGGTTGTTGACAAGATTGCATGGACCCGGCTTGCAGGTCCGGCTTTTTGCTGGTACGATAATCATGAAGCTTACAGTAAATACGGGGCATTGTATAACTGGCCGGCTGTCAATTCGGGAAAGCTTTGTCCCGTCGGATGGCATGTTCCGTCGTATGAGGATTGGGCGGAGCTTTTTAAGATTTTAGGCGGGAGCATTAATGCAGGTGGTTATCTGAAGGAGCAGGGAACTTTTCACTGGGATTATCCGAATGAAGTTTTTAATGTTTCAATCGGGTTTGAAGCTTTGCCCGGTGGCTACCGTGACGAATACGGAGCGTTTTCAGATATTGGTAAAAAAGGGTATTGGTGGAGCTTAATGAAAAACGGTAAACCGACGGGACGATACATGATAATGGTAAATTTAAACACTTCTGTTATTGTAAAGAATTTTATGAATAAGCCGATTGGTTTTTCGGTGAGATGTATTAAGGATTGAGTTCTTTTTTGAATATTATTCTATAGGAACCGTATCAGCCTGAATACATAACTGTTAATTTTTCTTAATTTTTCCTTTCCGACAAATCTTTTACATAATTTTATTGATGCTAACAGATAATCGTTTTGATAACCAAATTCAACCGCTTATGAAAAAACACCGTAATGTATCAAAGAAAGAGCCCGGAGGTTTATCGAGGAGAAGCTTTCTGGGCAAGAGTGCTGCAGCTGCAGCTGCCTTCACTATCGTGCCCCGTCATGTGCTTGGAGGCAAAGGATATACAGCCCCAAGCGATATTGTTAATGTTGCAGGTATCGGAGTGGGCAGCCAGGGCGGAGGAGATATACAGCAACTCTGCACCCCTGACGTTCCAATAGTTCGCCCCCAGAGAAACCCCAATGGAACCCCACTCACAAAAGAACAGATAGCCGAACGTGAAGCCAGGATGGCTCAGATGAAACAGAGAATGGGACAGGAAGGTCAGAGGCCACAAACCGATGCTCCTGTCCAGATGGGCGACGCAGGTAAAAAGGTAATCAAACTGGCTAATATCTACGCACTGTGCGATGTTGATGCAGAATATGCCGCACATGTTTTCAAAGGCTACCCGAAAGCAAAAATATATAACGACTGGCGCGTAATGCTCGAAAAGGAAAAATCAATCGACGCTGTCGTTATAGCTACTCCCGACCATAACCATGCACCTATAGCCGCTGCCTTCATGCGCGAGAAAAAACATGTTTACGTCGAAAAACCTCTGGCTAAAACCATATACGAATGCCGTAAACTGGCAGAGATTGCAAAGGAGACCGGCGTTGTGACGCAGATGGGCAACCAGGGACATGCCACCGAAGGCACACGCAGAACAGTGGAGTGGATACAATCGGGTGTGATCGGACTGGTAAGGGAAGTGCACCTCTCGACAAACCGTCCGATAGGCTTCTGGCCACAGGGCGATATCAAAAGACCCGCAGGCACAACACCGCCCAAACACCTGAATTATGATGTATGGCTCGGCCCGGCACCCCAAAAACCTTACCACCCCGATACAGTCCATTTCTACTGGAGAGGTCTGTGGGACTATGGCACCGGTGCCATGGGCGATATGGGTGCACATATCTTTGACGCTCCGGTATGGGCACTCAACCTCGGATACCCCACGAAAATACAGGCAACAAGCACCCCGTTCAACGACGAATACCTGCCCCTTGCCGAGATGGTTATCTATGAATTCCCTGCCCGCGGCTACATGCCTCCTGTAAAGGTTATGTGGGTTGACGGCGGACTGAGACCCCCACGCCCAGATACACTCGAACCCGGCCGCGCAGTAAGAGACGCTACCTACTACGGCGATAAAGGTATTATCATGCACGGAAGCCACGGTGCAATGCCAGAACTCGTCCCCGCCGACCCCGGCTTTAAAGGGCCTGAACCATGGCTGCCGCGCACAGGCAACATCTTCGAGGACTGGATCGACGCTATAAAAAATAATAAAAAATCATGCAACGACTTTTCAATCGCGGCAAAACTGACCGAAATTATGCTCCTGACCAATATTGCCGTAAAATTCCAGAGAAGAAACATAACTCTTGAATACGATGCAGCTAATATGAAAATTACAAACCTCCCCGAAGCGAACGATATGTTCCATTATGAATACCGAAAGGGATGGAGTCTGTAATTAACAATGAAAGATTATAAAATGAAGATGGCGGTTATTTTACCGCCATCTTTTTTTTGCATCAACTCCGGTTTTTTTTTAAGGAATAGAATCTGTTAAGGCAATTTTTTAATTAAGGTATTTTCTGAAAAATTCTTTCATTCTGTTCCTGCAGTAAACATTCACCCGTTTTACGATATCCATTGTATGCGGCCAGAGTGGCATGCGGTACAACTCAACTGGCACGTAAAGCCAGAAATCCGGGCATCAACATAAGAAGGATAAATAATGTCACGACACCAACCATGCCTTAAAGAAATTTTGCTGTAACAGGTTTCATAGTAATTTGGTTTTTACCCCCTCTCTCCTCACTTCGTTCGGGTGTTTCCTCTAAATGGGGGCAAAAGAGCGGTATTAATGTTTTTTATCTTTTTCCTTTTATCTTTTATCTTTTATCTTGATTTATTTCTTCCAACATTTCCTTCAGTGCAGTATGCAGTAGTGGAGCTGTCTCAGGCCCCAGTGAATTTTCCTCGCCATACTGAGGTTTGTCTTTTCCGTAAGCATATGGCCTGCGGGTATCCCACTGGCTTTTGGGAATGATATAGCCGATCTCATCGTTGGCAAGACCCAGAATAAATTTGATTTTTCCCTTCATCATTTCCCTGACTGGCGGCACTTCGGCAGGAGGGATCTGAAAATCGCGTTCTTCCGGTGCTTCAATGCCTCCGTTCAGTATTTCCGGATAAACCTCCCCGGGAAGGGTGGCAAATGAGACCGGACCGATATTGAATACCGCAGCTTCTGAACGCATCTTCATCCATCCTGCAGTGCCTCTTTTAAAAATGCCGAGGATTGATCCAAGACGGAATAGTTTGTTGTGTATTGGAAGTATTATTGATTTGACAATCAGCGATATGCCGGCCTGTTCGACTGTCAATGCAGGTTTTTCCATTGCTTTAACAGCCAGCATTGCAATCTGTTTTCCCTCTGCATCAGCTTTATCGAACGAGGGTTCGCTGAATTTCTGACCGGTAACCGGGTCAGTTACTGCGAGGGATGGAGGAGTAGTCATAAGTCCGCCTACTGCACCGTTCACATAAAGGCATATCCCCCCTGCGCCCGGAACTATGAGAGAGTCACCACTGAAGATGCCCTTCTCAACATATTCCCTTACGTAATGAGGAAAATCGGAAGTAATCATCAGGTTCTTTCCCCAGAGTGTTTCAGGGTGATTGCCCCATGCAATCATTGTACCGAGTGTGGCACCGGTTTCGCGGTCAATTGCTTTCATTATCCTGAGTCCGTAATCAAAAACCTGGGGTTCGCGGGTGTCTTTTACAAGGGATGAGGCACCCGAAAGGTCTTCGGAAAATTCAAGACGTGCAGGGCGCAGATTTGAAACGGCAGTCTCGACAGATTTTACTACCTGTTTTTTAACAAATTCAGTATATTCCCTGTTTATTCCGCTGCGAATGATTGATTTACCCCAGAGTCCAAGCATGTCGGGAGCTTCGTGATTGTGGGTTGAGGTGACAATAAGGTAGGTAATACCGGCGCCGGGAGGGATCTGTTTCCTGGTGTCAATGATTTCGTTATTCATTAATCCTATGAGGTCGAGAGCGACAATAGCCAGACGTGTTCTGCCGTCGTCAATAATCATTGTTCTTGCCCAGAGGTCGTCGTGTACACCATTGGCAGCCCTTTTATTACCGAATCCGGCTATCCATACGGGATCGAATTTCCTGTTTCCGTTGCCGTCGGTGAAAGTATCACCTTTGCGGGGATTGTATTTTGCATCATTGTCAGCATCTGTCCATTTGTCGGGAACTTCAGGGGTAATCTTCACGGCTGCAAATCCGGCGCTCAGGTAAGATGAATCGGCCCTGATGATTTTCATATCGGCTTTATAGCCTCTGTCGGGATCTCTAAGGTTTTTAATAGCAAGAATCAGAAGTAATAATAATCCTGCAAGAATTATTTTCCCGGTTATTTTCAATATTTTTTTCATTGCTGATATGAGTTTAAATTTAAAATATTGATATTTAATTTTTTATATTCAATTCACTTTCTGAATGGACCCCTGAAACCCCGTCTTCTCTTGTCACCTTTTTAAAGTTGCAGTGTTTGCTGAATGCTATAGCAGGTGAGTTTCCGAACGGGGGCTTTGTTCTACTTTCCATGTGCCGGAGGGCTGATAACACCCAGGTATCTTCCCATCCAGTAGGGCAGGAGCCATATATCTCCTGCGCTCATTTCCGACATGCCGTCATTTCCTCCGTCAAGGACAAACCTGTTGGTATTATGTCTCGAAATTTTCAGTTTATCAGGCGGCAATACTTCCTTTACAGTCTGATTACGGAAGTTATTGTCAATCATTTCGATATCTTTCCTGAGGCTGTTCTTTACGGTCCAGTCAATCATATCAAGCGGATATTCCTGAAGATACCATATTGCATCCATCAGGTCATAGTCGCCGGGGCCTGAGAGAAAGGTCATTATGTTCCATAGTCCTTCTTTCTCAGGCCTTTCTGCCTGCCAGTGGTCGATGATTGCTTCTCTGAATTTGTTTTTAAGTGTGTCGTTAAAAGCATATCTGTAAAGGCTCCAGTATCCGCAGAAGTACATTTCATCGTCGGAATGGTTCCAGCCGTCGGACAGCATCCGGCTGAGTTCGTCTGCCTCGGGCGGTGCCTGTCCTATATCTTTCATGGGTCTCATAAGATTTTCGAGATAACCGTGCTCATTCATCAGGTAAAAGGCAGCATTTCTGTATTTTTCCTTACCGGTGAAATGATATGCCGCCTGAAGCATTGCTATGATGTTTGATGAGTTAAGCTTCCTGTCGCCGGTAGAGGGATGAAGCGCATTAACATATTCAGGGTTCCACCGGCCCCATCGGGTAGGTTTACCGTCATGGTCGATAAGGTAGAAATTGTTTTTTACTATGTGCGACATCAGGGTATCTATCAGCTCAACTGCCTTTTTTCGTATTAAGGGTTCATCAACCAGCTCTGCAATTACGCTGTAGGCTAAGATATGTCCTATTGCTTCGTCGCTGCTTGTAGTGGATTTCCAGTGCCAGCCGGGCTCAGGGGATGGCAACCACCTGCCGGGGTCGTGCCTGTAATAACCACTTTTCTCAAACGACCTTGCAGGAAAACCGGGAACAGGGTTAATGGTAAAAAGCCTCTCCATGGCTTCGAGCGATTCACTTATATTTTGTAATGCCTCAGAGGAGCGTGTGACAGAATAACGGAAAGTTTCTGCGGCAAGGTAAAGTGATGTCCACAGGCCGTCATTATCCGAATCTTCCAGGCTTCCTGTTGACAGATTACCTTTCTCACCAAGTACCAGTGTGGCGTTTAAGCCATATCGTATATGCCGGTCACGCACCTGCTTCTCAAAAAACATTGCCTTGTCGTGGAGCGTCATTTTTTCGAAACATATTCTTGCAAGACCCCGGCTGGTAAGTATCAGCACGGAATTATCAGGTCCATCGGCAATATCTGCCACGGTATCTGAAGGGAGCCATCGTTCGGATGCATAATAACTGAATTTACCGTCATCTCTGAGCATAAATGCCCCTCTGGTTGAGCCAAACCACAAAATGCCGTTAACATTCCTGATCACTGTAAGCTCGTTCCATGGTAATTTATCATTTATAGCTTTTTCCTGCCGACCGGTAATCAAATCATAAATCATATACCCTGCTGAGGTGCCTGTAATTATTTTGTTATCTGATACTTCAAAACAGTTAAAACCGGTTCCTGAAATAATTTTTACCATCGTTAAGGATTCGGGTGAAAGAGTGTAAACCGATTCATCCGTAAGAATAAGAAACAAACCAGTTCTTTCCGAATACCTGATATCTTTGATTTTTTCTCCTTGCAGCTGTTTTTCGTCTTTAATTCTGTTTTCCTGTAATATGATTAGTTTGCTTCCATCCGATATAAGGAAAAATAGTTCAGGTCCGGCGGCAACAATTGAAACATCAGTGAGGTTATGTTCCGCATATAGTTTTCCTGCCCGGTCGTTGCTGAAAACAGCATTTTCATCAGAATATATTATCTCTCCGCGATAAACTGTGATGGCAGATATTTTTTTGTCTGTAAGAGGTCGGTATATAAGGTCTTTCACGAGGGTGCCCGGATAAAGAAATTGTCCGGCATGTGGTTTCAGCAGGCCTGAGGATGAAAGTATCTTGATGTTTCCGTTCCTGTCCGATACTACTTTTAAAAGTTTTGTTCCCGGAATCTCTGAGTAGAATTTAATGCTGTAATCCTGAATAAAAGGTTTATCGGTATAAAGTATCTGATTGCGGCCGTTTTTGTCTGCAGCATTTTCTGAACATGAAAGAGTCAGCATCAGTATCAGAGTTGGCAGAAGAAATTTAGTCATGTCTGAAACAATACAGATCAAAAATAATCAATAATATGTTTAAATGCAGTGTCAGTATATTATCATGATAATCGGAATATTTTCCGATTCTGGTGTCAAGAATCGAATTAAGACGGGGTTTGAGATAAAACTTAATGGGAAGGTGGCGGAGGTTTATTTTTGCTCAGGTTTCAAGGAGACCTGAGCGGAGAGGTTTAACATAATCAAGATTGAAGCTGTGAACATATTCCATTGCATAAAGATGTGGCTGGTAATCTGAAATCCTTATTGCACCTGAATAGCTTAAAGGAAATAGTTAATCTTCACCGCCTCCGGTAAAGATGTAACTGATATCTAATTTATGTCCAGGCTGAATGAATTCATAGATGGCTGAAACAGAGAAGCTTATGAACTTTTTATCATTCTTCCTATCAGCCGGGTTTTAATTAAACATCATATAAGAATCATAATATGTTATGCAATGCAAAGAAGGGATAATTATTTGCAAAATTCAGAATAAAAATTTATCTATGTGAAATGATTACATTAACCCTAAAGTCGGCTTAAAATAACAGGACTATGAAACTTAAATCAGGAATAATTCTGGCAGTCATGATGTTCCTGCAGTATTACGTATGGGGCTCATGGTATGTTACTATGGGGACTTTCATGACTGAACATCTTGGTTCAACAGGCCTTCAGATCGGAGCTGCATACAGCGCTCTTGCAATTGCCACAATGATATCACCTTTCTTTGTCGGCATGGTTGCCGACAGGTATTTTGCAGCCCAGAAGCTGATGGGCTTTTTACATATTTTGGGAGCCGCTCTGCTGTTCATTGCATCTAATCTTAAGAGCAATACGCCTTTTTACTGGGTCATTCTTCTTTATTCGCTTGTTTACATGCCGACAATAGCTCTTTCTAACAGTGTGGCATTCAGACAGATGACTGATCCCGGGAAACAATTCCCTGTTATACGTGTTTTTGGTACCATCGGCTGGGTGGTTGCAGGGTTTATGATTGGAGTCTTAGCCATTGAACACACTCCGGGTACATTCTATATGGCTTCTGTTGTTTCACTTGGTCTTGGCATCTACAGCTTCTTCCTCCCCGATACTCCTCCTCTTGCCAAAACTCCTTCGACTGCAAAATCAATTCTCGGGATAGATGCCCTGATTCTTTTCAGAGATAAGCCGTATCTGATATTTTTTATAGCAGCAATATTTGTATGTATCCCGCTTTCATTCTATTTCGGTTTTGCCAACCTGTATCTTAACCAATCGGGCATGGCTAATGCTGCCGGTAAGATGGTAATGGGACAAATATCGGAGGCTCTTTTTATTCTGGCAATACCTTTCCTCTTTAACAGGATAGGTGTTAAGAACATGTTAATTATAGGTATGACTGCCTGGTTGTTACGGTATTTGTGCTTTGCTTTCGGCAACATGGGTCCAAACGCATGGATGCTATATGCCGGAATAATTCTACATGGTGTATGTTACGACTTTTTCTTTGTAACCGGTTACATGTATACCGAAAAGAAGTCAAATGAAAGAATTAAGAGTGCAGCACAGGGTCTTTTTACTTTTGTAACATACGGCCTCGGAATGTTCATCGGTACATGGTTTTCAGGTTTTGTAACATCGTATTATTCAACCGGGCAGGTTTATCAGTGGCAGAAAATATGGTTTGTGCCGGCATATATTGCAACCGCGGTACTGATATGCTTTATATTCTTCTTCAGGGAGAAAAAAGAGATACAGGTGGTTAAGTGAATGAGACTCTCAGATTGACAGGTATTGCATGATTTTACCTATCAGTTTCTTCCGGTCAAGAGGTTTGGTAATATAGTCTGTACACCCGGCTTCAAGTGCTTGCTTCCTGTCGAAAGGAAAGGCAAGGGCGGTTTGGGCGATTATTGGAATGGTTTTGTTGAATTCACGTATACGACGGGTGGCTTCAAGACCATCTATCACAGGCATTTTTATATCCAGAAGCAACAGTGATATATCAGGATTTGTCTCAAGTATCTTTATTGCTTCCTTTCCATTAATAGCACGTAATATTGTCAGACCATAGCCCGAAAGGATTGTTTTGATGAACAGATAGCTGGCTTCGTCATCTTCTGCAATAAGTATTTTCAAAGGTATTTTCAAAGGAAGATTGGGAGTAAATGATGTGGGTATTTCAGCCTTTGTTTCGTTCTCTTCTGTTTTTATGTTGCCCTTTTCAAGGTATGGAACAGTAAAATAAAAGACAGATCCTTTCCCGGGTTCTGATTCTGCTTTTATTGTTCCCCCAAGTAACTCGACGTATGCTTTGGCTATTGCCAGCCCAAGACCTGAACCTTCAAAATTTCTGTTCAGATCATTTTCTACCTGAACAAAAGGCTTGAAGATTGTATCGATTTTATCCGAAGGAATTCCCGGTCCTGAGTCTTTAACATAAAACTCAACAAAATTATTGTAAATGATATAACCCGTTTCTACAAAGCCCTTTTGTGTAAACTTTATGGCATTGCCGATTAAATTTATCAAAATGGTTTCAATTTTAAACCTGTCAGTAACAATTTCCAGTGGGGACTGGTCTCTGCCGTTTGTGAATTCAAGTTTAATGCCTTTTTCTTCAGCCTGATATCTGAAAAGTTTTATAATGTTTCTGATTATTTCGTCAACGGATACTTTTTCTGTTTTTACTTCAACCAGGCCTGTTTCAATTCTGGAGATTTCAATGATATTGTTTATTGTTGACAGGAGGCGTTCCCCGCTTTTTTCTATTATTTCAACATAATTTACGCGTTCCTCCTGATCCAGGAGAGGATTTTTTAAAAGTTGCATAAAGCCAAGTATGGCATTCATCGGAGTTCTGATTTCGTGGCTCATATTTGCCAGAAAAGCTGTTTTGAGCCTGTCACTCTCTTCGGCCTTATTTCTGGCTTTTATGATTTCCTCCTCTATCTCTTTCAGGTATGTGATATCAGTGATTACCGCAACTCTGGCTTCTTTGCCTTCATAAACAAGATCATGTGAATGAGCCAGAATGGTAATAACAGAGCCATCCTTTCTGATATGATGCCATTCGCCTGCAAAAGCATAGCCGGTTATTCTTGAGGCAAGGTTTTTTATCGGTTCTTTTTCGTCGTCAGGATACAGGTCTGTTAGAACCATATTCCTTATTTCTTCCTTCCGGTATCCATAACGATTTGTAAAAGCTTCATTTACGGCAAGCATAGAAAGTGTACCCCGTTCATAAACGAGCATGGGGGCAGGATTATGCTCAAAAAGAAAACGATATAATGCTTCTTTCTCCTGAAGAAGTTTCTCATTTTCTTTCCGAAGTGTTATATCTGTATGCGTACCGATCATTCTGAGAGGAGCTCCGTTTTCGTCAGTCTCAATTATCTTCCCTCTGTCGAGAATCCATTTGTATGTTCCGTCTTTGCATTTTAATCTGTGTTCATTGATGTAAGTATCAGTTTCTCCGTTGAAATGTCTCCGGATATCTTTCCATGCAGCTTCATAATCATCAGGATGTACTCTCGATTCCCATTCATTGATTGTATTTCCGATCTCATTTTCATTGAATCCGAGCATTTTTTTCCATTGTGGTGAAAAATATACTTCTCCGGTTTTGATGTTCCAGTCCCACAAACCCTGTTCAGTTCCTTCAACGGCAAATTTCCACCTCGCTTCTGCTTTCATGAGATCCTTGTAAGCTTCATTTAACTGGTTTGTTTTGATTTTGACCTGTTTTCTGAGGATATACGTAAACATGAGCAGTGTTACTATAATTGCAACGATGGCAATAACAGCATAAGATAAATATTTGATATATAGAGGATAAAATAACGGTTTGCCCATCCATCTGTCGAGGATAGCCCGGTTTTCTTTTTCTGTAATTAAGCTGAATCCCTTTTCAACGTAATTTAGTAAGTTCTCATTTCCTTTCCTGACCGCTCTGTGAAATGCACCTGAATAAAGTATTACCGATTGTCTGAACTCGTTTTCAAGGTTGTATTTGTAAATATAAAAAAGGGCAGGGGGTTCATCTATTGCAAAAATTTTAATGTTCCCGTTTTTTGCATCCTGGATGATAGCTTCATAGTTAGGATATGTTTTTATGGTTGTAACTCCATTTTGTTCAAGAACGCTAATGACATTATCTCCCTGTTTTGCACCGATAGTAAAGCCTTTCAGTGAGGAAATTTCTGAAATTCCGGTTAGTTTACGGTGTACATATACAGGAGACGGTATTTCAGCATAAGGTTTTGAGAAGGTAAGCCAGGTGCTTCTCTTTTTTGTAAAAAAAACCGTCTCAAGAACGTCTGCTTTCCCTTCTTCCATTATTGCAAGAGCTTTATTCCAGTCAGTTGCAATCCATTCAACCTTAGTACCGGTTTTCTTTTCCCAGAGGTTCCAGATGTCAATCAGATAACCTGTAAGTTTGCCGTACTCATCCCTGAAAATAAAAGGCGGATAATTATCGTCCGAAGCAATTACAATCTTTTCAGGATTTCCGGTTGATCCCTGATGGGCTGTTGATATAATGCAGTCTATCAGAATTAAAATCAAAATAAAAGTATTTCGGCAGCAAAATCTCCGGAAATGTAAATAGGCACCGGATTTCTCTGAAAATATGCCGAAAAAAGCGTTCCTGTATTTTTTACCCCAAGGTATCAGACCAGTATACTGTAAATTTAAAGCACATAATTATAATAAAATTTTTAATTTTTCAAGTATCGTCTGAAAAATTAAATCACATTCTTCTACATTATAACATGATAGGATTTTCCTTTTTCCTGAAGTCGGGTTTCTGATTCTGTTACTTCAGAATTATTTGGAGAATTTTTCTGTAATTTATTTGTTTCCGGAAAGTATTTTTTTTATTTTATCAATCAGTTCCTTTTTAATTATAGGTTTTGAAACATAATCGGTACAACCTGCTTTAAGCGCCTTTTCCCTGTCGGAGGGGAAAGCCAGGGCAGTTTGAGCTATTATTGGAAGGGTTTTGTTGAATTCTTTTATTCTGCGGGTGGCTTCATAACCATCCATTACCGGCATTCTGATATCCATGAGGATAAGGGAAATATCCGGGTGCTCCTTAAGGCTATCAAGCACTTCTTCCCCGTTAACAGAGCGAATGGTTTCGATACCATAACCGGAGAGAATGGTTTTAATGTATAGATAGCTTGATTCATCATCTTCGGCAATAAGTATCTTAACATTCCTGCCGTCAAATACAGAAGAGTCCTTTTCCGGAGTGACCAAAGGTGGCTTTTTATCTTTATCAACTACTTCTATCAGTGGAATTGAAAAGAAAAATGTGCTTCCTTTTTCCGGTTCCGATTCCAGCCATATTTTTCCTTTCAGCATTTCAATATAGGCTCTGGTTATGGTTAGTCCCAGACCTGACCCTTCATATGCTCTTGAAATATCAAGATCAGCCTGGACAAACGGATCAAATATAGCATTATGCTTATCTTCAGGAATTCCTATGCCGGTGTCTTTTACAAAAAAAACTATGTTGCCGTTTTCAGGATAATAACCGATTTCAATGTAACCCCGGTTGGTAAATTTGATGGCATTACCAATAAGGTTTATAAGAATGCTGTCGAGTTTGAAGCGATCGGTAAGGACTTTCTGTAATCGCTGGTTTTCAGGGCGGATAAGTCTGAAATCTAATCCTTTTTCATTTACCAGCGGTTTGAAAAAGTTGTAGTGATGAATGATTAATTCCTCAAGATCTACAGGCTGAAGGCTTACATCCACACTGCCTGCCTCGATTTTCGAAATTTCTATAATATCGTTTATGGTTGTAAGCAGTCTTTTTCCGCTTTCTTCCATCATATTGATATAGTTTTCCTTCTCCTCCTGTAAAATGTGTGGGTTTTTAAGCAATTCCATAAACCCCAGGATTGCATTCATGGGAGTACGGATTTCGTGCGAAACATTCTGCAGGAATGCAGTCTTTAGCCTGCTGGCTTCCTCGGCTTTTTCTTTAGCGGCAACAAGTTCGCGGGTTAATTTTTGCTGTTCAGTGATATCCCTGACTATTGCCAAAAGATAATATTCAGAACCGACCTGAAAACGGTTAAGAGTTACTTCGGCATCAAATTCCGATCCGTCTTTTTTGGAATGTTTCCAGAAGAATTTAAGATTTTCTCCACCAAATGCTCTGTGAATCATCTCAAGTGCCTTCTCACGCGAATCTCTCCCATCGGGCTGTTTGGGCGGCGAAAAGTCATAAGGATGATGATTCAGAATCTCAGAGGGGTCAGAACATCCGAATATGGTCAAAGTTGCCCTGTTACAGTCAATGAATTTATCCTCATCCATCGTAAAAATAGCATCACATGCAGTCTCAAAGAGGGTTCGGAATTTTATTTCACTCTCCTGTATTGCCCTTCTGGCAACCCTTTCTTCTTCAAGAATTCTGGAAAATTCTTCTATGATAAGGCTTTTTGATTTTCTTTCCTTCATTGATTTTTCATTGACTTGTATCGGGCATAAAATATTTTCTTTTAAGTGGCCATTTTTATACCTGTCATAATTGCCAGGAGGATTAGTTGATCATCTTTGAATGTAATTCTAATTAATATCAAAAGTACACTTATATTATTAATCAGGGTTATTCAGCCGTCTTTAACAAATTTAAAGAATATATTTTATTCATTAACAGTTTTCTACCAAAAATATGAATAAAAAGGAAGATTTTCTTTATGATTACTTTGAGAAAATCTTTTGGTAATTAACCTCTTTTAAAGGAAATGATATAATATTACCTCTTTTCCATGTCACTGAGACAAATCCTTTGCTTTAATTTTAGCAGGATTTTACCGGGAAAAATGTTTTTTAATAAATTTAATAAATATCTCATAATCTGTTGGTAGTGCTCCATGTCCGCCGGCATGCATTAAATAGCCGAGGTCGTTAAGGATTGTTTCTCCTGCAGGTGGCATGGTTTCAGTTCCCAGTCCCTTCTTCCCGAGCAGTTTCCATACCGGTTCTGAAGCTACTGCGGCAAGGAATTCTCCCTTCGGGTCGGACCAGTAATCTGTATCACCTGTCTGCAGAAGAAGTGGCCGTGGGGCAATTAATGCTATCAGCATATGGGCATCAACTGGGCAGGAGGAGGGGTCGTCGGCAAATCTCCTGCGATTGCCGCAGAACTGATAGAAGTATCTTGTTGAGTCGACCATGTGTTTGATAGTTTCGCCGTAATTACGCCTTGAAAGAGCTGCTCCTCCCTCTCCTGAACAACTGGCAATAACCATCCCGAACCTTGTATCCCGTGCTCCTGTCCATAAAACAGTCTTGCCAAGCCTCGAAACTCCAAAAAGTATAACCTTTTTTGGATCTATAAGAGGGTCGGTTTCAAAATAATCCATTGCCCTGCTCAGCCCCCACGACCATGCAGATATTGCACCCCATTCATCATCAGCAGGATATTTCTGTCCCGGTTTTAGATAATATCCTCTGATACCATATTTGTAACCGTCAGCAAAATCTGGTTCAATATCTGCATAGTTGATGTTTGCAAATCCAATTCCTTCAGATATAAACTGGTTGATGTCAATTCTTCCGAAACTTCCTCCTCCCTTTGCAGGGATTCTTTTGCCGTCCCTTCCCCACATATAACCAGGCTTTATCCCGGGATCGTCGGTAACAGTGTTATTAGGCATGAAACTAACATTCAGAAACAGAGGAACGGGCTTTGAAACACCTGCAGGCAGGTAAATCAGAATATCCATTTTATAGTTGGAAGTATCTTTTGTGAAATAGACTGTTACCTGCTTCCTGATAGCTTTCCCTTCCAGGGCAGGAGTGCCTCTGTCGAAGACATTGAATGTCATCTCAGCCGGTTTGCCGGGGACCCGTCCGAACTGCAGCTCCTCAAACATCTTCAGTATTTCAGGCCTGCGTTTCAGGTACCATGTCTTTGCATTTTTCACTTTTTTGCCGTTTAGCATAACAAGCGGATCGGGAAGGGTATATGTTCCTGTCAGCGACTCATCGTAATTAACCGGTATACCTGCAACAAGTTTTGGCGGAGCATTCTGCTGGGAAAAAATGCCAGTCGGGAAAAAGATTGTTAAAAAGATAACAATAAATAGCTTACATGTTTTCATATTTTCTTATTTCATGGTTTTATTCAGTAACCCTGATCATTCTCACGGGTCCGATAAGACCTGATTCGGTAAGCGTTCCCGGCCTGACAAATATCTGTGAATTAAGTACTTTTTTGTCAGGCGGCAGCTTAGCGTCACCCGCAAGCCTGTTGGTCCACTGGTTGGTTACTTTTATTTCAATTATATTGTTTCCTTTTTTGAGCAAACCGGTTATATCAGTAATATAAGGATTTTGCCAGAGAATCACAGGAGGCGAACCATTAACCGATACCTCTGCTATATCATAAACCTTTCCCGCATCGAGCAAAAGCTGCCTATTTCCTTTAAGCCATGAGACAGGTACTTTTATGGTTTTTCTATACACTGCAGTACCTGAAAAATATTTAACTCCGTCATTGGTGTGAAGAGTCCATGATTTCAGGGAATCAAGCACTATTTTATCTGGGGCTCCTGTTCCGGGAGGGAATGAAATTTCCCACGGGCCTGTCAGTTCAGAAAGAACAGAAATAACGAGTGAGGGGATGATTCTCTGTAGAACTTCTGTTTTTCTTCTGAATACAATGAAAAGCGACTGGTGTTCGTAAAAATGAACCGGAACTGTAGTTGTATTATCTGTGATTTTGTATGAAACCGGGCTGATATTTCCTGTCACAGGATCCCATATTTCAGCTTCCTTGCCTGTTATCCGGAATCTTATGTTTCCCTTGTATTGATTGTCTGATGGATTAACAATGAAATAGATATCCGTATCCCCGGTTTTACGGTGAATCCAGTTGAGTTTAAAGTCGAGGGGCATGTCGTATTCCACATCGGGTTTAACACCGGTCAGGTTGAGTGCGGTTTTAAGCGGAACGCCCCACATTATTTTTCCTTTACCGTATATTCTTCTTGTTCTGCTTATTCCGTCAAGGTCTCCCCATAATTCTGTGGCAAGTTCTTTCAGCTTTTTTTCTGAATCTGGGTAGCCGGTAAGGCCGGGTGTCTGTTCAGGCCCGGGTCCTATTATTGTAGCTCCTGCATTCACCAGCTCGCAGATTTTCTGTAATACACCGATTGTCATTTTTCTTGTGTCGGGCAGGACAAGTACAGAATAGCTCATACCATCGGGAAGTGTAAGGTGACCATCGGCTGAGACACTCACTCTGCTTAAAAGAGCGTCGGCATTTATATAATCGTAGTCTTTACCTTCGGGGGGAGCCGGGTTGAGGCCGCTGCCCCATATCGGCATGGTTGAAGGTGCACCCTCATCGAGAAGGTATAGTATATCTGCTACGAAATTTCCCTGCTGAAGCATATATGAAGTGCGGGAAAGATATTTCATGAAAGGTTCAGCCTGCTCAGCCCATGTGATATTGCGGTTTATATGTGTACCAACCATTGTGTTACCTGGTTTTGTGTCGAGCGGCTGGTGTGCAGAGGTATGAAAAACGATTCTGTTGACGCCCTGAGTAAACCAGTAATCAGCAATTTTTTTGAGGGTGAAGGGTGACTCAAAGCCGCCGCCGGTAAAGGATTCGGCTGCGACAATATTTTTTCCGTATATATGTGCAGCAGAGGCAGCCCCCCTTATATCCTGGTAATACATTAATTCGGGATGAAGGGCTCTGTACCAGAATTCTCCCATCGGAATGTCCACATATTTTTTGCACAGCAGGGCATCTTCAAGTATTTCGAGCGAGACGCCCGATGCTTCGCCGTATGTTTTAATTCCTTGCTTATTCAGATATTCTGTTATTGTGCCATAATGGTTTTCGGCAAACATATCTGCCAGAGTGCGCCTGAAATCCCAGAGCACCCTGTCGCTTATACTGCTGTTTTGCACAACACGCCCGGCAAGACAGGGCAGGAAAGGAGTAAGGTCGTAGCCTCTGCGTTTTTTAAATTCAGCAAGCATGTTGTCGGTCCAGTTCTGCATTCCGGCCTCCCAGCTGTCAAGTAAAACGGCCCTTAATGATGTTCCGTAAAGATCATCAAGGGCCTCCTTAATCATACCGGTGTACTCCGTTATGTATTTTTCGGTATGTTCACGGCTGAGTTTGTCAACTTCATAACCTGTTCCTGAAGGTACGGCAGGACGATTTCTTGAGCCCGTCAGTGAGTATCCGAACCTCATTATTGTCCAGTTTCCTTTTGGAACCTGCCAGTTCAGGGTTCCGTCGGGGAGCATTTTTGATGTAATATCAATTACGGATGAAGGAAATATTATGGATCCGAGGGAAGCTTCAGGAGATTCAACGGGTTCGTAGCTGAACAGGTGGTAGAAGCCGGCTTTGTCTTCCCACCGGTGTATTCTTGCTCCGCTGTGGAATTTTATCTCGCTGAAAATGTATGCGGTATCGGGCTGGGTTATGTTTTCAGCCATTACGTCGGCAGGGCGCATCGGGGCTCCGGTAAATTCAAGCCTGAAAAATCTTGCCCGTGTATCCGGAAATGCAATTGTTTCGACTTTTCCTGCGCGGTAAAGCTGTGCTCCCGGCAATACTGCAAGGGTTTGATAATCTTTGCCGTTGTGGCTGTAGCTCAGTGAACCAACCGGGATGCCGGCACGACTTGCAAGTGTAAGGGCTCTTGCAATGAAAGGTACACCAAAGTCAAATACAACCCACACTGTTTTACTACCTTTTGCGGCACGTATCGTTACCGCTGTGTTCAGGTCATCATCTGTAAGGGCATCAGCGACTACCTGTCCTGCACCGGACATCACTACCGGTTTGACACTATTTGCTTCAAGCTCATCAGGAGGGGTTTGAAAAGCTATTACAATACAGTCTTTATAGAAATGAGGTTCATTTTCGCTGATTCTGGCTCCCCGGGCTAAGTTTCTGATCGGTCCTTCGTTTGAGGGAGGATCAGGTAGTTTGCCTGTAAAATTTACAGGACCTTCGACATTTAATTCACTCCATACCAGTTTTTTCATTGCCTGTTCCGGTTTTACCCAGGGGCCTCCTGTAATGCTCCAGCCAGGCGAACTGAAGATAGCCATTTCAAGGCCCAGCCTTTTTGCTTCGGATGCTGCATGCCTCAGGGCATCGAACCATTCAGGTTTGCCAAAAAAGATTTTCTTTTCAACATTTTGGCCCGAACCGGATGCCACATCGGCGAGCTGAAAACCCGCTATCCCGACGCGCTTCATCCATTCAAGGTCTTTTGTGATTCCTTCCTTTGTTATGTTCCCGTTTGTCCAGTGCCACCATGTCCGTGGTCTTGCTGATTCCGGCGGATTAATAAATTCCTCTTCAGAAAAAACTCTTTCCTGAGCCGACAATATTTGTGAAAATGAAATAATTAATGCTGCTAAATATTTTTTGACTGAAAACAGAAATTCTTTTTTCATTTTATATAATTCAATTAAAATCGATTATAAAAGTATTAAGAAAATTTGAAAATAATTTTTAAAAACCGGGTTTTCAGTCAGCTCTTACTGTTATAAAATAAAGTTACTTACGTTATTGATTTATTATTTTGTGTTTTGTTAATTTTAAGGCATAAAAAATTTTATATATGCGGTTAGGAATAGACCTTGGCGGCACAAATATTCGTGTTGCCCTCTGTAAAGAGGATGAAATACTGGTTCACAAACAACATGAACTTGTCAATAAGGAATCTCTTTCCGATACTATTGAACAGCTTATTGGTCTGGTGCGTTCTGTTTTCAGGCTTGAGGTAAAAGGTATCGGGATAGGTGTACCTTCAGTTGTTGACATTCAGAAAGGGATAGTATATAATGTTACCCATATTCCTTCATGGAAAAAGGTGGAACTGAAAGATATACTGCAGAAGGAATTTAATGTACCGGTTTATGTCAACAACGATGTCAATTGTTTTATTCTTGGGGAATATATGTATGGTGCCGGCAAAGGCTATGATCCGGTGGTAGGGCTTGCCATAGGAACAGGTCTTGGTTCGGGAATTATTATTGACGGCCGGCTGTTCATAGGAGCCAACTGTGGTGCAGGTGAAGTGGGACCGATGCCCTATATGGGGAAAACTCTTGAATATTATGTAAGCGGAAACTTTTTCAAGGCTTTTTATAACACAACTGCCCGTGAAATGGCCGAAAAAGCATATAAGGGTGATTCACAGGCAACTCAGGCATGGGAGGAATTTGGCCGTCATATGGGTAATGCCGTAAAAATAGTTGCATATGCCTACGATCCTCAGGCAATCATTCTGGGCGGAAGCGTTTCAAAAGCATATTCTCTTTTCGAAAAAAGCATGATGGCATCACTTCAGGATTTTGAATTCCCTGAATCCCTGAAGAAGTTAAAAATTATGGTCACAACAAATCCGGATATTACAATACTTGGAGCAGCATCGCTCGTTCCTTAAACAGGATTCTGAAAAAAAACTAAGAGGGCCGTTATTTGGCCCTCTTAGCATGATTTTGCCATACCTGCCGGTTATTGGGGAGTCAGTGCAAAGTTTACCACGGTTCTGTTCCCTGCAGTGACTTTTACGTCCTTGAAGCTTACCGTGTCGTAGCCTTCTTTAGTGGCATAAATAGAATATGTTCCGGCAGGAATGCCAATCATTGCATAATATCCATCATTTGCTGTAAATGCTGTTGAGACAATAGTGTCCTGCATCAGCCAGACCTGTGCATTTTCGAGCCTTGCTTTCGATGTATCTGTTACAACTCCTTCAACCCTTCCTGCGGTTGAAACATTAACTGCCCTGATAACCGGTTTAAAAATAAACCCGGTAACACCCATGTGATGACGCAGGTCACCCAGCATCACAAAAGACCTTGACAGATCAAAATCGAGCAGGAGTTCTGACGTGAGACCACCTTCAACGACAAGGGGAGGACGGATGAAGATTTTTATGCCAGTGTGTGCTCCACCTGGCACTTTGCAACGGAAAGGAGCATGGTGGTCCTTGATCTTCAGTCCTGCATCGGCAACATACAGCCTGATAAGATCATAGGTTCCCTGTGGAATCTCAAGCGAAAGAAGTTCCTGAGTTATGCCGTTTCTAAGATCCAGAAGGTTAAGCGTGATTGTGTCTTCTGAGAGAACAATATAAGGATTTCTGTCGGTTGTATCCGGTTCAGTTCCTGCATATTGATGCCTTTTATGATGTGGTCCTGCCTGCCTGATTTCAATTTTGGTAATAGTTATTGTGGCAGAATCAACGAAACTTATTCTGAACGGATCGTCGGTCACTTTCAGAACCAGTTTACCCGGAATATCATCGTTCCGCGTGCATGCAGCAAAAAGAAGCAGCAATGCAAGCAAACCTGGAATAATTTTTTTCATATTCATATTGCCTCCGTTTTAAGGTTTACGCGAATTTATTTTCCGGAAAATGAATTTTTGATGAAGAAATTTGAAACTTGACTGCAGAATTATAATTTAGTAGAAATCAGAAAGATATGTTAGAATTTTTCCTTCCCAGGAATAATAGTCTTTTAAATAATGTTAGCTTTTAGTGAAGTGCCTGAAAAATAATTTTTCATTTTACGCAAGACCTAAAATCTATTAATGATGAAATTCATTATGCCAGTTAAGGGATTCTTACTGACAATTTAATGATTTTTCCTGCATTAATGATTTTTTATAGCTAAAAGCAACAAAAAGGTATATTTTTATTGTTTATCATGAGAAAATTTTTTATATTTACTTTAAGGAAGGTGAAAAACAATATTTAACAGGCTTGATTTATTTGAGTAATTTAACTATTTAAATATCAGAGCTATGAAAAAGGTAATAATAATTCTGATAGTTATATGGGGGGGGTATTTTTTAAGTGCCCAACCTGATAAGTTTACATGGAATTTAAGGCATTACAAGAATAAAGACACTCTGTATAATTATATCTCAGATGCAAAAAACCAGAAAGAACAGGGGCCATGTGGAGCGTTTGCAGCAGTTGCTGCAGTTGAAGCCATCGCCCAGATTTATTTTAATAAACCTGGAACTACTGCCATTGACTTATCCGAGAGCAATATTTATAGTAATAATGATACCTGCGGTTGTCCGGGTGTTGGTTGTGGATCCGTTGGTGTTATTACCCCTCTAAATTTGATAAAGTCATCTGGAATAGTTGATGAAAATTGTTTTGAATATCCAGAAGAACCATTACCAGTTCAAGATAACAGGTATTGTTATCGAGATTGTGACTGTGTTATGTGTGATAATCCTGCTTACCGTGTATTTATTCCGCACTGGGACACGATTCCAAATGCTCAAATTGCTGATAACACTCAGCTGAAAAAAGCTATTATGGACTTTGGGCCAATTATTGTAAGGTTGGAAGGCACCGGCCTTGGTTGTAGACTCCATAGTGATGATCCTGATTGTGAAAAGACTAATGAACATACTGTTTTATTCATAGGCTGGGAGACAAAATCTAATAATATTACATACTGGATTTTCAAAGACAGTTGGCCTAACCGGCAAGATTTTTTTTCTGATAGTATAAATGTATTTGATTGGAGAAGAACATTTTATCGTGTATATCCAGTTTACAACGGCGATACAATTCGTTGCTACGGAAGTAACTGTTCACTTTTCAATTCAAGAGAATTTGTTGATAATGACAAGGATGGTTTCTACAACTGGGGATTTGATACATACCCTAAACCTTCAGGTTGTCCCGGGCCTGATAAAATGGATTTTGATGATGGTGACCCAAATATAATATTTCGGAGTGGGTATACTCCACTGCGCACTCCTTTTATAACAGGTCCTTCTCCTTCCGGTACTGTATGTACATCCGGAGCTACCTTCATGCTCGACTCAGTTCCACC
>Ga0067045_1003271_pt1 | contig 24710 bp, 18 predicted proteins | sample TerdegcTABiofilm_FD_59184 | JGI IMG/M metagenome (GOLD analysis project Ga0067045, IMG submission 59184) | Combined Assembly of (Gp0054472, Gp0054536) Wastewater bioreactor microbial communities from Singapore -Terephthalate degrading... | reverse complement strand
TTAAACAACGGGCTACGTATAATTTGTTTCGTTCATCCTGTGTCATTGATAATATCATCCTTTCATTTTAACCAGGGTGACATTTTCTTAGAAATATTTCAGGGGTGACATTATCACAGAATGAACACAGACTTTCTCCAGAATTCCTTGCCTTTTGGCCATGAAATGTGGTAATATTTAATTCGTGAATTTTGGCAAACGCCTAAACTGCCGGTAAGCAAAGGAGGTGATTACACCATGGCCAACATCAAATCTGCCCTGAAAAGAGCCGAGATAGCCCGCATTCGCACCGTCAGGAATGCTGCATATAAATCGATGATGAAGACCGCCATCCGCCGTTTCGAGACCTCCCTTAAAGAAGCAAAAACCGAAGCAACAAAAGAAACCCTGTTGAAGGCCATCAGCATTATCGATAAGCTTGCCAGCAAGGGAATAATCCATAAAAACACTGCAGCCCGCAAGAAATCGCGCCTGATGCGCAAGTACAACAAGGCTGCCGGCTGAGTAAACGGCTGCAGCGCAGCCCATGGCATATACCAACAAGAGCAACAAGAAAGAGACCGTACCACGAAGTCCGGTCTCTTTCTTGTTGCTCTTCTAAATAATTAAATAATTGCGGTTCCTCGTTAAAACGCCACAGTAGAAGAAAGGTTCAACGGGTTCAATATCGGATGGAGCAGGAATACTGCCGACAGTGAAAACAGGATCAAGCCGATGTTCAAATTATAGTTTTTATCAAAAATATTTTCCGGCTCCTCATCGAACAATACGAGATTGGGGACGTGCAACAAGGTGGCGGCGGTCAGCAGGGTGATGCAAAGCGGGCAGAAATAATCGTGGATGACAAAACCGTATAAAACCAACCCCCAGTTCAATGATATTGCAGCTGTCATCAACAACGCCTTCCAACACCCCGGCAGTCGAATAGAGGATACTGTTGCCGAAAGTGAATAAAAGAAGGCGCCCCACAGCAGCCAGGGCCGACCAAAGGTGGCAAATTGCGCCCAGTAGCGCCCAGCGCACCATACCGCATCAAAAAACCATAGAAATATGGCAATACCCGCCAGAATCAAGTTGCCAGCAGTCACATACATCGAAGGTCACTTCCCGTAAGGTGATAGCAAACATTTTCCGGATGGTATTATATCAAATGTCCGCGAAATATGGTAATAATTTTTACTGATTTGTAATAATGACTGTATTTTTTTATTAAATAATTGTCTATCCCTGTTTATCCCTGTAAGCCGCCAGGATTTCCCTGACCTTGCCAGGTGTAAGGCGGCCGTATGTTTTCTCACCGATCATGGCGGTCGGGGCAAGGCCACAGGCTCCCAGGCAGGAAACGCTTTCCAGGCCGAATTTTCCGTCCCCGCTTGTTTCCCCGGGCCTGATCCCCAGTTCGGCGGCAAAGGCCTCCAGCACCTTATCGCTGCCCCGTACATGGCAGGCTGTACCCTGGCAAACCCTGATCACATGTTCCCCGCGCGGTTGCAGGCAAAACTGGGCGTAAAAGCTGGCCACCCCGAATACGGTACTGGTCGGAATTCCCAGATAATCGGCCACAAGCGACATATGCCGGCGCGAGATATACCCATAATGGCGCTGTATTTCTTGAAGAACAGGTATTAGGGCCCCTGCCTGGCCCTTGTGCTTCTGCAGAATTCTCTCCAGCCTGCCGGGCAATTCCTCCCGACCATCAGCTTGCAGCGGCTTCATGCTTCTCTCCTCCCTTGGTCCGGCTCAACGCTGACCGCGCATACCTTGAGCTCCGGGATGCCGGACGGCGGATCGGCCGTGGTGACGGTCAACAGATTGGCTGCCGCCTCCCGGTAGTGGAAAGGAACAAAGACCACCTTTTCCGGTACCCTGTCCGTAACGAACGCCTTTATCCGTATTTCTCCGCGGCGGCTGGCCAGCCTCAGGTGGTCCCCGTCTCCAACCCCCAGCCGGGCCGCCGCCACCGGGTTGATTTCAGCATACGCTTCCGGCCGGGCGGTTTCCAGACCGCAGGACCGGCGAGACATGGTGCCAGTGTGGTAATGATACAGGTGGCGACCAGTAACAAATATAAAAGGATAATGCTCATCAGGCGTTTCGGCCGGCGGCCGGTATTCCACCGGCCTAAAGCGGCCGAGGCCGCGGCTAAACATCTCCTGGTGCAGGCAGGCCGTTCCCGGGTGTTGACGGTCCGGGCAGGGCCATTGCAGCCCATTTTCTCCAAGGCGGTCGTATGAAATACCCCCATACTGGGGAGTAACCGCAGCAATCTCCTCCATGATTTCCGCTGCCGAACCGTAGTCCATCGGAAAACCAAGGAACGTGCTTAAGCGGGAGATGATCTCCCAATCGGGAAGGCTTTCCCCTACAGGTGCAACGGCACGGTGAAACAGTTGCACCCTCCTTTCCGTATTGGTAAATGTCCCCTCTTTTTCGGCAAAGGCCGCTGCCGGGAACACGACATCTGCCAACCTGGCCGTCTCGCTCAAAAAAATGTCCTGGACCGCCAAAAATTCAAGATTGCGCAGCCCCTGTTCCACGCGGTTGATGTCCGGATTGCTCAGCATGGGGTTTTCGCCCATTACGTACAACGCTTTCAACCTGCCGGCGACTGCAGAATCGATCATTTCCACCGCCGTAAGACCCGGCTGGGCCGGAAGCTTAACCCCCCAAAACTTTTCCAGCGCGGCCCTGGCTTCTTCGCTGTCCACCCGGCGATAGCCCGGATAATAGCCGGGCAGGGCGCCCATATCGCACGCCCCCTGGACATTGTTCTGACCGCGCAAGGGATATACCCCGGCATTTTCCCGACCAACGTTGCCGCATACCATGGCCAGGTTGGCGATGTTCTGCACGTTGTCCGTTCCGGTGGTATGCTGTGTAATGCCCATGGCATAAATAATCGCGGCGCTGGGAGCGGCAGCGTAAAGCACTGCGGCCCGTTCCACTTCCGCAGCAGCCACACCGGTTATTTTTTCCACATAAGCGGGAGTATATTTTGCTAAGACGGGCCAAAGGTTTTCAAAACCCTCGGTTCTTTTGGCAATGAATTTCCGGTCGTACACCCCGTCGCGAATGATAACATGAAGCAAACCATTTATCAGCGCTGCGTCCGAACCTGGCAGATGCTGAAGGAACAGGTCGGCCTTTGCGGCCAGCTCCGTCCGGCGGGGGTCAGCCACGATCAGCCTGGCTCCTTTATTCTGCGCCCTGAGAAGTCGGAAGGCGATTACCGGGTGTGTTTCGGTGGTGTTGGAACCAATGACGAAAAACAGGTCCGCCCGCTCAAGCCCGGCCAGCGATCCGGTTGCAGCACCGCTACCGAACGCTTCGGAAAGCCCCACGATGGTTGAAGCGTGGCACAGCCGGGCCGAGTTGTCAACATTGTTCGTTCCCAATACCGCCCTCATCATTTTCTGCAGGAGGTAGTTCTCCTCATTGCTGCTCTTGGCGGAACTTATCGCGCCGATCGCGTCCGGCCCGTACTTTTCTTTTATTTCAGACAGCCTTCTGGCCGTGAAGCTCAAAGCTTCCTCCCAGGTCGCTTCCTCCAACCTCCCGTTCCTTTTGAGTAACGGCCTGGTCAGCCTGTCCTGGTGTTGGAGATAGTCCCAGCCGAAGCGGCCTTTCACGCATAGCAAGCCGTCGTCAGCCGGTCCACCGGCAGGCGAAACCCCTACAATTCTGCCTTTGCTGACATGGAGGTTTATGGCGCAGCCTGCGCCGCAATAAGCACAAACAGAACGCACCTTTTGGATTTCATAGACCCGTCCTTTACCCTTCTCCGGTTTGGATTGGAGAGCTCCCACGGGGCAGAGCGTCAGGCAGTTGCCGCAGAACACGCAGTCCGTTTCCTCTTGTGCCTGATCCAGGCCGGCAATTATTTTGGTCTCAAACCCCCGGTAACCAAAATCCAGAACCCGGCTGCCTACCCTCTCGTCGCACACCTGAACGCACCGGCCGCAAAGGATGCACTTGCTGTGGTCCCTTTCCAGAAAAGGGTTTTCTGTTTCAGGTTCATAATCGCGCCTGGCGCCGCTAAAGCTGGTGCATTTTACGCCGTAGCGGTAAGCGTAATCCTGCAGGCGGCAGTCGCCGTTTTTTTCACAGGTCAGGCAGTCGACGGGGTGGTTGGCCAGCATCAGATCCAGTATGGTGCGCCTGGCCCTGATTACCCGTTCCGACTCCGTCATCACCCTCATCCGTTCAGCAACGGGCGTGCTGCAGGCTGCCGGCAGGTTCCGGAAACCTTCCACCTCCACAATGCACATCCGGCAGGACCCGTTCGCCGAAAGCAGCGGGTGATGGCACAACTGCGGTATGTCAATGCCCAGCTTCCCAGCAGCCTCCAGAATGGTGCTCCNTTCTTCCGTCTCAACGTCCAGGCCGTTGATAGTTAGTCTGATCATCCGTTTGCTCACCTGGCCCCGTCCTCCCCTCTCTCCGCCTCGCCTTCCCGCCCCGGCTGCCCATACAGCCGGCAGGATCCGGCCAGGCACTCGCCCTTAAGATGGGCCTCGTATTCCTCCCGGAAATACCGCAACGTGCTCAAAACGGGATTCGGCGCCGTCTGGCCCAGACCGCACAGCGAGGCGTCCTTAAGCGTGCGCCCCAGCTCCTCCAGCCTGTCCAGATCGCTTTGCTTGCCTTCCCCGGCGATAATCCTGTCCAACAACTCCAGCAACCGCTGTGTTCCTTCCCGGCAGGGAGTGCATTTCCCACACGACTCCCGGCGCATAAACCCTGTAAAAAACCGGGCGAACTCCACCATGCAGGTCGAATTATCAAGGACCACCAGCCCTCCGGAACCCATCATTGAGCCGGCCTGGGCCAGGGAGTCGTAATCCACGGGGGTGTCAAAAAGTGCGGCCGGCAGGCATCCACCGGACGGGCCGCCGATTTGTACGCCCTTGCAACGCTTTCCTCCCTGCACGCCGCCGCCCATCTCCTCCACAATCTCCCGGATGGTCGTTCCCATGGGGACCTCAACTAAACCGGTGCATCTGACCTTGCCGGTCAGAGCGAAAACCTTCGTTCCCCGGCTTTTTCCCGTGCCCATTTTTCTGAACCATTCGGGACCTTGCCTGATGATGAGAGGAATGTTGGCCCAGGTTTCCACATTGTTAATGTTTGTCGGTTTTCCCCACAGGCCTTTCTCCGCCGGGAAGGGCGGCCGCGGACGAGGCATGCCCCGTTTGCCTTCGATGGAGTTCAACAGCGCCGTCTCTTCGCCGCATACAAAGGCACCGGCCCCTTCCTTTATTTTCAGTTCGAAACTGAAACCTGTTCCCAGAATGTTTTTCCCCAACAGGCCGCAGCTTTTGGCCTGGGCAATAGCCAGCCGCAAACGCCGGACAGCCAGAGGGTACTCCGCCCGGACGTATATATACCCCTCGCCGGCCCCCAGGGCGTATGCTCCGATCATCATCCCCTCCAGGATCGAATGAGGATCTCCTTCCAGCAGCGCCCGGTCCATGAACGCCCCCGGGTCGCCCTCGTCGGCATTACAGACAACGTACTTCACCTCGCCCGGCGCGCCGGCGGTTATTTCCCACTTCAAACCGGTCGGAAACCCGGCTCCACCGCGGCCCCGCAAACCCGACTGTTTGACAGCCTCAATGACCTCTTCCTTTGACATGCCCCCTAGGACCTTCAGCAAAGCCCCGTAGCCTCCGGCCGCCAGGTAGTCTTCGATCTTTTCCGGGTTGATGTGCCCGCATTTTTCCAGCACGCAGCGGCGCTGTTTCTGGTAAAATACAAGCTCCGGGTAAGGGTTGCCCTTTTCCGGAACGGTTCCCAAAACCCAGTCCGCGATAGGTCGACCGCCCGCCACGTGCTCCTCGATGATCCGAGCGACCATAGGCGGCGTTACCTTCCCGTAACTTATCCTCGTTTCACCGGGGAGTTTCACGTCAAGAAGCACTTCTTCCTCATCCAGCCCGATGCAGCCCACCGGCTTCAATTCCGCGTCCACAGATGTTTGGCGCAGGCAGGCAGCCGCTGCCGCCCTGACCTCCTCTGCACCCGCGGCCAGACCGCAGGTTCCCATACCGATGAAAATGATAGGCCTGTCTTGCTTGCTCCGGCTGTCCATCAACTGCCGGCGCATATTGCCGAATTCTTCCAGAGACGACAACACCGACCACCTGCCTCTTAAACCTGACTGAATCAAATTATTGCTAAAATTCATTGCCAATTAGCACCGAAAAAATTATTCCCTATGTCTGGACCCCCCGGTAAGCCTCCCCCGCATGGTACGAACTCCTAACCAACGGCGCTGACGCCACATAGGAAAAACCCATCTCCTGGCCGATTTCTTTATATTCAGCGAAAACCGAGGGGTGAACATACTCAACCACCGGGTGATGCCGTTCGGACGGCGCCAGATACTGCCCGATTGTCAGCAGGTCGCAGCCCACATCTCTCAAGTCGCGCATGATCCCAAGCACCTCGTCCCTTTTTTCGCCGAGACCCAACATGATCCCCGACTTCGTCCTGATGCCGGACGACATCTTTTTCACCCGGCTCAACAGTTCCAACGACCGACGATAATCGGCGCGCGGGCGCACCTCAGGATAGAGCCGCGGCACCGTTTCCAGGTTGTGGTTTATAACCTGCGGCCCGGCTTCCACAACCATGGCCAGGGCGTCCAGGCTCCCTTGAAAGTCGGGCACCAGGACCTCCACAACCGTAAGCGGGCTCGTCTGTTTGATCTCCTCTATCACAGCGGCAAAATGCGCCGCGCCGCCGTCGGCCAAGTCGTCCCTGGTCACGGAGGTGATCACTGCATGTTTCAAGCCGAGTTCTTTCACAGCTTGGGCCACCCGGGCCGGTTCCCCTGGATCGGGCGGGGAGGTATCTCCTTTGGTTACGTTGCAGAAGGTGCAATTTCGCGTGCAAATGTTGCCCAGGATCATGAACGTGGCTGTCTTTCTTCCGAAACACTCCATCACGTTCGGACAGTTTGCCTCCTGGCAGACGGTATGCAGGGAGAGCCTGTCCAGCATGCTTTTGACCTCCCAAAGCCCTTCCGTTCCCTGCGTCTTTACTCTGAGCCACTCCGGCTTCCTCATCACCATTAACACTCCCTCCCCGCCATCCGGTACATTTCCTTCTTGTCAACCATTTCCGGCTGCAGGCCAAACTGCCGGCAAAAATATCGAACCACTTCTTCGTATACCCGGTCCATGTCCTGGGGTGCGCCGAGTATTTTCTGGAGAGAGGTCACTCCCCGGTCGGTGATGCCGCAGGGGTTGATCCACAGGAAGTGCTCCAAAACCGTGTTGACGTTAAAGGCAAAACCATGCATGGTCACCCAGCGCTTGACGGCGCAGCCGATGGCCGTTATTTTCTCGTTCCCTACCCAGACTCCCGGATATTTGCTGTCTCTCCCGGCGTTAATCGCGTATTCTCCTGCCAGCAACTGGATAAAAGTCTCCTCGAGCCTCCAAAAAAAGTCTTTCACGTCCCGGCCATGCTCGTTCAGGTCCAGGATTGGATAACCGACAATCTGGCCCGGACCGTGGTAGGTCACGTCTCCCCCCCTGTTCACCCTGTATATCCTTACCCCCTTGGCTTGTAGAAAATCCTCGCCGGCAATAATATTGTCCATGCTGCCTCTTACCCCCAGAGTCAGCGTGGGAGGGTGTTCCAGAAGGAGGAGAGTGTCCTCGATTTTTCCCTCCTGCCTTAGTCTCAGGACCCTTTCCTGCAAAGCGAGGGCTTCACCATAATCCGTCAAGCCCAGCCGGGCCACCAGCAGTCTCATCCAACCCACCACCTTAAAATCCGTAGACAGTAGATATTATATCATGTTTTATCACCCGCAAAGCCGTCAGAAAAGCCGTCAGACGTTGATGCTGAAACGCGTCTTCCCGATCCTACCCACCAGCTGCAAAACGAGTGCCTCCAGTTCCTGGCGCGGCGGCGAACCTGTCTTTATCAGAACATCACATTCCAGAATGTGGCGCATGGCATTTTCCAGTTCGTCGAACGAAAAGTTTCCCGCCTGCCGCAGCAGTTTACCTGCTACAAAAGGGGGGGCTGAGAGTTCGGAAGCAATCTGTTTCTCGTTCAAGCCCTTGTGGCTCATCTCCTTGGCCAACAGCAACTGCCTGAAATGGCGGGCGATCATGAACAGTATTTTAACGGGCGGTTCGCCCTCCGCCAAAAGTCTCCGGAGTTCCAGCAAGGCCGGCTCGCCTTTCTTTTGCCCGATTCCGTCCACCAGCACAAAAACGCTGGCTTCGCCCGTCCTGGTCAACAACTGCCTGGCTATATCAAGGGTAATCCTTTCCCCGTCGCCTGCGTACAGGGCCATCTTTTCCAGTTCGGATTTCAACAGGCGCAGTTCCGACCCACCGTTAAAAATTATGTATTCCAGCGCTGCCGGTTCGACAACCTTACCCAGAGCCCTGGCCTCTTCCTTCAGCCAGTTGCTTAACTCCGTTCCCTTCAAGGCGTTGATTTCCACCAGCACCCCGGCCTTTTCCGTGGCCTTGACTACCTTGTTACCCTTGTTCACCGGACCTTTAACCCATAAAACGAGGCAAGTTGAAGCAAGAGGGTCCGCCAGGTACTTAAGCAGCGCTTCCTCCTGCCGGTTGTTGGCGGTTGTCTCTTCGCTCTCCTTCTTTTTCGGCGCAAACAATGCCGGGGTCTTTACCAGTACCAGGCGCTTGCTGGCAAAGACCGGCAGAGTGTTGGCGCTGGCCACAACCTGGCCCCAGCTCACCTTTTCGCCGTCCAGCTCATCATAGTTGAACGCTCCGGTCTCCGGCCCAAGCAAAACCTCTTTCAGGCGGCCAATCAACCGCTCCTGCAGGTATTCCTCCTCGCCGCAGATGAGATAGACCGGCGCGATAGCGCCACGCCCGATGTCATCAATCATGCGTTGGTACTGTGTGCCCACTCCTGCCTCGCCTCGTTCTCTTTACAATAACTTTACAGTAGTTTTTTACAGTAGTTTTACAGTAGTTTTTATTGATTTCTTTTACCAAAAATATCTGCCATTTATGGTGTTAAATAGTGCTGCACATCATTATATCAAACCATAGTATTTGCGCTACCCCTGCTTCCCGCCGAAATTATATTATGCTTTCAACTGTCACCTTCGACGCCTAGCCTCCAAGAAATTATAAATCACACTGGCCAAAAACGGAGCTTTTTGAAAAAAAGCCACACCCGCAACTGCCGTTATCAAAATATATATGCTGCTTAACACCCTGATTGTGGGGGCCGCCCCTGCCGCAATGACCACTGAAAACTCGCCTCTTTGGACCAGGGAAAATCCCGCGCGCAAGGCCGCGCGTTTTGGCAATCCGAAAAATTTTCCTCCCCAATAACCAGCCAGCACTTTGCTAAACACCGACCATAAAACAAGGGCCATTATAAAAGTGGCAAATGACGCCCCTTCAGCCTCCAAGGTTATTGTTGTACCGAAACAAAAAAAGAAAAACGGTAAAGTCAGGTCTCTTACGGGAGATATGATATGTTCCAACTCTGGGGCCCTGCCGGTTTCAGACAGCATGGCTCCTGCCAGAAATGCGCCCAGGATTTCAGACAGGCCCAGGGTAACGGAAATCCCTCCGTATAATAAGGCAACGCCGATAGCCAAAAGGGGCAGATAGTCTTTTTCCAGGTGTGCGCCAAAAAAGTTGCGCAGTTTCCTGAAGCCATATATGCTGCATACCGCCGCACTTGAAAACAGAACAACAATTTTAAAAAGCAAGGATAAGACAAGCCGCGCTGAGACATCATGTCCCAAGCCTATTCCTGCCAACAAAGAAACTAACACCGGCGCCGCTATATCTTCAAAGACCAGTAAAGCCAAAATGAATTCCGTTTCCGGGTTGGCCAGCCTTTTCTTTTCTTCCAAAAGCTTAACAGTAATTGAAGAGCTGGAGGCATAAATCACCCCTCCGATTACGAGGGAGGAAAAAAGGTCCAGGTGAAAAAGCAGCGCCAACGCCGTCCCTCCTCCCAAACACAACACGGCGTCCAGCAGACCACCAGGCCATACCTTTTTTGATATATCCCACATCCGCGCAAAAGAAAACTCCAAACCAATCACAAAAAACAGCATTGTTATGCCTATTTCGGAAAGATGATTAATCAATCCGGCGTCTCCAACAAAAATCGATGCAGCCATCCCCAGGAGGATAAAGGCAAGAACCGAAGGGACGCTTAACCTTTGCGCCAGATACCCGATCCCGAAAAACAAGCACAAGACCATGCCGACCAGCAAAAGAAAAGGGAAATCCCGCAGTGCGCTCATATGTTACCCCGGCACATTGCTTCCAGTGTCTTAACAGGGTCCCTCTTGCCAATAGCGATCAAGATGTCGCCTGGTAAAATCGTTTCCTCAACGTCCGGGCTGCCAATAAAATTTTCTCCTCTTTTAATTCCAATAACCGTAACTCCCGTCCTTTTCCTGATTTGGGCCTGCGCTATACTCTGGTTGGCAAGGCAGCTTTCCGGCTTTACTTCAAACCAATGCACCTTTATGCTGTTGATCATCAGTTCCATCTTCTCGTCCGGTACAGGCTGGTAATCCACGCCTAGCAGTATCGCCCCGAGCTGACGGGCCTCCTCATCGTTAAGCTCAACAATAAAGGCGGGGTCATCATCGTCAGCGTGATTAAAATGATAGATCTCCCGCTGCCCGTGTTGATGGGTAATAATCACTATTTTCTGCCCGTGAAAGGTCTCCAGGGAATACCTCTTGCCAATGCCGGGCAAGTCTGATGTTCTAAACCGCATAGCATCCTCCAAGGCATTAATGGTACCTTTATTTTATCATAAGTTAAGTTATTCAATCAGCACCATTCATGTCATGTCCCGCCTGCCCAGCTAGCCAATGGCAGCATCGTCCTGACCCGAAGCGTCCGCCCGTCGCTTTCCGTGATTACGGCCCCCCTTTCCCTGGTGACGAGACAGGGGATCCCCTGAGCGCGGAAGTATTCGGCCACCTCCCGGTGAGGGTGCGTTTTCAGCCCTGCCGAAACAACCACCGCCTTCGGGTTCACCTGCCGATAAAAAACGGGGCTATATGAGGTAGCACTCCCGTGGTGCGGCAGCTTCAACACGTCTGCTGCAAGGGCGGACTGGCGGGCCAGGATTTTCTCGATCGCCATGTTTTCAACGTCTCCGGTCAGCAGCCATGACGTTTCCCTGAAAACCAGCTTCAAAACCAGCGAGTGGTTGTTGCCGGTGGTTTTGTCCCCTGTTTCCGGGTGCAGCGCTTCCAGTACGACACCGTCGCCAAAGCTGATCCTGTCGCCCGCCGCCAGTTGACCGAGCGGGATCCCTTTTTCCCGGCACAGCCCGGCTATTTGTTCTACAACCCCGTCTTTTTCATCTGCTTGGCTGCTGGGCGGGATCAAGAACCTTCCGACACGCAGGCAGGAAATCAATTCGATCAGCCCTTCGCTGTGGTCCAGGTCGCTATGAGACATTACCGCCAGGTCTATTTTTCCTATCCCCCGACGTCGCAGGTAGGGCCAAACGGTCTTTTTGCCCACCGGATAAGCGGAAGCGGGGGTGCCACCACCATCTACCAGCACCGTGCGCCCGGACGGCGTCCGGATAAAGATGCAGTCACCCTGCCCGACATCGAGAAACACCACCTCCGTTTTTTTAGGCTCCGGGCAAAAACAGTACAGCAGCAAGGCCAACAGGGCAAATGAAAAGACCGCCCGCCGGCCCGGCAACCGGCGCAAAACAGGCGCCAGATACAACCAGTAAGGCAGGCTGAACAGAACCAGATAGCACAGCGCCACCGCGATCGGCGAAGGTACGGGAAGCAGCAAGACGGCCCATTCCCAGGAGGCAGCCTTCAGGACAATTTCGCTCAGCAAATAGACGATGCCTCCCGCCGTTAGAAAGAGCGGATCGGCCAGCGATGGCGCCAGCCAGCTCAACAGGCAGCCTATCAGCCCCAGCACCGTAGCCAGCCCGCTTGTGGCTACGGCCACAACGTTCATGAGGGGGGCGATAACCGAAACAATATTGAAATAATAAGCGACAAGCGGGACGGCGGCCAACTGGGCCGCCAGGACGGGGGCCAGCGTTTTGCCCAGCCCGCGTTTTTCCAGAAAAGGGGTAAGGTGCACGATCCCCGCCGTAACGGCGAATGACAATTGGAATCCGGCCTGGAACAATTCGCCCGGGCACAAAAACAGTATCACCAGCGCAGCCGCTCCCAGGCAGGTGAAAACGTCGCGCTTCCTGCCCGCCAGCATGGCCAGCAGTCCCAGAAAGGCCATGAGCGAAGCCCGCACAATGGAAGCGCTCCAGCCGACCAGGAAATAGTAGCCTACGAGGACCGGCGTTCCCACGAGCACTCTCCCCAGCGGTCCTGTCCCCAGAACGGAAAGAAAGAAGGAGACCACTCCCAAGACAAACGCAACGTTGAACCCGGACACGGCGAACAGGTGGACCACCCCGGCCCGCTGGTATCCTTCCCAATCGTCAGCCGAAACGCCGCTTATGTCGCCGAACAGCAGACCGAGCAGCAACCCCCGTTCCCGCTCAGGTAATAGCCAGGTCAGATCGGCGGATACTTTGCGACGCCCGCGGGCGGCAGCAGCCCTCAGCCCCCGCCCTTCATCCGCCGGTTCGAGCCAGGCCCGCCGGCAGTCGACCTGGTAAAATATTTCCTGGTTGGCCAGATAGCGGCGGTAGTCAAATTCTCCCGGGTTGCGGGGCCCTCGCGGGAGGGACCACACGCCGCTGAAGCGGACCGACGTTCCCGGAAGGCACAATTCCCCGTCCGCCTTCCGGGCCTTGACCAGCAGACGTCTGACCCCCGTAATCCTCCCGGCATCAGTCGATAGTTCGTGCGCCTCCACGACCAGAACCGCACCGTTTTCGTCAATCCGGGGATAGGTGGCGACAGTGCCCAGCCCGTAAACGCCTTGTCCGGCTCGCCACTCATACAGTCCTTCCGCGTCGCGGCTCAACCGGAACCAAAAGGCCCCTCCCAGCACCGCACAGGCTAAAACGGCGGCAGTCAGGGCCCGGCCCGTTTTGAAAAAGAAAACCCCGTTGAAAACGGCGGCCGCCGCAGCTGCAGACAGCCACACCGCCGCCCCCCAACGGCACCAGCAGCCTAGAACGATGCCGCAACCGAACCCCACGGCAACAAAAAACAGGTGGCGGTTGCCCATTGTTTGTTTTTCCCCCTGTTGTTCAGTCCACCGTGATCATGTTCCTTACTTTCTCAAGCAGGGCAGGCCCTATCCCCGAAACTCTGGTTAGATCCTCAGCCTGTTTGAAGGGCCCGTTTTTTTCGCGGTGCTCGATAATCCGTCCGGCCAACGCGGGGCCGATGCCCGGCAGCCTCTCCAGCTCCTCTCGGCCTGCCGTGTTGACGTTGATCAGGCTTGAGCTCTTGGCCCCCAGGCGGTACGAAGGCGCAGCAGAGGAAGAGGGCTTTTCTCCTTTAGCCGGCACATAAACCTGTTTCCCGTCCATTAGCGGGGCGGCCAGGTTGATCTGGGCCAGGTCGGCCCCGGCAAGCGGCACCGCCAGTTGAACAGCATCGTAAACCCTGGCGCCTTCCTCCAGGTTGTACAGCCCCGGCCTTTCCACAGCCCCCACGACATGAACGGCCAGCATACGCGTTTCCTTTTTCCCCGGTTCCGGTTCTTTGTTCCCAATTTCCTTCTCAATGGTCATTTCTGTCTCAATCTTCAGCGCATGCAGCCGTGTCTGATAATACTTTATCCCCCCGACAAAAACAAACACGCCCAAAGATACGACAATCGCAACCTGCGCTTTTCGCGGCAGTCTATCCAGCATATCTCACCTCGACAAATGATTCTCAATATTACCATCATTCGCCATTTTTAGCCGTTTTCCTGCCGCCAGACAAAAAAGCGCCGGCCTTTTTTCCTTCAAGCCATAGCTGCCGCCACCGCCGCCCCCGCTCCTGAAGCGTCTTTGAACAGCCGCAAAATAACCCGATCATGATTGTCCGGCAACAGGCCCCTTAACGTTTTCTCCAGGACCACGGCATATCCCGGCATTCTTTCGTACAGTGCCCCGTCCACGGCAATGACGTGGCTGCCCGACAATCCCGGGTCCAGGTGTTCAAGAACAGCAAAGCTCGTCGCTGCGGCCAGGCGTGCGGAGCGGTCTCTTAGCAGCACGGCTGCTGTCCGGGCGACCTGACGGTCAAAAAGTTCGCTTTTTATCGGCCGCACCCTGCTGTCCAGCAATCCAGCGGTAAGCCCAAGCCCTGGTGTACCGTCCCCAACTATCCTGCTGACATCTTCCGCCGACAGCGGTGATCCAGCCGGGTTCTTGCTCAGGTCATGCCCCGGAAAAACAATGCCTTGTTCATTGAGTTCCAGGAGCAGTAGCCACAGCAGCCTTCCAAGGTACTTACCGGCGACCATTTTCTCCAGGATCTGTTCCCCCGGCATCTCTGATACTGCATCAAGTGCCCGGTCGGCTGCGGTCTGGGAAACTCGGTCGAAATTTCCGGCCTCCACGTTTATAACCACCGGCCGGCCAGGTCCGGCCATATTTCTTTCGAGGTAGCAGACGTTGTACCCCGTCCCGACTATTAACCCCAGGTCGCACCTTTTGTCCTGGTAAGCGGCGGCCAGCAGCGTCCCCACAGTGTCGTTCACGACAGCCACGGGCTCGACATTGCCGACCCCGCATCTTTTTAAGGCTTCCGTCAACAACCGCTGAACATCCTGGCCCACCACACCCCGCGTTTCAAACTCCTTGGTCCATCTTATCAGCTCGGCGCTGTTCAACCCTCGGGAACGAAACGGAAACGAGAAGGCATGCCCAAGCCGATATACCCTGCCGTCACCGGCGAAATCTTTTACGGCGGCGGCAATGTGATCGAACAGCCCTTCAGCGTCGGTCCGCGAAGATGTTAAGTCCAAACCCCTTTGTTCATCTTTCAGGGAAAAAGAAAAGCGCCTTTCGATTTCATATCTACCGCCGCCCAGCAGGTTGACCTTCATCAGCCTGACGTTGGTGCCTCCGAAATCAAGAGCCAAAAAAGTCCCCCTTTCCTCTCCCGTCGGCATTCCGACATGCGACGGCAACATCTTGAGGGAACCGGAGCGGCCGGCCAGGACCTCTTCCATCCCAGTCTTGAATTCGCCTGCTATGGCGCGCAGCTCATCGGGCGCAATATCGAATTCTTTTTTTAGTTTCCCAAATTCTTCCAGATTTATATCGTCCCACCCCCTTACACTTCATGATTCTTTTTGGCCGGCGCCGGCTTCGGCCGGCTTTTCCAACCCGCAAACCCACAGGGAGCTGTCCGCGTCGCTGGGCATCCGCCAGTCTCCCCTCGGCGACAGGTTGACCGACCCCACCTTGGGGCCATCGGGGAGACAGGACCTTTTAAACTGGTTATTAAAAAACCTGCGGTAAAAAACCTGCAGCCATTTTTTGATCTCTGCCGGCGCATAGGTCCCTGCATAGGCTTTTTCGGCCAGAAAAAGCACCTTCCGGGGCGCCAGGCCGTACCTCAATGTGTAATAGAGAAAAAAATCATGAAGCTCATAGGGACCGATCAGGATTTCTGTTTCCTGCCGAATGTCGCCTTTTTCGTCAGGCGGGAGCAATTCGGGGCTGATCGGCGTATCAAGCACCCTGTACAGAACTTCTCTTGCTTTGCCGGCCAACACATTGTCAGCCACCCATTTAACCAGGAACCGGACCAGGGTTTTCGGAACGCCGCTATTGACCGAGTACATGGACATGTGGTCACCGTTGTAGGTCGCCCAACCCAACGCCAGCTCCGACAAATCGCCGGTACCCACGACCAGCCCTCCAACCTTGTTGGCCAGATCCATCAAGACCTGCATCCTTTCCCGGGCCTGGGCGTTCTCGAAAGTCAAGTCAAAAACCGCTGGATCATGACCGATGTCAGCGAAATGCTGGAGACACGCCTGTTTGATGTCGATCTCCCTGACGGACACCCCGAGGGCTTCCGTGAGGGCCAAAGCATTCCGGCGGGTCTTGTCTGTGGTTCCAAACCCGGGCATGGTTACGGCCAGAACGTTGCGCGGGGAAAAACCAAGCAGTTCCACAGTCCTTACAGCAACCAGCAGGGCCAGGGTTGAATCCAGTCCTCCTGAAACCCCCACCACGGCCGCTTTCGAGCCGGTGTGCTCCATCCGGCGGGCCAAGCCGGCCACTTGGATGTTGAAGACCTCCTCGCACCTTTGATTCACTGTAGAAGGTTCGCCGGGTACGAAGGGGTTGGGGTCAATCCTTCTTTCCAATCCCTTGGCGAGCGGGTCTAAAACCTTACCCAACTCGAAATCGACCGCCCGGCATTTCAGCTGACCGGCGGTAAAGCTGCGGTTGTCCGCAAAGCTTTTGATGACTCGACGGTCATGCTCCAGGATTTCTAAATCAAGGTCCGCGTACCAAACGCGGCTTTCCCTCTCGAACCGCCGGGCGGCGGCCAGCACCTGGCCGTTCTCGCAAATCAGGCAGTCGCCGCTGAACACCAGATCGGTGGTCGACTCAAAAACCCCGGCGTCCGCGTACAGATATGCGCACAGGCACCTGGCGCTCTGTTGCGCGACCAGCTGCCGACGGTATTCTGCCTTGGCCACCAGTTCATTGCTGGCTGAAAGGTTGGCGATCACCTGCGCTCCCTGCAGGGAGAGAAAAGAGCTGGGAGGTATCGGGGTCCACAGGTCTTCGCATATTTCAACGCCGAGCGTAAAAGCTGGTTTTGACGACCGGAAAATCAGGTGGCCGAAAGGAACCTTGGCGCCCAGGATCTCAACCTCAAAGGTATCGCGGCATATTTCATGCCCGGCTGAAAACCACCTTTTTTCGTAGTATTCCCGGTAACTGGGCGGGTGCATCTTGGGAACAATCCCCAGGATGCGTCCGTTTAACAAAACAGCCGCACAGTTGTAGAGCCTGCTGTCGATGACCAGCGGCAGACCAACCACAGCCAGCAGGCAGCAGTCCTTCGTTTTCTCCAGCAGTTGGTTTAAGGCCTGCAGCGTCCCATCCAGCAGGGCCCGCTGGTGAAACAGGTCACCGCAGGTGTACCCGGTAATGGAGAGCTCCGGAAAGACGATCACCGCGGCATCCTTATTTTCCGCCTGGCGTATCAGTTCGACAATCTTGTTGACATTGTAGGACGGGTTGGCCACCCTCAGCTCAGGCGAAGCCACCGCCGCCCTGATGAAACCGTAATTTTCCATGCCAATTCCCCATTCCCGGTCCGGCCTGTTCGGCCCGGGCCAGCAAGTATTACCCGGTTCATTTGCTCGATGTTATCTTTATTTTACTCAATAACCGGCTTTTTTCCTACCCCTTGACAAACGCATTTGGACAAACAAAACAGAGCAAATACAAACAGAAAAAATTTTTTACCGTATTTAGGTTACTGTATAATAATATTATGGTGATATAAAAATTGTCGAGTATAATTGCGGCAATGACAAGGAGGTTCAGCAATGAAAACTTTCACCACCGGCGTACTGGTGATCGGCGGTGGGGCGGCGGGAATCTCAGCCGCTGCGGCCGCCCGGCACCTCGGCAAACAGGTGCTGGTGGTCTCCAAGTACGGGCCGGGCGCAGCCACCTGTACTACGGTCAGCAATGCCGGGTTCAATAAACCGGCCGGGGACTTCACCAGGGAAAAATACCGCCAAGCCACCCTGAACAGCGGTCTTGGCCTGAACGAAAGCGAACTGGTGGATTGCCTGGCAGAGCATGCCGCCGAAGACCTCGAAGAGCTGGCGACAATCATGGGAGTGCCATTGGAAGAAAGGCCGGGCGGCTGTTATTGCAAGGCCAAAACCCCTTTTTCCCGCGGAGTATCAATCGTTTTGCCGTTGCGTGACTATGCCCAGAGAATCGGCGTTGAGTTTATCCATCCGTACTTAATCTGGGAACTGGTGGTACGAGAAGGCCGCGTACTTGGCGCCTGGGGTTACCATCAGGAAACAGAAGAACCGACCCTGTTCCTGGCGCAATCGGTTGTGCTCGCTTCTGGCGGGGCAGCAGCCATCTACCGGTATCATGACAACCCTTCGTCGATCACCGGCGACGGCTATGCAATGGCCGCCCGATGCGGGCTGGAACTTATCGATATGGAATTCGTCCAGTTTTACCCTCTTTGCTCCATGATGAACAACCCTTCCCGCAAACCGGTTGTCCTGCCACCCGTGTCAGCGGAGGTCGCCCCCTTAAAAAATGGCCAAGGCGAGGACCTGATCCAAAAATACAGCATCTCACGGCCCGCGGCAATAAAATCAAGAGATTTGACCGCTCGGGCAATCATTTTGGAAAAGGACCCCCACCTCGACTTTTCCTCCGTTACGGAACAAGACTGGCAACAAGGGGCGGCGGCTTTTGACCAGGACGGAACCTGGCAGCTGAAAGACTGGTTGGAACAATGCTGTTTTCCTCAAACCAGGAAAATACCGCTGACCCCGGCAGCCCATTTTTGCATCGGAGGAATAAAAACTGATGCCCGGGGCAAAACCGACCTGGAAGGACTTTTTGCTGCCGGCGAAGTGACCGGCGGGCTGCACGGAGCCAACAGGTTGGGCGGTAATGCCCTGACCGAGGCCTTCGTGTTCGGCAAACAGGCAGGATTGGCAGCCGCCTCTGCGGCAGCTACTTATCCCGTTACGGGTCAAGCCAGGCTGGAACTGGAAAAAGAAATCAGCCGCCAAGCCGGTCTTCTGCTGGATAGGGCATCGGATCCTGCGGCGGCGAACCCTGTTGCCGTCAGGCACCAACTGGCGGCCATAATGACCGATCGGGTGGGAATAATAAGGAACGGGCCGGATTTGGCCCGGGCCCTGGATGAGATTACCAAACTTGCAGAACTGCCTTTAAGTCGGTCTCCGGCAGGAATGGCCCGGGCTCTTGAAGTAAAAAACATGCTTCTGGTAGGCGAAATCATATGCCGGGCAGCTATCTTTCGCCAGGAAAGCCGCGGCTGCCATTACCGGCTTGATTATCCCGAACGCGATGATGCCGGTTGGAGATTCCACAGCTGTGTGGCAAAAAAAGACGACAGCTTTAACATTAAAAAGCTGCCGGTAAGATGACCCCCATGACAAGCCGGCCGTTTTAGGCGTTCATCCCGGCCGTAAAGGCTTTGGTATTAAGCTCCCTGAGCCCAGCCGGCACATTATCCCGGACTATCTCCAGCCAGTCTGGGCCGTCTTTGCCGTCGAGCCCGAGGGCCTTTATAAGCGCCCCCAGTAAGACTATGTTCTGGGCCTTGATGCTGCCCAGGTCAGCAGCGATCTGGGCTGCGTTCAAGACGATTGTTCTCTTCACCGCTGTTTGTAGCTGGCTGATCACACCCGCCGGGTATTGCTCCGCGCCGGTAAGCACGGGCAGCGGGTATATCTCATAATCGTTGACAATCAGAGTGCCGCCTTGTTTCAACCACGGAAGCCACCGCAGGGCCTCCGCTTTTTCAAAGGCCACCAGCACATCGGCCTCTCCTTTGCCGATACTGGGCGAGTGCACCCTTTCGCCGTACCGGACCTGGGTAGTGACACTGCCCCCGCGCTGGGACATGCCGTGAATCTCCGACACCTTCACGTCGTAGCCCAGCTTTATCAGCCCGCCGGCCAGCACCTTCGAGGTAAGTATTGTGCCTTGCCCACCTACTCCTACCAGCAAAACGCTTCTAACCATTTCAGTCACCAACCTTTTTTACGGCATCAAACATGCACACCTGCAGGCAAAGGGTGCAGCCGTTGCACATCGAACCGTCGATCGTCACCCGGCCGTCTTTGAAGACCAGGGCCGGGCATCCTATTTTCAGGCAAGCCTTGCATTTCTTGCACTTTTCGGCGTCAATCTCGCAGCGCTGTCCCCGGCGTCTTTCCTGCACATCTTTGAGCAGGGCGCACGGCTCCCGGCTGATGATGACAAAAGGTTCAACCGACTCACAGGCTTCCTTGACCGCCTTTTCCGTTTGGGCCAGGTCGTAGGGGGTAACGACCCTGATGTTTTCCTCTTTCACGCCCACGGCTTTAACAATCTTTTCGATTTCCAGCGCGGCGGCGTCCTCGCCCATCAGCGTTTTGCCCGTTCCCGGGTTCTGCTGGTGCCCGGTCATGGCGGTGGTCCTGTTGTCGAGAATGCAGATGGCCACGCTGCTGTTGTTGTAAACGGCGTCAATCAGCCCGGTGATCCCGGAGTGGAAAAAGGTAGAATCGCCGATGCACCCGATCACTTTGGTCTTGCGGCCCGCCTGTCTGAAAGCCTTTTCCATTCCCACGGCTGCGGAAATGCCTGCCCCCATGCAGATGACGGTATCGGTCACCGACAGGGGCGGCATTGCCCCCAGGGTGTAACAGCCGATGTCCCCGGCCACCACCGCATCCCGCAGTTTGCTCAGAACGTAGTACAGCCCGCGGTGGGGGCACCCAGCGCACAGAACCGGCGGCCTGGAAGGTGCTTTCGCTTCAACGCGGTACAAGTCTCCGCCCTTGCCCGGCAGTAAAGCGTTCCTGATCACCTCAGGGCTGAGCTCGCCGCAGGCGGGAAGCACCTCTTTCCCCAAGCATTCGATGCCCAGCGACTTGACGTGCGTCTCCAGGTAAGGGTCGTTTTCCTCGATAACGTACACCCGGTCTACCTCGCCGGCAAATTTCCTGATCAGCCCGTCGGGTAGTGGGTAGGTCATCCCCAGCTTCAGGTAGGAGGCGCTTTCACCGAAAACTTCGCGGGCATGCTGGTAAGAAATGCCGCTGGTGATGATGCCGACCCGCCTGTCCCCCCACTCAACCCTGTTACCGGGGCAAGTTTCAGCATACTCCCGCAGCCTGACCAGCCTTTCTTCCAAAATCGCTCGCCTGGCACGGGCGTTGGCTGGCGCCATTACATATTTGGCAACATCCTTTTTATACTCCTTGACGCCGGATTCGACCCTTTCGCCCAGCTCGACCAGCCCTTTGCTGTGGCAAACCCTCGTCGTCACCCTCAACAGCACGGGCGTGTCGAACTGCTCGCTCAGTTCAAAAGCCAGCTTCATATAATCCTTGCATTCCTGGCTGTCGGACGGCTCTAGCATGGGCACTTTGGCAAAAGGAGCATAGTTGCGGTTGTCCTGCTCGTTTTGCGAGCTGTGGCAGCCTGGGTCGTCGGCCGTAACAATCACCAGTCCCCCGTTGACGCCCGTATAAGCTGTCGTAAACATCGGATCAGCCGCCACGTTCAACCCCACGTGCTTCATGGCGGCCAGGGCCCTGGCCCCGGCGACGGAAGCCCCGCAGGCAATTTCCAGGGCGACCTTTTCATTGGTGGACCATTCGGAATAAATCTCCTTATAGGTGGCGGTGTTTTCCAAAATTTCCGTGCTCGGCGTGCCCGGATAGGCAGCGGCCACACTGCAGCCCGCTTCATAGGCCCCTCTGGCCAGCGCCTCGTTGCCGCTCATGAACGTTTTCATTCCTCTTCCTCCCGTCAGCTTAACAATGCCCGTCTCATTTCACCACGATGTTAACCAGCTTACCCGGGACAGTCACCACCTTGACCAAAGACCTGCCCTGCATGGCTGCCCTGGCCCGGTCCATTGCCAGGACCGCCTGTTCCAGTTCCTTGGGATTAAGCCGGGCCGGCACGGTCAGCCTGTCGCGCACCTTGCCGTTTATCTGCAAAACGACCTCGATTTCATCGGCCGCCAACGCTTCCTCACTGTATGCCGGCCAGGGCTGGAGATGTACGCTTTCCTGATGACCCGTCAACTCCCACAGTTCCTCGCTCAGGTGTGGGGTAAAGGGGGCCAGCAGGATGATAAGCGTGTCGATGGCCTCCCGGAGCAGGCCCATGTGCTGGTCCTCTCTCTCCCGGTAATGGTACAGGCCGTTTACCAGCTCCATGATGGCGCTGATCGCCGTATTGAAATTGAACCTATGCTCTATGTCGTCGGTGACTTTTTTTATGGTCCCGTGCAGCAGGCGGCGCAACTCCCTGTCCACGGGCGAAAGATCTTGATCCGCTTGAGCCGCCCTTGAACCGCCTTTCGCGGGGTCGTTCAGATAGCCGTGCACCAGCCGCCAGACGCGGTTGATGAACCGGTAACAGCCTTCAACCCCCTGGTCGCTCCACTCCAGATCGCGTTCCGGCGGCGAGGCGAACAGGATAAACAGCCGGGCGGTGTCCGCACCGTATTTCTCGATGATCTCCTCCGGGCTGACCACGTTGCCTTTGGATTTGGACATTTTGGAACCGTCCTTCAGCACCATGCCCTGGGTCAAAAGGTTACGGAACGGCTCTCTCACGCTCAGCAAACCGAAGTCGTTGAGAGCCTTGACAAAAAAACGGGCGTACATAAGGTGGAGAATAGCGTGTTCCACCCCGCCGATGTACTGGTCCACATTCATCCAGTAGTCCACCTTGTCCTTGCCGAAGGCCTCCCGGTCGTTTTTAGGATCGCAGAACCGCAGGAAATACCAGGACGAGCAGACAAAGGTGTCCATTGTGTCCGTCTCTCGCCGGCCCGGTGCCCCGCATTTCGGGCAGTTGGTGTGAAGAAATTCCGGGATATGGTTCAAAGGCGACTCCCCGGTAGGCCTGAACTCGACATCCAGGGGGAGCAGCACCGGCAAATCCTCTTCCGGAACAGGAACCGTCCCGCACCGGTCGCAGTAGATTATGGGGATAGGGGCTCCCCAGTAGCGCTGGCGCGAAATGAGCCAGTCCCGGAGACGGTAGTTTATTTTCAGCCGGCCCTCGCCGACGCTTTCCAAATAGCGCGCGACCTCTTTTTTCCCTTCCTCGTTGTGGAGCCCGTCGAACCGGCCGGAATTGACCATTACTCCCTCGCCGGTGTATGCCTCTTCCATCTCCGCCAACTCCCGCCGACGGTCCGGGGGCTGGATGACAATGCGGATGGGCAGGCCATATTTCTTGGCAAAGGCAAAGTCCCTTTCATCATGGGCCGGCACGCCCATCACTGCCCCGGTCCCGTACTCGTACAACACGTAATTGGCGATCCAGATCGGTATCCTTTCCCGGTTGACGGGGTTTATAGCATATGCGCCGGTGAAAATCCCTTCCTTTTCCGTTTCCGTCGATGTCCGGGCTATCTCCGTCATCTGCTGGACCTTCTTGATAAAATCCCGGACTGCCTGTTCATATTCAGTACCGGCGATGAGTTCCTCCACCAGCGGGTGTTCGGGAGCCAGCACCAGATAAGTAGCCCCGAAAACGGTGTCCTGTCTGGTGGTGAATACTGGTATCCTCTCCCCGGTCTTTTCCACGGTAAAATAAATCTCCGCACCTGCGCTGCGGCCGATCCAGTTTTCCTGCATGGTCTTGACCTTTTCCGGCCAACCGGGCAGTTCCTTTAGGCAATCAAGGAGTTCCTGTGCATAGCCGGTGATACGGAAAAACCACTGTTCCAGGGCTTTTTTCTCCACTATCGTCTCGCAGCGCTCGCAGACGCCGTCGATGACCTGCTCATTCGCCAGCACCGTGGCACAGCTCGGGCACCAGTTGACGTGCGCCTTTTTCTTGTAAGCCAGACCGTGTTTATAGAACTGAAGGAACAGCCACTGGGTCCATTTATAGTAATCGGGCAAGCAGCTGGCCACTTCCCGGTCCCAGTCGTAGCTTATCCCCATCGCCTTGAGCTGCCGCCGCATATTATCTATGTTGTCCAGCGTCCATTTGGCCGGAGCCACCCCGTGCTTGATGGCGGCATTTTCTGCCGGCAGGCCGAAGGCGTCCCAGCCCATGGGGTGCAGCACGTTGTATCCCTGCATCGTCTTGAAGCGGGCCACCACATCGCCTATGGAGTAATTGCGGACATGGCCCATGTGCAGGTTGCCCGACGGATATGGGAACATCTCCAGGCAATAGTACTTCTTTTTGGCCGGGTCTTCTGTAACCTTGTACAGCCTGTCCCTGGCCCACTTTTCCTGCCACTTCTTTTCTATTTGCTTAAAGTTATACTTCTCCTGCACCGTTCCTTCACCTTCCCGACTTAAGGTCTGAATTCAAAAACCCTCCCATCCCCGACGGACGAGAGGGCTGCTCACGGTACAACCCTTATTGAATTATATAAAAAAAGAATTGCCAAGTCAATTAAAGGAAGCTTGCTTCATGAAGCTTGCTTCATTATGTAATTGTAAATCCTATCATATTTTTATCACCTGGTTGATCATAATTTATTTTGGTTGATATTTATTTATATTGCGGTGTATAATCTAGGCGGAGGTGATATCATGGCCGGAAACAAGGAGCTTATAACCGCCCATGCTTTGGCTGAAGCCCTGGACCTTTCCGTGGAAACAATTTGGCGGTATACCCGGGAGAACAAAATACCCTGCGTCGACTTGGGCGGCAGGCAATACCGCTACAACCTCGCCGATGTAATCGCCGCCTTAACCGGCTCAGCCAAGGAAAAGGCGGCCGAATACAAAAGCGAACCCCATAAAAGGTTCACTTACCAGGACTATCTTGAACTATCGGAAGAACCAGGCTATCGTTATGAGATACTGGAAGGGACGCTGATCAAGGAACCCTCGCCCAATGTAANACACCAGCGGGTTTCCCGCAGGCTCTGCCGCATCCTGGAAGATTATTTTGGGGAGGCTGACCCCGACGGAGAAGTTTTCGATGCGCCGTTGGATGTGACCTTCCATGACATCACCGTGGTTCAGCCGGACTTGCTTTATATCTCGGGAGAACAAAAACATATCATGAAAGACACCCATATTGACGGC
>Ga0067045_1029024_pt1 | contig 24713 bp, 18 predicted proteins | sample TerdegcTABiofilm_FD_59184 | JGI IMG/M metagenome (GOLD analysis project Ga0067045, IMG submission 59184) | Combined Assembly of (Gp0054472, Gp0054536) Wastewater bioreactor microbial communities from Singapore -Terephthalate degrading... | reverse complement strand
CCAGCCGATAGCGGCTGGCGGCCCCGGTCAGGGAGTCCGTCTCCGCCAGGCGGCGGTTCTCCTCCACCTGATGCTGGAGCGCCAGGTTGAGCCGCTCCAGCTCGGCGGTGCGCTCCGCCACCTGCTGCTCCAGGGAGCGATTGTGCAGCTCCAGCCGGGCGTAGAGCTCCCGCTGGGCATGAATGTCCCGGTGCGCCCCTATCATTCTGGCCACTGAGCCGTCCGGGTTGCGCGCTATGATGCGGCCACAATCCTCTATCCAGATGAAGTCCCCGTTGCGGCAGCGACAGCGGTACTCGGCCCTGTAGTCTGTAGACTGGCCGCTCAGATAGGCATCGAAGCGGGCCATCACCCGCGCCAGATCGTCCGGGTGGATCAGGTTTTCCCAGGTGAATACCGTGTTGTCGAGGGTGTGCGGCTCATAGCCCAGCATCTGATACCAGCCCGGATTGCGATAGACGAAGCCGGTGTTGGCATTCCAGTCCCAGATCCCGTCGCTGATGACCTCCAGAATGCCGTGTACCGCGGCCTCATTGAGATCCTGGATCCTGATAGTGTCATTGTCCTGCAGCATGGAAACCATCCTTGTTCTGCTCCCCCGCGCCACTGCGGGTGACTCGAGTCCGGCGGTTGAACATCATTGAAGAATGCGGCCGCCTGCCGGGCTACCCGATGGCGACTGCCTGCCTGCAATCCCTGTCATGACAAGGTTATCGGCCGCCCCCAGGCTCCCCTGAATAACAGTAGCAGCAGGGCCTGCCGCCGGTCTTGAGCGCCGTCACGCCTTCCCTCTTTTGTCTTCGCCTCCCCTTGCACCATGGCGGTGCACCCCCTTGGCGCAGCTCTGCCCAAATGGGGCACCTCTCGTCACTCCCTCGGGCAGCGATGAAATAAATCATTGAATAAATAGAGAAAAATTCTTGGCGCAATATTTGCCTTTGTCTTGGTGAACCACCAAGGATTGGGGACATTGCATGAAGTTAATCACTGCCATCATCAAGCCGTTCAAACTCGATGACGTTCGCGAAGCCCTCGCCACCCTCGGCGTAGAGGGGCTGACGGTCTCCGAGGTCAAGGGGTTTGGCCGCCAGAAGGGGCACACCGAGCTCTATCGGGGCGCCGAATACCAGGTGGATTTCCTGCCCAAGGTGAAGCTGGAGATCGCCACCCAGGCCGACAACGTCGAGCCCATCATCGAAGCCATCAGCCAGGCCGCCCACACCGGCAAGATAGGTGACGGCAAGATCTTCGTCTGCGACCTGCTGGCCGCCGTGCGCATCCGCACCGGCGAGACAGACGCAGACGCCCTTTGATACGACTGGAACCGAGGAACACGACATGGAAGAGTTGATCACATCCGTCAGCGAGCTGCGCTATGCGCTCGATACCTTCTACCTGCTGATCTCCGGCGTGCTGGTCATGTGGATGGCCGCCGGGTTCGCCATGCTGGAGGCGGGCCTGGTCCGCGCCAAGAACACCACAGAGATCCTGACCAAGAATATCCTGCTCTACGCCATCGCCTGCGTCATGTACCTGCTGGTCGGCTACAACATCATGTACGTGGACAACGGCGCCGGCGGCTGGCTGCCGAGCTTTGGCAGCCTGATGGGCAACCAGGCCGAGGATGCGGGCCACTCACTGCACGCCGACTTCTTCTTCCAGGTGGTGTTCGTGGCGACCGCCACCTCCATCATCTCGGGGGCGGTCGCCGAGCGGATGAAGCTCTGGTCCTTCCTGCTGTTCTGCGTGGTGATGACCGGCTTCATCTACCCCATAGAGGGCTACTGGAGCTGGGGCGGCGGCTTCCTGAAAGAGGCGGGCTTCTCCGACTTCGCGGGCTCCGGCATAGTCCACATGGCGGGCGCCGCCGCGGCCCTGGCCGCCGTGCTGCTGCTCGGCCCCCGTCGTGGCAAATATGGCAAGCAGGGGGAGATCCATCCCATCCCCGGCTCCAACCTGCCGCTCGCGACCCTGGGCACCCTGATCCTCTGGATGGGCTGGTTCGGCTTCAACGGCGGCTCCCAGCTGGCGCTCTCCAGCGCCGCTGACGCCACCGCCATCGGCACCGTCTTCGTGAACACCAATGCCGCCGCGGCCGCCGGTGTGGTCGGCGCCCTGCTGGTCAGCAAGCTCACCTGGGGCAAGGCGGATCTCACCATGATCCTCAACGGCGCCCTCGGTGGTCTGGTTGCCATCACAGCCGATCCTGCCTCCCCCAGTCCGCTGTTCGCCAGCCTGATCGGCGCCCTGGCCGGAGCCCTGGTGGTCTACGCCATAGTCGCCTTCGATCGCCTGAAAATAGATGACCCGGTCGGCGCCATCTCGGTACACGGGGTCTGCGGCCTGTTCGGCCTGATGGTGGTGCCCTTCTCCAACGGGAGTGCCACCTTCGGCGCCCAGTTGCTGGGGGCCGCCGTCATCTTCGGCTGGGTCTTTGCCGTCTCCCTCATCGTCTGGAGCCTGCTCAAGGCCACCATGGGCCTGAGGGTCAGCGAAGAGGAAGAGATGCTGGGCGTGGATGTCCACGAGTGCGGCGTCGATGCCTATCCCGAGTTCGTCAGCATCAAATCCAGCAGCTGACACAGACTGCTGCTTGCGGGGCCCGGGGATTACCTCGGGCCCCGCTCTTTTTTTGGGACGCCCTCAGCCCCCCTTGAAGGCGGGGTGATGCAGTTGGCGATAGTGGCTCGGGGCCAGCCCGTGCTGGCGCTTGAAGGCGGTGGAGAAGTGGTATTCGTTCTTGAAGCCGCACTGGGCGGCCAGCAGCTTCACCGAGTCGGCCCGGCTCGCCAGCAGGAGCGCCGCCCGCTGCAAGCGCAGCCGTTGCAGCAGCGCCATGGGGGCCAGCGCGAAGTGCTGCTGACAGAGCCGATGGAGCTGGCGCTCCGAGAGGTGCAGGGCGGCGGCCATGCGGTTGATGTCCCAGCACTCGGTCAGGGAATCTTTGAGCATCAATTCGAGGCGCAGAGCCAGCCGCTCGCCGCGACTCTGCCCTTCCCCCTTTTGCAGCAGGCGGCGCAGGTAAAAGCCGAGCTGCTCCACCAGGAGCGCGCTGAGCAGCGGGTCCTGATGGCGCTCCTGCTCCGCATAGAGGTTCTCCAGGGTGCGCAGCAGTGTCCCCTGCTGGGAGGTGCACCCCAGACGAGGGCGGCTGGCGAAGGCATCCCAGGGGGAGTCCTTGTGCAGCAGCAGCCACACCAGATCCCAGTCGCCCTTTGCCGTCCGCTGTTGCTGCTCCGCCGCTGGCCACTGCGTCTCTGCTAGCCCCGTCTCCGGTAACTGCGTCTCTGGCAACTGCGTTTCTGGCAACCGATAGCAGAGCGGCTCCCCCGCCGGGATCAGGGCCCACTCCCCCACTGGCAGCCGCACGAAGCCATCCCCCAGCCGCACCTCTCCCTCGCCCCCCAGGGTGAGCAGGAAGCAGTGTACCTCCCCCAGGCGGCGCTCGATGCGATAGCGGGTCTTGAGGCAGGAATAGCCCGCCAGCCAGACCCGCTCCTGGCCGAGGGCGGGCAGCAGGCTGTCGCAGCAGATCTGCTCGCGGCAGTCGGGGGAGACATCGATGAGATCGGGGTTGGCAGTTTCAGACATCATCAGGACGGACTCAGCCATGTCGAAGGATTAGGCCAGAGCATAACATCAAGGGCATGAAGTCACAGGAGACAAGCCATGCACATACATCACGTCGCCATCTGGGCGCAGGATCTGGAGGCACTCAAGGCATTCTACTGCACCCTGTTTGGCGGGCAGGCCAATGAGCGCTACCACAACCCGACCAAGCAGTTCTCGTCCTACTTCGTGCGCTTCGAGGGGGGCGCCAGCCTGGAGCTGATGCACAGCCCCACCCTGCTCCCGGCAGATCCCAGTCTGCCGCATCCGCTGCAAGGGCTGGCCCATATCGCCTTCTCCCTCGGCAGCGTGGAGGCGGTGGATCAGATGACAGCCCGTCTCAAGCTGCTCAAGAGCGCCGAGGTCAAACACCTGGACGGCCCCCGCTGGACCGGTGATGGCTATTACGAAAGCACCTTCCTGGATCCCGAAGGCAACCGGCTGGAATTGACCCTCTAATGCCTGAATGATCCCCTCACCCTGCCCTCTCCCGACGGGAGAGGGGATAAAGCAACATCGAAGATATGATCGCCAACCAGGTAGGTTCGATTAGCGAAGCGTAATCGGACAGAGGTAACGGCATTGCTCCCTTCTCCCATTTATTAAAAAAGGAGGAGAAGGGCTGGGGATGAGGGGAAGGAAAAAAGAGATTTCGCGGTAAACGTTGGGCTTCGCTATGCTCAACCACAACTTACACAATCGGTAGGTTGGTGCTGATCCTGCGAAGCCCAACATATGAGATACATCCAACCTGCAAGATATAAAAATTATTTAGTTAACAAAATTGCGCCCATAAACAGATGCTCCTGCCCCTGAAGCACAAGATAGATTTTGTTCAAGTATTCTAACTCTGAATATTGGTCTTTTGATATTAAAGATTTCACGAAATCACGAATATCACTAAATCCACTGTTATGCCACTCATTCTGAGTCTTATGAGTAAGTCGATCGTCAAGATGATATTCATCGCCATCTTGATTATAGATAATAACTATAGGTTGATAATATTTTAATCCATCAATATTTGCCATGCCAGCTAATGTTATAAATTTTGCATTCCCAGTAATTCTATCCCTTGCTTTTTCATTCAAACCAGCCCGCATAATTATTTCATTTCTAGTTCTGTCAAATAACTGGGCGATTTGTATGTCACTAAACCCTAATTCATTAAAAACAAAATACATAAGCAACACTAACAGTTTATCCTTAATTTCAAGCTCTTTGGTTATCTCACCTTCCTCTACCGTCTTATACATCGTTCCATGAGCCACACTATTTCTTAGCTTTTTAATTATATTGAAGTCAACCTCACTAAAACCAATAACGTCTCTAATTTGCAGTGATGTTCGCTCCATTAAAAAGTCATACTTATTCTGTAGCGTTGCATGTGATGTATTTTTTAACTGCTTAATGGCACCCGCCAAATTATGAATGAGACTTATATCATCAACGGACAATTCTTCTGTCTTTTCAAAATTAGTTAGCACCTCAGTGAGCTGTTCCTTCAATGCGTTGAACTGCACAGTGTTTAACTTGTGCCCATGCCCTTTAGATATCAACTCACAATACATCTCTAGTGTAACCACCACTGATAATATGTTGTGCTCCCAATATCCAATAAGTTTATCGGATAATGATGGCACTATACGACACCATATTTCTCTGAATGATTTTTTACTGAAATAGTTATTAAAAATCGTATCCCATAGCTGCCACCTAAATATGTTGCTAAAGTCACATATAGCTTGACGAATACTACCCATTGGATTTGGATTATATGTTATGCAAGGAAATATCAAAGAACTATAAAAACCCTTGTTTAAAGATGACGAAAGACATATTGACCTGATTGACAGGGCGCCGCCAAAAATGAGAGAAAATAAATTCCTAATCTCTTGTGCAAGATCTTTTATTTCGTTAAGCGAAAAGCCAGCATTTATCTTCTTGATAACGAATCCATCTTGTATTTTTATTACCTGCTCTGCGAGACCCCTCTGCTCAACTGAAACATTTCTGGTGTTATTTATACGATACCCATTCCCTTTAAAGGAAAATTCAATTGAAAACTTATCTACACCCAGCTCTCTTTTAAATTCATCTTGAGACAACTCATAGGTGCGCCAGCTTTCACATTGTTCAGATATTCCAGTAAGAGATATTTCAATGAGATCATAAAAATCATGATTTCCTGCGTCTATAATTATGGACTCGACGAATTCTGAATATATAACACCTCTCCACAATGATGAATCATGAAGTCTATAAACCTTTCCTGTTCCAACCTCTTTACAAGTTATTGGTGAAGCAATGAATCTGCGTTCATCAAACAGAATGACAGGGTTATTTGTCTTTATTTGTAGCGTCGGGGCCTTTGATTTACCTATTACTAATGAACCAACATATTCATCACCATCCAATTCAAACTGAACTGTCATCAGATAGTCGTCAAAAAAGTTTAATTCTTTAATTTTCATCAAAAATAACCCCAGATACTCTTAGTTCTTATGAGTGAAACGTAATCAAACACCGGTAAATCCCTTTACCGCCATCCAATCAATCACTCCCCCAACCTCTCCGCCAATCCGGAATAACGCTCGGTCTTTTTCCGCACGGCCTGTGCCAGCAGGGCGCGGTCGCCGTAGAGATCGAGTCGCGCCTTGGCGCGAGTGATGCCGGTGTAGACCAGCTCGCGGGTTAACAGCGGGCTGGGGCTGTCGGGCAGCACCAGCACGGTATGGGTAAACTCCGAGCCCTGGGATTTGTGGATGGTCATGGCGTAGACAGTCTCGTGGGGCGGCAATCGGCTGGGTAGAAGCGCACGCAAGGTGCCGTCCGGCTGCTCGAACCACACCTTGAGGCGGCCGGTTTCATCGGGCAGGCAGAGCCCCATGTCGCCGTTGTAGAGGCCGATGCCGTGGTCGTTGCGCACCACCATCACGGGGCGGCCCGCATACCAGTCGCCGTCGCGCTGGATCAGCCCGGCCCGTGACAGTGCCAGTTCGAGCCGCTCGTTAAGCCCCAGCACCCCGAAGGGGCCGTCCCGCAGGGCGCAGAGGATCTGGAAGCCGTTGAACGCCTTGAACACGGCAGACGCCTCTTCTCCCGCGCGGGCGGCCTTCAGATAGCTGCCGTAGCCGGCCACCCCCTGGGCAATCAGGGCCTCATAGGCCTCTCCCGCCCAGGGGTGCAGGCTGATGTCCTTGAATCCCGCACTCCAGACCGATTCCACCGCGGCGGCATCGCCCGCGTTGCAGGCCCGCGCCAGCTGGCCTATGCCGGAGTGCTGATCGAAGCGCCAGCTCTTGGAAAGCAAACAGAGGCTGTCGCGCACAGGTGCACCGGCAGGCGTGCCCTGCAGGCGGTAGCCGGTCTGGCGGGAGAGCCAATCCGCCTGAGCGGGGCTGATGCCCTGTTCGATAAAGCTGCAGATATCCCCGAGCACGGCCCCCGCCTCCACCGAGGCGAGCTGATCCTTGTCGCCGAGCAGGATGAGGCGGGCGTGGCTCGGCAGCGCATCGAGCAGGCGTGCCATCATGGGCAGGTCGACCATGGAGGCCTCGTCCACCACCAGCAAGTCGAGGTGCAGCGGGTTGCCCGCGTGGTGGCGGAACTGGCTGCGCCCCGGGATCACCCCGAGCAGCCGGTGCAGGGTGCCCGCCTCTGTGGGGATGGCCTGGGCCCACTCCGGGGGCAAGTCCAGCGCCTGCAAGGCGGAGCCTATGCTCTCGGTGAGGCGCGCCGCCGCCTTGCCGGTGGGGGCCACCAGCCGGATCGCCGGGGCCTTGCCTGCTTGCAGGCCTGTCTCCACCAGAATGGCCAGGAGCTTGGCCACAGTGGTGGTCTTGCCGGTGCCGGGGCCGCCGGAGATGACCGCGAAGGGGCGCGCCGCCGCCGTGGCCGCCGCCAGCTTCTGGCCGTTGCAGCAGAGCGCCTCGGGCACCAGCACATCCAGCTTGCTCAAGTCGCTCGCCGCCTGGGCGCTCCCCAGCAGCGCCTCTATGGCGGGCCAATCCACTTCATTGGGGAACACCAGATCCAGATACTTCTCGACGAAGTGGCGGGCCGAGAAGTCGGGGGCGAGGCGGGCTTTGAGCAGCGCCCCGAACACCAGACCGTGGTCGCGGGCAAAGAGGCGCGACAGGGCCGGGGCTATCTCCGGCCATTCGGCGCGTTCACTTAAGGCGCGCAGATGGCGGGCCACCCCCAGCTCAAAATCGTGGTAGCGGGTAAGGTAGAGGCGCCCGTGCCAGAGCCGCAGCGGCCAGCGCGGGGCAAGCCCGTCATCCTGCTCGGTGCCAACCAAGGGGCTGGCCGCAAACAGGGCAGGCCAGCTCGCAGGATCCGCCAGATCCCCCAGCAGATCCCGGCTCTGATCCGGATCCAGCCCGAAGGGGCGCAAGGATCCGGCAGCGAGCATGTCAAGCGGCAGGCAGACGTGGCCGCGCCCAAGCTCGAAGCAGGCGAGCGCGGCCCCCAGCACCAGCTCGGGGCCGCCGCCCAGATCGGCCACCAGTTTGGCAAATTGCAGATCCAGCTGGCGGATACGCCCCGCCAGCGCCAAGGCTTTCAGCCGTTCGATCATACCGTCGCTCTTCATCTCGCCCCTCATGCCTCTGCCTTGTTTGGTTTTTCTAAACGATGATCGTCAGGCATCACACCTTTACTAAACAACTTGTCGAGCTCCAACACCAGTTCACGGCTCGGACGGGTATGGAATACCCCCCCTTGCGGCATGCCGCGCAGGAACAGATAGAAGATCCCGCCAAAGTGCTGGTCGAAGTCGTAGCCCGGCAGGCGCAGGCTGAGCAGCCGGTGCAGCGCCAGGGAATAGAGCTGGTATTGCAGGTCGTAGCGATGCTCAGCCATGGCCCGCTCCAGCGCCGGACGGCTGTAATCGGCCGGACTCATGCCGAGGTGGTTGGATTTGTAGTCGAGCAGATACCAGCGCCCCTGCCACTCGAACACCAGATCGATAAAGCCCTTGAGCATCCCCTGCACAGTGGCGAAGCCCAGCGGCTTGTTGCCCCGCGACAGGGGGTCGTGCTGCTGGCAGAGGGCTGTCAGCGCCGGGGCCGTCACTCGCCCCATGGGCAGGAAGAACTCCAGCTCCACCTGCTTGCGATCGGGCGCCAGCTCCCGCAGCCGCACCGGCTCGTCAAAGCCGGTCTCCAGCGGGGTATCGAGCACCGCCTCCACCTGCTGTTGCAACACAGGGGCCCAGCTCTCGTCGAAGCCATCCTGCGCCAGCAGGGCGGCGATATGCTGTGCCAGCGAGTCGCCTGCGGCACTTTGAAAGTCGATGGTCTCGAACAGGCTGTGCAGCAGGGTGCCGGGGCGGGCCCCTTTCGGGAAGGTGAAGATGGAGGGCTGGGGCGCCTCCTCTTCCTGCGCAGCGGCAGCCGCCTCGGTCACGACCTCGTCATCGAAGCCCGGGTTCGCCAAGACTCCCTTGCCGTGGCCGTTCCCCTGGGCCGCCAGCCCGGAGTAGGAGCTGATCCACCAGTCCCGTTCGAGGGAACCGGTAAAGTGGCGCACCTGGGGCTCGCCCAGCTGGTCCTCCTCTGGCGGCAGCGGGGCCGGACGGGTGAGCGAGGGCTCACAGACCACCACCCCGGGCAGCGCCTGGGCAAGCTCGGTGAGGGCGGTCGCCAAGGTTTCGGCATCCCCCTCTTCCCCCTTTTGCAGCAGGTAGCCGATGGCGGTGTGGTGCAGCTCTGTCTTCTCCGACTTGCCGTTGCCCGAGCGCACCGGCGCCAGCCCCAGCCAGGTGGCATAGACGCCCCGGGTCAGCGCCACGTAGAGCAGCCGCAAATCTTCGGCGAGGCGCTCCCTGTCCGCTTCGGCCAGCGAATGGTCGGCACCAGTCAGGTCGAGAATGGTGCGATTGCCCGCCTCATCCGCCTCGTGATAGAGGGGGGTCTCGGCGGTTCTGTGACTGCAGATGAAGGGCAGGAACACCAGGGGGTACTCCAGCCCCTTGGATTTGTGGATGGTGACTATCTGCACCAGCTTGCGCTCGGATTCGAGGCGCAGTACCTGCTCCGCATCCTGGCCGCCCGGGCGACTCACCGCCTCCCCCAGCCAGCGCAGCAGGGCATATTCCCCATCCAGCTCGCTGCTCGCCTGTTGCAGCAGCTCGCCGAGATGGAGGAAGTTGGTCAGCCGCCGCTCGCCGTAGGGGCTCGCCAGCAGGGAGGAGGCGAGGTTGCGCCTGTGCAGCAGGGCCCGCAGCATGGCCAGCACGCCACGGCGATGCCAGATCGATCGGTACTCCATAAACTCCTGCACCGCGCTCTCCCAGGCCCGCTCGTCCGAGGCCAGCCCATCGAGCGCCCTGGCATCCAGATCAAACAGGCCGGTCGCCAGCGCCGCCCTAAGGCTGCGCTCCTCGCTCGGGTTCTGGCAGGCGTGCAAAATCAGCAGTATCTCCCGCGCCTCCACCTGCTCCAGCACGCTCTCGCGGTTCGACAGGTAGACGGAGGCGATGGCGAGGCGTGCCAGCTCCTGCTGCACCAGCTTGCCCTCGGTGCCGGTGCGCACCAGCACGGCGATATCCCCGGCCTTCACCGCCTTGTCACCTATCAGCGCCTTGCCCTCGCGGGCCTGGGTCAGCAGGCGGTGGATCTCGGCGGCCGTGGCGCGGGCCATCTTGCTCTGGTAATCCCCCCGGTTGAAGGTGGGCTGGCCGGTCAGCTGCCAGCAGTGGAGCACGGGTGCGGTAACGCCACCCAGCAGCAGCGCCTTGCTCTTGCCCTGGGCCTCCACCGGCAGGAAGGGGATATCCGCCTCGTAGATAAAGGGATCCCTGGCCCGCTCGAACAGGCCATTGACCGCCCCCACCAGCGCACCGCTGGAGCGCCAGTTGCGCCCTAGGGTGTAGTGGGCACTCACATTTCGCCGCGCCTGGATGTAGGTAAAGATGTCGGCGCCGCGAAAGCCGTAGATGGCCTGCTTGGGGTCACCGATCATCAAGAGCGCCGTGTCTGTGTGGCCGCCGTAAAGACGGTGGAAGATGCGGTACTGCTGGGGGTCGGTATCCTGAAATTCATCTATCATCGCCACCCGGTAGGTGGCGCGAATGCGATCGCAGAGCCGCTCGCCAAGGCTGGAGCCCAGCGCCCCGTCGAGGTCTTTGAGCAGGTCATCGAAGGAGAGCTGATGAGCCTGGCGCTTGCTCGCCTGCATCCGGCTGCGCACCACCTTGGCGGCCCGTTGCAGGATAAGGTCGCGAATACCGGGGCGGCTCGCCAGCAGCTCGTCGATCTGGTTAAACAGCGGCAGGGTCGGCACCGCGCCCCCCTTCTTGAGGTTCTCCTCCAGCACGCGTTGCCCGAAGCGCTCCAGCTCCTTGGGGATGGCGTAACCGCTCCCCTCGTCCTGCGCCCAATCACCTATCTTGGCGAGCCAGCCTTCGTAGTTCTTGCCGGTGTAGCGGCTTACTTGCCCATCCGTCTGGCGGCGGATCTCGTCCCCTTGCGCCAGCCATTCGCTCTTCACTGCCGCGATGCGACTCATGGCCGCCTGATGGCGGGCAGCGAGGGTCTCGTCCCCCAATGCCGGGTGTATCTCCAGCTCGCTGTTGTCGAGCCAGCCGTTCATCTCCCGCAGCAGGGCGGCGGGGCTAGGCCAGAGCGCGCGCACCGAGCTCGCCAGGGTTTTATCCACCGGATAGAACTCGGCGCGCCAGTAGTCGCTCACCGCCTGCAGCCTGAGCTGGCTGTCGTCGGTGAGAAATTCGGTTTCAAAGAGGGCGCCCGATTCGAAGGCGTTCTGCTTCAGCATCCGCTGGCAGAAGCCGTGGATGGTAAAGACAGCCGCCTCGTCCATCTGCCGCTCGGCGGCCAGCAGGCGACGGGCCGCCAGCTCGTGATCCTCCACCTCGATCAGCAGTTGGGCCAGCAAGTCATCCTTGCTCTCACCCCGCATAAAGGCGAGCCGCGCCTCGTGGATGCGACCGCGGATCCGCCCCCGCAGCTCGGCGGTGGCGGCCTCGGTAAAGGTCACCACCAGGATCTCGGTCACCGACAGCGGCCGCTCGTGGGCGCTGGATTGGCCCGCATCGGCGCCCTCTTCAATGAGCGGGCCGTGGCCCAGCAGCAGGCGCAGGTAGAGGCCAGCTATGGTGTAGGTCTTGCCGGTGCCGGCAGAGGCCTCGATCAGTCGTTCACCATGGAGGGGAAAACGCAATGTATTGAGCGGGTTGGCCATGATCACATCATCTCCAGGGTGGTCAGCAACGGGGTCAGATGTTCGCGAGCCAGGGCCTGCAACTGGCCCAGCACGGCGTCATCCAGCTCGGGGAAGCAACGGGCGACATAAGGATCCTGCCCCTCCCCCGTCACCATGTAGCCGCCGTTGAAGCGGGTGAGGGCCGCCTTGTCGGCCGCCTCCGGCTTGTCCGGATCCTTCTCGATCGCCCTGAACCACTCCCAGGCAGTATTGGGGAAAAACGGCAGCGGCCGCTTCATCCCCTGGGCCCAGAGGGAGACCAGGGCCGCCAGCCTGGGGCGCGCCTCCTCGGCCGGAAGAGCTGGCAGCCGCAGACTCTGCTTGGCATCGAACAACAGGGTGTCGCCGGGGGCAGCGCTCAGGGAAAGGCAGAGGTGCTGAACCCAGCCCAGCAGCAGATCCTTGCCGTTGAAGCTGCCGGGTTTGACCACCAGCAAGCGTCCCTTCTGGGTGTCTATCCACCCCTGCAGCTGGCCCTGGGTCAGGGAGATATCGATCTCCACCGCCCGTTTTTCTGCCTCATTGGCCGCAACCCAGGGGCGCAGCCGATCCGCCAGCTTGCCCATCTCGGCATCCAGATCCTCCAGCAGCAGGCTGCCGAACCAGCCTTGGGGCAGCAGGCCGGTGAGCTGCAACCGCTCGCGACGCAAGGCACTATCTCCTTGTGCCAGATGGGCATCGAGCAGCAGGGCCTTGAGCTGGTAGTGCTGCAGGCCGTCCAGCTCGAACGGCTCGCTATCCTCTATGTTGGCTTCGTTCAGCTCGAACCACACCTTGAGGCGGCGGTTGAGGAAATACTTGGTTGGCTGGCGATAGAAACGCAGCAGCTCCGCCAGCTCCAGCCCCTGCTCCTTGCCCCATTCGGGAGGTAAAGGCAGTTCGCCGCTCTGGAAATTCGCCGCGCCGCGCACCGGATTGAGGGCGGGCAGCCAGTCGGCGGCATAGGTAAAGAGGCGGGCCCCCTCCAGTGGGTAGAAGTAGTTGCGGCTGTAGGGGGTGAGCGGGTGCGGCACTATCAGATGCTGAAGCAGCCGCTTGCCGGAGGCTTCATCGTCGAGGCTCTCATCCCCCGCCAGCACGAAGCCCTGTCGCACATAGTCGATCAGCTCCGCCAGCAGCACCGAGGGCACCTTGTCGCTGTTGTCCTGGGCGCTGAAGCCTTGATAGCTGATATAGAGCCCCTGCTGGGCGCTCAGCAGCGCCTCGAGGAAGAGGTAGCGGTCATCATCGCGGCGGGAGCGATCACCGCGCCGCGATGCCACCGCCATCAGATCGAAGCCCATGGGGGCCAACGTGCGCGGGTAGACGCCGTCGTTCATCCCGAGCAGGCAGACCTGCCTGAAGGGGATGGAGCGCATCGGCATCAGGGTACAGAAGTTGACCTGACCGGCGAGGAAGCGCTGGCTGGAGCGAGACTCCCCCAGCACGCTGCCGAGATAGTCCTGCAACAGGTCGGCGGTGATGGGCTGATCGAAGCGAGCCTCCCCGAGCTGGGTCTGCCAGTCGGCCAGCTGGCTGCGAATGAGCTGCAGCTGACGCTCTTCATCCTCGTCGGCCAGATAGAAGCGCTCCAGCAGTGCCAGCAGGCAGGCGTTCCACTCTGCCAGCGGCTGCGCCTGTTGCAGCCGGGGCAAAAATTCCGCCAGGGAGTCGACAAACCAGGCGAGCTTGCCGAGCGCCAACCCCTGCTGACCCTCGATCTCTGCGTAGGGCAATATGCTGGCCAAGGGGCCCTGCTGACCCCCCATGTTGTCGGCACAGGGCAATATGCTGGCCAAGGCGCCCTGCTGACCTGCACCATGATCGGCACAGGGCAAGATGCCAGCCACCGGCTCCCCATCCCCCATGGCAAAGCCGAGCAGCATGCGGCGCAGGCCGAACAGCCAGCTGTTGCCAGACATGGGCGGCAGATCGAAGCGGACGGGGTAACCGTCATCCAGCCCCCAGCGGATGCCGGTCTCCTGCACCCAGACCCGCAGCTGGTTGAACTCGTCGTCATCCAGCTCGAAACGGCGCAGCACGGCGGGCACCTCGAGAATGGCCAGCAGCTCGCCGGCGCCGAGGCGGGCATTTGGCAGGTGCAGCAGGGCGAGGAAGCTTTGCAGCAGCGGGCTCTCCTGGCTCGCGGCCCTATCCGATACAGCGAAGGGGATCTGGCCACGGGCACCAAACACCGCCTGAATGTAGGGGCCGTAGCTGTTCACGTCCGGCATCATCACCACCACATCTTTCGGGGTGAGGGACGGGTCCTGCTCGAACAGCGCCAGCAGCCGGTCGTGTAGCACCTCGAGTTCGCGCATAGGGCCGTGACAGGCGTGGATCTGCAGGGATCCATCCACCAGGCTGATGGGGCTCTTGTGATGGCTGCTGTCGAGATCGAACTGACCCGCGCCCCGTTCTGCCAGCTCCAGCACATCCTTCTGGATGGCGCGCAGCAGGCTGACATTGCCCTGCTCATCCACCTCGTCGATATCGACGAAGGCTTCGATTTGCGGCACCTCCAGCTCCATCAGCTGATGCAGGTAGTCGCGCCCCAGCTTGCCCATGGAGGCGAGCAGCGGGTTGGCGGGCCCTTGCAGGGTCTCTATGTCAGTGCCGGGCTTGAGCCTGGTTTCGAGCCGCGCCAGCGTCTTGCGATCGAGCAGATCCCCCCAGTAGTAGCGGCAGGGGTTGGTGACGAACAGGTGCACCTCCACCTCGGGTCGGCTGCCGAGGGCCAGCAGGGCCTCCACATAGCGGGGTGGCAGCGCCGAGATGCCGAACACGAAGACCCGTTGCGGCAGCTTGCCCGGCAGATCCCGGGTGCGCGCCAGCTCGTGGATAAACTCTTCGTAGAGGTTGGCTCTGTGGTAGCCGCTCGGGGAGAGCGCCAGGGTGCGGGCCACCAGCTCGCGCCACAGCTCAGGCTGCCAATCCTGACCGCTCACCCCGGCCAGTTCGAGCCCCAGCCCTTCCCCCTCTTCCCAGCGGGCGATCCAGTCCGGCCGATAGACCAGATATTGGTCAAAGAGATCCGCCACCTTCTGGCAGAGCTGCCACAGCCTTACTTGCTCGGGATCCTGGGCAGGATCTTGCTCATCCCCGCCCAGATAGGCGGCAAGCGGCGCGAAGGCGGGCCTGTCCAGCAGGGCGGGCAGAATGGTCATCAGCTGCCAGCTCATGGATCCCTTGTTGTAGGGGCTCTGGCGGGGCACGTCTGCCAGCACCTGGGTGAACATCTCCCAGATGAAGCTGGCTGGCAGCGGGAAGTCGATATTGGCGGCGATGCCGAAGGCCTTGGCCAGCTCCAGCTTGAGCCACTGGGCCATGCCGGGACTCTGCACCAGGATCTGCTCGTGCTCGAAGGGGTGAGAGAGGGGCGCCTGCCGGATGCGGCTCACCAGCAGCTCCTTGAGCAGATCCAGCTGATTGGAGTGGTAGAGGGTAAACATGGACGACTCCCGCCAATTTCATGAAGAGGGGTGCGCGCCGGAAAAGGCGAGCCATTTCCGTCACTTCACACGAAATGGGATTGTCGGGGATCGGGGGGTAAGATGCAAAAGGCGCTTGCCACCGCCAGGCGGGCCTCGTCACAGTACCGGCATTCGCCACTTGGCAGGCATAAAAAAGCCGGTGCAACTGCACCGGCCGAAAGGCGTTGGAACTTATTGGAAAATATGAACTATCAGGCTGTTACCAGCACTTGCCGAGGCGGGCATCCAGGCTGAAGGCACCAGGACCGGCTGCCGCCAGGGCCAGGAAACCACCGGCCACCGAGAGGTTCTTCATGAACATCAGCATCTGCATCTGTTCGGCAGGCTGATAGTGGAAGATGAAGGCGGCCATCAGGGTGAAACCGGCCAGCAGCACCGAGAGGCTGCGGGTAAAGAGACCCAGCACTATGGCGAGACCGCCACCCAGCTCCAGCAGGATCACCAGGGGCAGCATGAACCCGGGCACGCCCATGGCTTCCATGTAACCCTGGGTACCGGCATAGCCGCCGATCTTGCCCCAGCCTGCCATCACGAACATCAGCGCCAGCAAAATACGACCCGCCAGCAGTGCCACATCTTTCATCTTGTCCATCGTCAGATTCCTTTGATTACCCATCTTGGTAATAACAGTGTAAGTGCTAATTGTTAACTCATTCATTTCGCCGAGATTTATCTATCAGGGCAGATCAAACAGCAGGGCTTCACTCCCCTCTGAGGCGGTGATCGTCCAGGACGCCTCATCGCGGCTGAGCAGGCCGTCGCCGGGTCGGGCAGCCAGACCGTTGCCAGTCAGCTCCCCTGAAATCATATGCAGGTAACCGTGACGCCCTTGCAATGCCCACTCGAGGGTTTCCCCTTCGGCAAGCTGCAGTCGCCAGATGCGGGCCTGCTGGCGGATCCTGAAGGATCCCGCCTCCCCATCCGGTGACGCGACCAGCGTCAGCCCGGGCTGGGTGGCTATCTTCTTCTGCTGATAACCCGGGGTAGTGCCGACTTCGTTCGGCTCTATCCAGATCTGCAACAGGGAGAGGGGCTCGGTCTGCGAGGGGTTGTACTCGCTGTGCCGGATGCCGGACCCTGCGCTCATCAGCTGGAAATCCCCCGCCGGGATCTGCTCGGCATGACCGAGGCTGTCCCTGTGCTCTATGGTGCCGCTCAGCACGCAGGTGAGGATCTCCATGTTGGCATGAGGGTGGGTAGCGAAGCCGCCACCCGGCGACACCAGATCCTGGTTGATGACCCGCAGGACAGAGTGCCCCATCCAGTCCGGGTCATAGTAGTGACCGAACGAGAAGCTGTGGCGTGCATCCAGCCAGCCGAAGTTGGCATGACCCCGTTCAGCTGCGGCTCTCAATTTCATCATGGTGTGCTCCTCCAATACCTGTAAACGGTTGATTAACGCTGGCGACCGTCACCCAGACCGAACGGGATGCGGTAGCTGCTGCTTTCGCTGCCCAGGCTGACCGTCAGGTTGCCCTGGGTGCGGCTCGGGATCTTGACCTGCTGGGTGCCCATCAGGTTGGCGTGAACCGATGCCAGCAGATCGCCTGACTCATCGCGCACCTCCAGCATGGGGTTGGCCTTGCCAGCCATGGCGGCGGTCGCGTTCCAGTTCACAAACAGCACGCCCGGGGCGGCGTTGATGTCGGCCGGTACGGCAGCCTGGGCGAAACCTGCGGTCATCAGGCCTGCAACGGCCAGCATCTTGATTAGGTTTTTCATGTTCATTCACTCTCTTGGTTTTTATGTCATTGCCAAGGCCGGTCTGGCCCGAATCAATGCATCCATGCAAGAGGTTATTCAAATAGTGTGTTGTTCTTTCACCTACAGCAGACATCGTTCTGTGTGATGTCTCAGCCTGGAACTACCTTTTATTTGGCCGCTTGGCCTTCCTGCCTAAGCGTTGATTGAATATTAAAGTCACTTGCCCTAAGTTGTTAGCGAGATAATCTGGCAAACATGTTCAAAAAAATTGAAGGTTAGATATGGCCAAGGAATCGAACAAGGAACGGGCGCTGACCCTGGAGGCGATCCGGGTGCTGGACGCCATAGACCGCCGTGGCAGCTTCGCGGCGGCCGCCGACGAGCTGGGCAAGGTGCCCTCGGCGCTGAGCTACACGGTGCAGAAGCTGGAAGACGAGCTGGACGCCATGCTGTTTGATCGCAGCGGCCACAGAACCAAGTTCACCCCGGCCGGGCGCATGCTGCTGGAGCAGGGTCGCCTGCTGCTGGAGGCTGCCGAGCACCTGGTGGGGGAGACCCGGGCCCTGGCCCGGGGCTGGGAGACCGACATCACCATAGCCGTCGATGCCCTGGTGCCGCTGCAGGCGCTCTACCCTCTGGTGGAGCGGCTGGCCGAGCAGACGGATACCCGGCTGCGGCTGCGGGCCGAGGTGCTGGCGGGCAGTTGGGAGTGTCTGGAAGATGGCCGGGCGGATCTGCTCATCTCCTCCCTCAACCCCGACATCATGATGACGGGCATCAAGCATCAGCCCTTGCAGGAGGAGGTGATGCTCTATGTCGCTCACCCGGATCACCCCCTGCACCTGGAGCCCGAGCCCCTGGCGGACGAGACCCTGCGCCGCTACCGCGCCATCGCCATCGCCGACACGGCGCGGCGCAAGCCCGCCCTCACCTATCGTCTGCTGGACAAGCAGCCGCGCCTGACCGTCAGCACCATGGGGGAGAAGCGCGATGCCCTGCTGGCGGGCATTGGCGTCGGCACCATGCCCCTGAGCTGGATAGAAGAAGACATCAAGGCGGGACGCCTCAAGGTGATAGGCCCCGAGTATCGCCATCAGGTGCAGGTCGTGCTGGCGTGGCGCCGGGATACCATGGGCAAGGCCAAGAGCTGGCTGGTGCGGGAGATCCCCAAGCTGTTCCCCTGCAAGGGGGATTAACCCCTCGGAAGGGTGGCGCAGGAGGTGCCAAAAAATGCGCCCCTTCCTTGACGGCGGGCTCAAATTCGGAGAAAAGAAAAAAAGCGGACCTCTTGCGAGTTCCGCTCAATGCCAGGAAAGAATAAAACCTTGCGGTTAAAAAAACCCTTAAATTGGAAGCAAACAATCGTTTTCTCAACCAGGAAGGTATTGAATCCGATTCGTGTTGGATTATGTGCGATGTAATATGCATCACCAGCAAAATGTTGAAAGGTTGAAGGATATGCACCATCGAGTGTCATTATCTGCCACCTTGCACCATGACTGGTCAGGCCATTTCAGCCGTTATCGCCGGACGTATCCCCTCTGGTTTTTCTAGGTGTCAAAAATTGAGCCCGATACAGACAAATCTCTCATTTTCTGGCACGACTAAAAATGCAGATAAAGGAATAGTTGCATGACCTACAGCCAGACCCTGGCCAACCACATTCTCGACACCCTGAAGAAGACCCTGACCGACAAGGGGATCCGCTATCAGACCCTGGCTGAAGCCATGGGGGTCTCCATCGCTACCATCAAGCGGATGATGAACAAGCCCTCCCTGCCGTTCGACACCCTGCTGGAGATCTGCCATCTGGTGGGGCTCTCGTTCGAGGAGCTGCTGGACCGGACCCAGGATGCCCAGAGCCGCCGGGCCGTCTTCACCCAGGAGCAGGACGAGGCGTTTCACAAGGAGCCGGGGCTCTATGCCTTTCTCGCCAACATTTTCTGGCGCGACAAGACCCTCATCGATCTCAAGCGGGAGTACGGCCTGACCGATGCCTCCTGCTACCTCTATCTGCGCAAGCTGGAGAAGCTCGGCATCCTGCAGCTTGGCATCGACAACAGCTACCACTTCCTCATCAGCGAGCGCATCAGCTTCGAGCAGCACAGCCGCTTCGCCCGCCAGCAGGCGCGCCAGGCCATGTCGGTGCTGGGGGACTATCTGGTGGAGAACATGCACAGGCCCAACAACTACATGGCGCTGTGCCAGCTCCATCTGGGGGAGAGCGAGGCCATGGCGCTGATCGATCGCATGAAGGAGTACTGGCATCAGGAGCTCAAGCTCAACCGCCCCGCCATAGGCCAGCGGGAGGGCAGCAAGACCTACACAATGTCGCTGCAACTGGCGGACTGCGGCTACCAGAGCTTCGACGACCTTATCCCCAATATCGACAACTGATCCCGGTGGATCCTGCGGGATCCGCCACGCTGGCTGTCTGCTACCTAATCAGCAAGCTGGACTCGCTGCGGCTTGCCGACAACCGGTTGCAGCGCTCTGGTATCCAGGCAGATACGAATGGCATCCGGCCGCCAGTGCTCTATATCGCAATCCACCAGCGCCCCTTTCTCGTCGTAGTTGACCCGCACCAGTCTGAGCACGGCGCTGCCCTCCGCCAGATTGAGGGCTCGGGCGATGGCGCCCCGCGCCGCCGAGGGGGTGATCTCGAGGCTGGCACCGCCCTGGCCTATGCCATAGCGCTGCTGATAGAGCTCGGTGAGGGAGCTCGCCAGGGGCGCGCTGGCGATATCGGGAAAGCGGCTCGCCAGCAGGTGGTGGCTGACGTGGAGCACGGGGCGGCCATCGATCAGTCGCTGGCGGCGAATTTCATACAGCGGCGTAAAGGGTTCCAGCCCCATCCAGCGGCACAGTTCGCTGCTGGCAAGCTCGCCGCCGTGGGCCAGCACCCGGGTTTCGGCCACGCGCTGCTGCTCGCCTATCCACTGGTGAAAGTGGGTGTGGATGGCGGGGTCGTAGGTGAGGCGGGGCGGCGCCACGAACCAGCCGCGCCGCTCGGCACGGTAGATGAGGCCATCCGCTTCGAGGCTGGAGAGCGCCTCCTTGATGGTGATGCGGGTGGTGGCGAAGCGCTCGCTCAGGGCCCGTTCGGCGGGCAACTGCTGCCCGGCCCCCAGCTGGCCGCTGCCGATATAGCGGCGCAGGGTCTGGCAAATCTGTTCGCACTTGGAGGGGCTGCGGCCATCGGCCAACCCCTGTTCCCTCAATCGCTCTGTCACTGTCACGTCCCTGTCGGTCATTCCGGATTGTGCCCCTGGAGTAGACCAGCGGCTGTCGGCCCCGAGTTGTAACCGCTGCTGATGACAGCGCCATGACAGGGCGATTGTCACGAAAACGCCATCAAAGCGCCCTGCCACCGTCATATTTCCCCTCTAGCATCCCTCTCGAACCTTAACTGACCTAGTCCAGAGGGATGGGATGATGAAAAGCGTGATCGCAAGTGCACTGGCCCTGGTGGCCATCAGTCAACCGCTGTTTGCCGCCGAAAATATCGCGGATCTCGAAAAGGCCGCCCGTGGCGAAGGCCAGCTCCACAGCATCGGCATGCCCGACAGCTGGGCCAACTGGAAGGATACCTGGCAGCAGCTGGGCAGCATCTACGGCATCAAGCATCAGGATACCGACATGAGCTCGGCCCAGGAGATCGCCAAGTTCGCCGCCGAGAAGGCCAATGCCACCGCCGATATCGGCGACGTGGGCGGCGCCTTCGGCCCGGTTGCGGTCAAGCAGGGGGTCACCCAGCCCTACAAGCCCTCCACCTGGGCCGACATTCCCAACTGGGCCAAAGATGCGGACGGTCACTGGATGCTGGCCTATACCGGCACCATCGCCTTCCTGATCAACAAGGATCTGGTCAAGGCCGCCCCCACCAGTTGGCAATCCCTGCTGGGTGGCGACTACAAGGTGACCCTGGGTGACGTGGGCGTGGCCTCCCAGGCTAACAACGGCGTGCTGGCGGCAGCCTATGCCACCGGTGGCAGCGAGAAGAACCTCAAGCCTGCATTGGAGCTGTTCGGCCAGCTGGCCAAGCAGGGTCGCCTGTCACTGAACGACCCGACCATAGCCAACATCGAGAAGGGCGAAGTGGAAGTGGGTGTGCTGTGGGACTTCAACGCCCTGAACTACCGCGACCAGATCGACCCCAAGAAGTTTGATGTGGTGATCCCGAGCGACGGCTCCGTCATCGCCGGTTACACCACCATCATCAACAAGTGGGCCAAGAACCCCAACGCCGCCAAACTGGCCCGTGAATACATCCTCTCCGATGCCGGTCAAATCAACCTGGCCCGTGGCTACGCCCGCCCCATCCGCAGCAATGTGACCCTGCCGGATGACGTCAAGGCCAAGCTGCTGCCGGCCGAGCAGTATGCCAATGCCAAGCCGGTGCAGGATCATGCCGCCTGGGAGCAGAGCTCCAAGGCCCTGCCGCGCCAGTGGCAAGAAACCGTCATGATCAACATGCAGTAAGGAAATCCAGTGCAACACAAGGTGATAGTGGTACTTGTGGATGGTCTGGCAGCCGAGGTAGCCCATTGTATGGGCTACCTTTTTGGCATGGTGGAGGCGGGGCGCGGTCTGCATACGACCCTGAGCTCTGCCTTGCCCTCCCTCTCCCGGCCCCTCTACGAGTGCATCCTGACCGGCGTGCCGCCGGTGGCGAGCGGCATCACCCACAACGGGGTGAGTCGCCTCAGCCAGCACGACTCCATCTTCCATCTGGCCCGCGCGGCAGGCAAAGGCACAGCAGCGGCGGCCTATTACTGGGTGAGCGAACTCTACAACTGCAGCCCCTGGCTGGCGGCTCGGGATCGCTATACCCATGACGAGCAGCTGCCGATCCAGCACGGCTGCTTCTACTGGGATGACGCCTACCCCGACAGCCATCTGCTGATGGATGGCGAGTGGCTGCGCAGCAAGTACGATCCCGACTTTCTGCTGATCCACCCCATGGGGGTGGACGATGCGGGCCACAAGTTTGGCCTGGATTCCCGCCAGTACCGCAATCAGGCGCGCCGCATGGACAGCCTGCTGGCCGATCTGCTGCCCCTGTGGCTGGCAGAGGGGTATCAGGTGGTGATCACCTCGGATCACGGCATGAACAATGACTTGAGCCACGGCGGCACCCTGCCGGAGGAGCGCACCGTGCCGCTCTGGCTCTTTGGCGATGCCTTCGTCGAGCACTGGCCGGATGGGGTGGTGATCGCCCAGACCCAGCTTTGCGCCCTGATGGCCGACCTGCTGGGCGTGCCCCACGACAAGCCGGTGGCTCCCCCGCTGCTCAAGACGGCCTTTATGCGCGAGGTGCATTGATGATGCCTGCAACCACCGAGATCCTGCTGGATCAACCCGCAGCAACCCGGCGCCAGGCGCGCCGCCACTGGCTGCCCGCCCTGGTGCTGCTGCCCTTTGTCCTCTTGATGATACTGTTCCAGCTCGCCCCCATGGTGTGGGTGCTGGTGGGGAGTTTCCAGACCCCGGATGGCTGGGGCTTCGACTACTATCGGGAGATTTTGAGCTCCCCCTTCTACCTACAATCCTTCGGCAACTCCTTGCGCATCGCCGGTATCGCCAGTCTGGCCGGGCTCGCCATCGGCACCCTGGGGGCCGCGGCGCTGCGCCACAGCGGCGAGCGGGTCAAACGGCTGCTGCTGGCCTTTGTCACCATGACCGGCAACTTCAGCGGGGTGCCGCTCGCCTTTGCCTTCATCATCATTCTCGGCATCAACGGTGCCGTCACCCTGTTGCTGAAATCCTGGGGGCTGATCGACGGCTTCAACCTCTACTCGGGGTCGGGTCTTATCCTCATCTACACCTACTTCCAGATCCCCCTCGCGTTGCTGCTGCTCTACCCGGCGTTTGATGCGCTGCAGGATGAGTGGCCGCAGGCTGCGGCACTGCTCGGCGCGAGCAAGGGGCAGTATGTGTGGCACGTGGCGCTGCCGGTGCTGACGCCAGCACTGCTCGGCACCCTGATCATCCTGTTTGCCAACGCGGTTGGGGCCTATGCCTCTGCCTACGCCCTTACCACGGGCAACTTCAACCTGGTGACCATACGGGTGGCCAGCCTGGTCTCCGGCGACATCTTCCTCGAGCCCAATCTGGCGGCGGCGCTGGCGGTGATCCTGATGGTGCTGCTGGGGGTAGTGACGGCCGCCAACCAGTGGCTGCTGAAAAAGAGCTATGTGAACAGGGGGCAATCCCATGCATGATTTGACGCCGCGCTGGCCCAAGTGGGTGCTGGGGGCGCTGGTCGCCACCCTGCTGCTGCCGCTGTTGGCCACCTTCCTCTACTCCATCTCCACCCGCTGGGGGGCGACCCTGCTGCCGGACGGCTTCACCCTCGACTGGTATCTCAAGCTGTGGGGCGATCCGCGCTTTCTCGCGGCCTTTGGCCGCAGCCTCCTGGTCTGTTTCGCCACCCTGCTGCTGGGCACCCTGGTGCTGGTGCCCACCGTGCTGGTGGTGGCCTACTACTTCCCCAGGCTGGATCCCTGGATGAACCTGCTGATCCTGCTCCCCTTCGCGGTGCCGCCTGTGGTCTCCTCTGTGGGGTTGCTGCAGATCTACGCCGACGGCCCGCTGCCGATTATCGGCACGCCCTGGATCCTGATCGGCACCTGGTTCACAGTGGTGTTGCCCTTCATGTACCGGGCGCTGGCCAACAGCCTGCAAGGGGTACCGCTCAAGGATCTGATGGATGCCGCCCACCTGTTGGGGGCAAGCAGTGGCCGCGCCTTTCTGCTGGTGGTGATCCCCTGCCTGCGCAAGGGGCTCTTGGCGGCGCTGTTTCTCTCCCTCTCCTTCCTGCTCGGCGAGTTCGTGTTTGCCAACATGCTGGTGGGCACCCGTTACGAGACCCTGCAGGTCTACCTCTACAACATGCGCGCCACCTCGGGCCACTTCACCAGTGCGCTGGTGATGAGCTACTTCCTGCTGACCCTGCTGCTCACCTGGGCGGCCAACAGATTTCATCGGTGATCCAAGATGTTTCATTTAGAAGTCAATCAGTTGCATAAATCCTACGGCGACACTCCGGTGTTCGAGGGGATAGAGTTCGGCATCCGCAAGGGGGAGCTGGTGACCCTGCTTGGCCCCTCCGGCTGTGGCAAGTCAACCCTGCTGCGGGCGCTGGCCGGACTCACTCCGGTGGATGGCGGTCAGGTGCGAGTGGCCGGTGAAGACATTACCTGGCAGGCGCCCCAGAAGCGGGGCATCGGCATGGTGTTCCAGAGCTATGCGCTCTTCCCCAACATGACGGTGTGGGACAACGTCGCCTTCGGCCTCAAGATGAAACCCCAGCCGGGGCGGGAGCTCTCGGCCAGCGTGCAGGAGGCGCTGGAGCTGGTGGAGCTGACCGGCTTCGAGCGCCGTTATCCGGGGGAGCTCTCCGGCGGCCAGCGCCAGCGGGTGGCGCTGGCCCGCGCCCTGGTGGTACGGCCAAGGATCCTGCTGCTGGACGAGCCGCTCTCGGCGCTGGATGCCCGCATCCGCCGCAGCCTGCGCCAGCAGATCCGCGAGATCCAGCAGCGCCTCGAACTCACCACCATCTTCGTGACCCACGATCAGGAGGAGGCGCTCACCCTGTCGGATCGGATCTTCCTGATGAACAAGGGATCCATAGTGCAGAGCGGCACGCCGGAGCAGATCTACACCCGCCCCGCCAGCGAGTTTGTGGCGGGCTTT
>Ga0067045_1029023_pt1 | contig 24729 bp, 23 predicted proteins | sample TerdegcTABiofilm_FD_59184 | JGI IMG/M metagenome (GOLD analysis project Ga0067045, IMG submission 59184) | Combined Assembly of (Gp0054472, Gp0054536) Wastewater bioreactor microbial communities from Singapore -Terephthalate degrading... | reverse complement strand
CCTGGAATTGAGTTACTCGTGGGCTACGGCCAGCGTTCCGGTGGGCTCCCTATTGATGATTCGGACGCTGGTAAAGAAATTCGTGAAACGAATCAGGAGATGAGTATGGTATTGGTAAGCATCGTGTTCTTTGTTCTATTGCTTCTGAACATGCCTCTGGCCTTTACCATTGGTATTTCCAGTATCCTCTTTTTCGTGGGGAATCCGGATTTACCCCTCACCATACCTGTGACCAATATGGTAGCCAGTACCCAGTCTTTCCCCCTGCTGGCCGTTCCCTTTTTCGTAATGGCCGGTAACCTAATGAACGTGTGTGGAATCACCGAGCGTCTTTTGCAGTATGCTAGTGTTTTGTCAGGGCATCTGAAAGGGGGGCTTGCGCATGTAAGCATCGTGCTCAGTACTTTGATGGGAGGAATTTCGGGTTCGGCAGCATCCGATGCAGCGATGGAGTCGAGGATCTTGGGCCCTACGATGATCAAAAAGAACTATTCCAAAGGGTATACCGCCGCGGTGATCGGACTAAGCTCTTTGATTGTTGCGACGATTCCTCCTGGTATCGGATTGATCCTTTTTGGGTATGTGGGGGAAGTCTCCATTGGGAAGCTATTCGTGGCAGGTATCATTCCAGGCTTACTGATGGCGATTGTCATGATGATTGTTGCCTCGATCATTGCGTATAGAAGAAACTATCAACCAGAACGAGAAAAGCCGGCTACCGTTAATGAAATCCTTAAGAGCACGAAAGAGAATGTCTACGCCTTGATTTTCCCTATCATCCTGATCGTGGGGATTCGGTTTGGGGTTTTTACTCCTTCAGAGGCAGGAGCCTTTGCCGTGGTGTATTCCTTCGTGATCGGCAAGTTTGTCTATAAAGAGTTGACCTGGGAAAAGTTCTTCGAGGCTCTCTATCAAACAGCTATCGATAATGGAATCATCATGCTGATTATCATTTGTTCTTCAATTTTCGGGTATGTAATCATTGTGAACCGAGCCCCCCAAGCCATCGCGGTGTTCTTGGCAAAAATCACGACAAATCCGACCCTCTTACTGCTTGTCATTCTAGGCTTCTTGTTCCTAGCGGGCATGTTCATGGAACCTACGGTGAATACCCTTTTGTTGACACCCATTTTTCTCCCAATCGTAAAGGCTGCCGGAGTAGACCCCGTTCATTTTGGAATTCTGATGATGACGATGATTACCATGGGAAGCATGACTCCACCCGTGGGGGTAGTCCTCTATACCGTATGTTCCCTATTGGAATGCCCCACGGATGAATACATAAAAGAATCAATTCCTTTTGTGTTATCCGTGATCTTCTTGCTGATCTTATTGACTTTTGTGCCGGAGTTGGTGCTTTTTCTGCCGAATCTCGTGTTTGGGACTTGATGGGGGACATTGTTCCTATGAAAATATAGAGAGAGGGGATTGTGACACCGATCATGATCTTTTTTTCCAACATCATCGTTCCCTGCCTGTCCAGCATTATCTTGTTGGTCTACATTTTCTATTTCTCTGTTTCATCGTATGTTAAATCTTCCAGTTTACGGTTGTTTCAACTTTTCCTCATATTTTTTACTATCTTTCTCATAGGAAGACCTCTCCAAATTCTAGCCGGTCCTTTCCCTTGGCCATTGATCATAGTGAATATTCGGGTATTCCTCCTCTGTGCCGTCGTAGCGCCCCTCATCATCCTCGCATCAGAAGTTCTGGATAATGAAGCTCATGGAACGAATCGATGGGTGATTATTGTTTGTGTGCTATTAGGGATTCTGTATATTATCTTCAACACCTTGGGAACAAAGGATAGTTATACCCTCTTCGAGCTCTATGGGTTAACGGCCTACGACAATTTAACGCCTTCGAAAACTCCTCCCTATTATGGAAGGGAGGTTACCTTATTTGCGCAGACATCAATTGGAGTAATCCTTCTTATTTTCTCTCTACTAAGGCTGTTAAATCTCGCGAGACAACGAACAGTACCCAATTTCTTTTTCAAAAAGAACTTTTTCATCAACGCAGGTATTTTAGTATTCGCCCTTTCGTTTATCGTTGGATCGGTCTTGAAGCAGTGGTGGATCTATTATGTGACTTCGATTGTTATCACGATGTTATTCGGCGGAAGTGTGCTCTACGATATAAAAGAATTGAATATCTTTCACGAGAAAACTCTTCCCCTATTGAAATATGAAATTGTGAATCGCTTGTTTTCCAACGATATGGGGAAAAAAGAAATTGAAGAAATACTGTCCTGTATTGGTAAGAATACCGAAATCAATTGCGCAGCCGTGATTCAAATGAAACCTATACCTAGTGATCGTGTAGGCTCTATGTTCCATACCAAAATTGAAGAAATAGTGGAAAAACAACTGTCGAAGTATTACCCCGAAGAGTCCATCCTCACTCTACCTATATTTGGTAACACGTTAGGCATCTTGTTGAGAGTAGATAGATCGAACGATGAGTACAAGAATTTGGAGATATTCGAAAGAGTCGGGGAACGGATCAAAAAAGTCGGAAAAGAATCGATTGTGATAGGCATTGGTAGCATAAAGACCGACATTGGACTCATAGCAGAGTCTTTCTATGAAGCCATGCTGGCGAAAAAGTACGCTGAGAACAATCAAATCGAAGGAGTTGTCTACTATCGAAACATTAAACAGATCGAGAACGATCCGCAACCCTACCCCTATAAAGAAAAACAACACCTGATCGAAAGGATTAGGATTGGGGATATCCACCAAATCGAACAAGCAATAGAAGATTTCTGGGACAAGTTGAAAACGTGGGCGATGGAGAACGTTTCTTCCATGAAGTTAAAGTCGTATGAAATCATTGGTTCTCTAGTGAACATCATAGATGTTAAAAATGAAGATCGGGATAAATTGAATGACTTAATAGAGAAAAGCTTTAAGTACATAAGCAACTCAAAAGAGATAGGGGAAATCGAACGAGTTCTTAAAGAGGTGATCTATTTCTCAGTGGCCGCGGTAAGGAATCAATACCAAAAACGCACGAACCTGTATATCTCAAAAGCTAAGGAGTTTATTGAGAGTAAATACAAATACCCTCTTACCTTTAAGAGAGTGGCAGAATACATTGGAGTAAGCCCGTCCTATTTCTTGCATCTTTTCAAGAAAGAGATGGGTATCACTTTCAGTGAATATTTAACGAATTTAAGGATCCAAAAGGCGAAGAAATATTTAATTGAAGGAAAGTTAACTATTACCGAGATCGCGTATGAAGTGGGTTTCAAGAATCCAAATTATTTCAGTTACGTATTCAAGAAAACTGTAGGGATCTCTGCGAAGGAGTTTAAAAGAATCATTGAAAAAGGGGGGACTACCTCTCCCCATCCATCGTTTCCACTCATTTGAACCAATTCGGTCTTGACATGGAATTGATATAAACGAAAGGGGCCGCTCTTCTGGAACGGCCCCCTTGAGAACCAGTGCGTCTTAAACTATTAAGTGTGACTACAAACCAGAACTTACCTCGTGTACAGAGGCCTTGGAGTGTACTTGGTATGCAGGAGCTCGTGAGATTTATGGCTCAGGGGTTTCCCCAAGAATTCCGCATAGAGCTGCTTGATCGCGGGGTTCTGGTGCGAGCAGCGGATCTTTTGGGTGGAATCGTCCTTGTACATACCCGCGATCCGCTTCTTGCGGATTTCGTCTGTCGCCCCGTACGGTTGTCCGCCTCCTCCAATACATCCGCCACGGCAAGCCATTACTTCGATGAAGTGCCAGGGTAATTCCTTGCCCTTTGCCTTTGCCTCTCGAACCATGTCCAGGACCTGTTCGATGTTTCCCATCTGATGGGCTACGGCCACCCGGACTTCTTTACCCGCCATTCGGATACGGGCTTCCTTGATTCCTTCGATTCCTCGCACATCCTCTAGATCCACGTTCTTCAGTTCCTGCCCGGTCACTAGGAAGTAAGCGGTTCGGAGAGCCGCTTCCATTACTCCACCTGTAGCGCCAAAAATGGTACCCGCGCCGGTATAGATTCCCAGAGGGGCATCCGCATCCTCATCCGGAAGGTTCAAGAAATCGATCCCTGCGGACTTGATCATGCGGGAGAGCTCACGGGTGGTGATGGACACGTCGATGTCCTGGCAACCCGATGAATACATGGATTCGCTGCGGACGATCTCGTATTTCTTGGCGGTGCAGGGCATGATGGATACCATGAAGATGTTCCTGCAGTCGATACCACTCTTATCCGCGTAGTAGGTCTTACTCAAGGCACCTACCATCGCTTGGGGGGACTTGGCCGTTGAGAAGAGGGGAATGAGGTCGTGGTAGTACTTTTCTAGATAATCTACCCATGCCGGGCAGCAGGAGGTAATCAAAGGTAGATCTCCCTTCCCATGCACGAACCGTTCTACGAACTCGGAACCTTCCTCCATGATGGTGAGGTCTGCTCCAAAGTTCGTGTCGAATATCCCTTTGAAGCCCAACCTCCGCAGGGCTGCGTACGCCTTGTTGGTTACCAGAGTGCCTGGTTCCAATCCGAAGGCTTCTCCCAAAGCGACTCGTACCGCGGGAGCGATCTGCACCACGCAATGCTTGGTAGGATCCTGCAGAGCTTTCCATACCTTCTGGGTTTCGTCCTTCTCGTAGATGGCCCCAACAGGACAGTGGGCGGAGCATTGTCCGCATTTGATGCAGGGACTTTCGGCTAATAGCACATCTCCTGCGGGAGCGATACGGGTCGAGTCTCCTCTCCCGAGGAACTCGATGGCCCAGACGTTCTGCATGCCTTGGCAAACCTTTACGCAGCGACCGCACTTCACGCATTTTTCCGGGTTAAGAATGAGGGATGTAGTGGAATCGTCTACTGGAATTTGGTTGACATTGTACTCGAAGGGCATCTCCCGTATACCGAACTCGGCGGCTAGCCGCTGGAGTTCGCAGTTCTGGTTCCGAAGACATTGGAGACAGTCGTTCGGATGGGTAGAAAGGATCAACTCAATCACGGTTCTCCGTACTTCCACGATTTCCGGATCGTGGGTGATGATGCTCATCCCATCCTCCACGGGGGTGGAGCAAGCCCTAAACATCTTCGGTGAACCTTCCACCTTTACGACGCAGATTCCGCAAGCAGCCCACGCCGGAAGATCGGGATGGTAGCAAAGGGTAGGTATCTTCACGTTCACTAGTTTGGCGGCCTCAAGTACCGTCGTGCCTTCATGGACAAAGAACGGCATCCCGTTCACTTTTATGCTAACTGTTTTCGCGTTCACAGGATCTATCCTCCATTTCGCTATTTGCGCATTACCGCGCCAAACTTACATACCGAGTAACACTCGCCGCATTTGATACAAGCGGATTTATCTATCACATGGGGTTGACGTTTTTCACCCGTGATGCAGTTCACTGGGCACCGACGAGCGCAAAGTCCACACCCGATGCATTTTTCTGGCAGGATCGAGTAGGTAATGAGATCCTTACACTTTCCCGCTGGACAGGTCTTATCATCGATGTGGGCTAGGTACTCCTTCTCGAAGTAGGTTAGGGTAGAAAGGACGGGGTTTGGTGCTGTTTGTCCTAGACCACAGAGGGAGGCCCGTTTCATGGCGGTGCCGATCTGCCTCATCTTCGTGATATCATCCCGGCTCGCTTTACCTTTGGAAATCTTGTCTAGGTACCCTAGTAGTTGCCTTCCCCCCACCCGGCAGGGAGCACACTTTCCACAGGATTCATCCACCGTGAATCCCAGGTAGAACTTCGCGATGTCCACCATACAATCATCTTCATCCATTACGATCATTCCGCCGGAGCCCATGATGGAACCCAGCTTTTGTAAGTTCTCGTAGTCGATGGGAGTGTCGAGATATTCGGCGGTGATTACTCCACCGGAGGGCCCCCCGGTCTGCACCGCCTTGAACTTTTTGTCGTTCATGATACCGCCGCCAATGTCGTAGATGATTTCCCGCAAAGTGGTACCCATCGGAACTTCCACTAGCCCGGAATTCCGTATCTTTCCCGTGAGGGCGAAGACCTTGGTTCCCTTCGATTTTTCTGTGCCGATATTGGCAAACCAGGCCCCTCCTCTAAGAATGATGACGGGTATATTGGCCCAGGTTTCCACGTTGTTGATTACCGTGGGCTTTTGCCAGAGTCCCTTCACGGCGGGGAAGGGAGGTCGGGGTTTCGGCATTCCTCGTTCTCCCTCGATGGAGGCCAATAAAGCAGTTTCCTCGCCGCATACGAAGGCTCCGGCACCGAGACGTAACTCGATATCAAAGTCGAATCCGCTACCTAAGATATCTTTCCCTAGCAATCCGAGCTCTTTGGCCTGTTTGATGGCGACTTCGAGGCGGTGGATGGCTAAGGGGTATTCGGCACGGATATAAATGTATCCCTTGTTCGAACCTATCGTTTTCCCTGCGATCATCATCGCTTCCAGGATACTATGGGGGTCTCCCTCTATGGTGGAACGATCCATGTAGGCGCCCGGGTCTCCTTCGTCGGCGTTACAGACGATGTACTTTGGGGAATCGTTAACCTGTTTGGTGAAGTTCCATTTGAGCCATGTGGGGAATCCCGCGCCTCCCCGACCTCGTAAACCAGAGACCTTCAGTTCGTTGATTACCTGGTCCGGCGTCATTTCGAAGAGGACCTTTTCCAAAGCCGCGTATCCATCCCGAGCGATGTATTCATTGATATCTTCGGGGTTGATCACTCCGCAGTTCCGGAGAACGATTCGGAACTGTTTCTGGTAGAAGGCAATGTCCTCTACTTTGGCATGTTTTTTGGTTTCCTCCCCCTGATAGAGGAGCCTTTTAACCTGTCTTCCCTTTACAAGGTGCTCCGCAACAATTTCCTTCGCATCGGTAGGCTTCACTTCCACATAGAAGGATTCATCGGGAAGTACCTTTACGATAGGTCCTTTTTCGCAGAACCCGAAGCATCCGGTCTTTACTACTTGAACGTCGTCTTTGATGCCCGCGGCCTCTAGTTCGGTGATGAAATTCTTGTATATTTCTTCCGATTTCGAGGATTGGCATGCAGTACCCCCGCAGACAAGAACATAACTTTTAAATGCCATTGTATTCCTCCATTCCTATGTCTATTTCTTCATGATATCTGCGGCGGGTTTGTCCAGAATGTGATCATTGATCAACACTTTTCCCAAAATATGTCTCCGAACAATCTTCACCGCCGTTTCGGGATCTACCTTGCCGTAGATGATATCCGGCATGCCAGGCATGCGGATCTCCACGGTAGGTTCCGCGTAGCAATATCCCATACAACCCGTTTGTCGAACAAGAACGTTGCTAAGATTCTGGGCTTCCAGCTCGTTGAGGAAGGCGCTTAAGGTTTGTTTTGCCCCCGCAGCTATTCCACAGGTAGCCATCCCCACGATGATCTCGATGTCTTTGCCCGTTATTTCTCTCTTCTCCAGTTCTCGCTTCTTCGTTTCGCGAAGTTTCTTTAACTCTTCCAAGGTCATTTTCGCCATAGCCTTCTCCTTCTATTGAGGAACTCCCTCTGGTACGAGGGCGTTTTCCTGCGATTCTAAGTATTCTTTCAAGAGAGCCTGAGAACCTACTGATTCCAGGTCTCCCAATGCTTCCCACAATTCAGATCTGAGCAAGGTGTAGGAATCCTTTCCCCGGGTTCGCTGAATACGGATTTCATGGGTTCCCGGATAGGTTAGTATCTGCCGGAAGGTTTCCGCTAAGTTTCCAATAGGCGGAGCATCGATATGTGTCAAAGGAAGTCGGAAACATACGGAAGTGCCCTTTCCAGGTTCAGAATGGATCCGGAACTCTCCTTCTAAAGCTTCAACACATTGGGCTAAGAAGGGTAATCCCAATCCGACCTTTCGGTTGGGATGTTTGGATCCATTGGTTCCATAGGGATCCAGAGCTTTGGCAATCTCCTCTGGACTCATGCCTTTGCCGGTGTCGTTCACCTGTACAGTAAGGTATCCATCCTTTTCCTGCACTTCCACGGTTGTGTATGTCGAACCGGCCTCTATAGCGTTTTCCACGATATCTTGTATGTAATCTCCGATACAATAGTGCACTAGGACTCCCTGTGTTTAGCGAGGATATCAGCCAGTTGGTCTTTCTTTACTTTTCCGTATACTTCATTGTTCACCATCAGTACCGGTGCAAGGCCACAACATCCCACACACCTCACTGCCTCGATGGAAAAGATCCCATCTTCCGTCGTAGAGTTCACTCCCGTACCCAAGAGAGTCTCCAGTTCATGGAGCAGATCCTCTCCTCCCTTCAAATAGCAGGCAGTGCCAAGGCAAACGGAGATTTTGTTCTTTCCAGGCTTACGGAGTTTGAAAAAGTGATAAAAGGTGATGACCCCATAGATCTTTGCCAGAGGTACATCCAATTCTTTGCTGAGTTGGATGGCTACTGGTCGAGGCACATACCCATACTCCTCTTGGACTTTATGGAGAATCATGATGAGGTTCCCCGGTCGGTCCTTCCATTCCGCAATGAATTGTTGGAGCCCTGCGGTGAGCTTTACAGGTTCTGTTACAGTAGTCATGTAGTCTCCTCCTCCCATATTGGGAATAGTATGGCGCGATTTTATAGGTAATCGATAAAAAAATCAACAGTGGGAACTACATATTGCAAAATATCACACTTAGGATTATTATATTTCAGATATTGTGAATTAAGGTGCATATGTATGGTAAAGAATTTAAATAAAAGCACAATATTGAGATTAGCTCGGTATCTAAGAGTTCTGCAAAAACTGAAATCCCTCGGATTCGTGAAAGTGTTCTCCAACAACCTAGGGGATGCCATTGGCGTTACTCCAGCGGTGGTGCGGAAAGACTTCTCAATCATTAACATCCCGGGGAACAAACGGGGTGGGTACAACATCGATACTCTCATAGAACTGTTGAGTAACGTTCTGGGTAAAAATCAGCCTCATGAAATCATCATTGTAGGTTGTGGCAGGATCGGTTCTGCCTTGATGGAGTACAAGGAGTTTGCTAAAGAAGGAATCCATATTGCTGCAGGATTCGATATAGATCCTAGTAAGGTGGAACCAAAAGCGGGCATTCCTATCCTGGATGTAAAGGAAATGCCTAAGTATATCAAAGAGCACAAGATAACCGTGGGGGTTATTGCGGTACCCGATGCTGCCGCTGCTCAAGTGATGGAACAGATGGTGAGTGCAGGGATCCAAGGGATACTCAATTTTGCGCCGGTAGAGTTAAAATGCAATCACAAGGGGTGCCTCATTCACAACGTGAACCTGAGTTTGGAGATCGAGAACCTGTTCTACCTGGTCAAATTGGCAGATCGCTTAGCAGAACCTTTCGAACTGGTATAACTTGTCTGTAAGAAACAAACAGAAAGGAATTCGTATGAAACTAGAGACTGTCCTACAAAGGATCCCCTGTACAGTAATCGTGCAAGGAAAGGGATTCGATGAGTTGGATCTTCGCTCTATTGTGGCTTCGGATCTAATGAGCGATGTGCTTACCGCCGTGGATGATCGCTTTCTCATCGTGACTTCTTTGAACTCCGAACAGGTCATTCGAACAGCCGATATCGTGGGAGCGCCTGCAGTGCTACTGGTAAATGGCAAACAGCCACAGAACGGCATGGTTCGATTGGCGGAAGAGTTTGGTATTACTCTCCTTTCAACCCCATTACCTACTTACAAAGTCTGCTATCTTTTAGGTTGCCTTCTGGAATCAAAATGAGCACTATCCCCATCAACACGCAGGAATCTCCTCCCTTCCTCTTGGATTTAATCTATCGCCTCAAGGTAAAGGATGTGATGACCAAAGAGGTAATCACCGCGCAAAGGGAAACCCCCCTACGGCAAATCCAGTACATCATGAAAGAGAAAGGGATCACGGGGGTCCCCATAACGGACGATGAGGGAAAACGGCTTTTTGGAATCGTTTCTATGGACGATATCATTCGGGCTTTGGATGGGGGGTATATCCAAGATCCCGCCGAACGGTGGATGAGTAGGAACCTTATTGTCCTGGAAGATGATATGCCCCTTCAGTTCGCCATCTCTTACTTGGACAAGTTCCGGTATGGGAGATTTCCCGTCCTTAATAAGGATCGTGAACTGGTAGGTATCATCACCAGCAGGGATATCATTATCGCTTTGCTGGTGGAAGTGAACAAAGAAGTGGAGAAACTAGAACAACGGATCGTTCAACCCCCTTCCCAACCAGGAGAAGAAGCTCGTCTCTTATACCATGTGCGGAAGTATGATTTCGAGAATGCAGGGAAGGCTTCTGCAGGTATCAAAAAACTGTTGATGGAGCGGAATTTAGATCCCAAGACCCTTCGTCGCATTTCGGTAGCTGCGTATGAACTGGAGATGAATCTCATTGTACATTCAGAGGGAGGGACCCTGTCGTTCCGATTGGTAAAAGATCGGGTGGAAATCGAAGTGAAAGATAAGGGGCCAGGAATTCCAGATGTGGAGAAGGCGATGGAGGAAGGGTTCTCCACGGCAAACGAGTGGATTCGATCTTTGGGGTTCGGAGCGGGTATGGGATTGCCCAACGCGAAGCGTGTATCAAACGAGTTCACGATCGATTCTAAGGTAGGAGAGGGGACAACGGTACGGGCTGTTATCTACTTGCCCGGGCAGTCTGCTAGCTAAAAAAGGACCTGCTACCCAACAGTTAAACTATAAGCGAATGGCAACGAGGAGGTCTACATGAGGGTGAGGGATCTATCGGAAGCACTAGGGATAGAATTGATCCAGCCAGATTTTGAGGATACAGAGATTCTGGGTGGGTACACAGGAGATCTTCTTTCTGATGTGATGGCCCATGCGGCCTCTGGCTCTGTTCTTATTACCATCCAAGCCCACAAGAATACTATTGCGGTAGCAGGTCTTGTGGGAATTCCATCCATAATTGTGGCCAACGATAGACCAATACCTGAAGATATGGTGGAAGCAGCCAGGAAGGAAAAGATCGCTATTTTTCGCTCCAGAGAGACACAGTTTCTCCTTTCAGGCAAACTATACGCCTTATTGACTACCTCACGTGCATAGGCCATGCGATTCGTTGCGGACCTCCACATCCATTCCTGTTTGAGTCCTTGCGGCGATCTATCCATGTCTCCCCGTCGTATCGCGAAAGAGGCTTCAAAAATGGGGCTTTCCCTCATTGCGCTGACAGACCACAACAGTGCGTTGAATTGTCCCGCTTTTGCGGAGGCTTGTCGAAAAGAGGGGATCGTGGCCCTCTTCGGTATAGAGGTTACCACTATAGAAGAGATTCATGTGCTTACGCTGTTTCCTACTGTGGAACAAGCGTTGGAATTGGGCGACCAGATCGCTCGACGCCTTCCTCGGGTAGCGTATGATCCTGAACGCCATGGAGACCAGGTCTATGTGAATGAAAAGGAAGAAATCCTGGGAGAAGTAGATACGTATCTGGGAGTGGGAACCCACTTTTCCCTAGATGGACTTCTATTTGTTGTCCAATCGCTGGACGGTCTTTTCATTCCTTCCCATATCGATAGACCAGTGAATAGTTTGTTGAGTCAATTAGGTAGAATCCCGGAATTACCGTATTCTGCCCTTGAGGTGACTCGCTGGCCTCCTCCGGATATTTCAAAAAATCAAGTATTCATTAGTAATTCAGATGCCCATATACCCGAACTCATCGGAACCCGATACACGACCTTCGAGGGAGACCGCCCATCCTTTGAGTCCCTTCGTAACGCGTTGGATCAAAGGAAGGTGGTACCATCCTTGTCAGCTATTGACGCAGGGTAAACCTTCATGCATAATGTGCCCCTATCGATCTGGAAGTCAGGAATCTATCTTGTAGGAGCGTTCAACCGTGCCTTGCGGAAGAAAACGAAAGCGGAAAAAAATCGCTACGCACAAAAGAAAGAAAAAACTTCGGAAGAACCGGCATAAAAAGAAGAATAAATAGCGTGGAGATCCTATGGAACGTCAGGGCAGGATTCTGCCTTCCCTTCGAAACCCCATGGATCTGAGATCCCTTCCTTCAGAAGCGTTCCCTAGATTGGCCGAAGAAATTCGGTCGGAAATCATCCGGGTAGTGAGTAAGAATGGGGGGCATCTAGCGTCGAATCTCGGAATCGTAGAACTTACTCTTGCTCTTCATGCTGAGTTTGAAAGCCCCAAGGATGTGATCATTTGGGATGTGGGGCATCAATGCTACCCCCATAAACTGCTCACGGGAAGGTTTAAAAGGTTCGAAACTCTTCGGAAGAAGGGAGGATTGAGTGGATTCCCCAAACGTTCAGAAAGCCCCCATGATGTGGTAGAAACAGGTCACGCGTCCACTTCCATTTCAGAAGCTTTAGGGATTCGGGTCGGCAGGGACCTACAGAAGGTACCTGGAAAAGTGATCGCGGTGATAGGAGACGGTGCCCTCAGTGGGGGGGTCGCTCTGGAAGCCCTGAACCACGCGGGGCATTTGGGAAAGGATCTCATTGTCATTCTCAACGACAACAAGATGTCGATTTCTGAGAATGTGGGGGCTTTATCCTCCTACCTTTCCCGGATCACGGGAACGAAACTTTACCAGGATATCCGGGATCGGATCGATCAGACGGTGAAGCGGGTCCCAAAGTATGGTTCTCAACTTATGGATCTCATTGAGCGGGCCAAGAAGGGGGTGAAAGCTGCGTTACTGCAAGAAAACCTATTCTCCGATCTAGGATTCGAGTACATAGGGCCACTGGATGGTCACAATATAGCCCTCCTTCGAGAAGTATTCCGAAATATTAAAACCCTTTCGAAGCCCATCGTGATTCACGTATTCACCCAAAAAGGCAAAGGATACGTGCATGCGGAGAATAACCCATCCCAATTCCATGGCGTATCTCCCTTTTCCATAGAAGATGGCATTGTCGAGAAATCGCCGGCGATTAGCTTTACTGAACGATTTTCCCAAAGTCTTGTACGCTTGGCGGAACAGGATAAACGAATAGTGGCGATTACTGCTGCCATGGCCAAAGGCACAGGGCTCTCCCTGTTTCAGGAACGGTTTCCCGATCGGTTCTTCGATGTGGGCATCACGGAACAACACGCGGTAACCTTCGCAGCCGGCTTAGCTCATGCGGGGATGCGTCCCGTAGTAGCCATCTACGCAACTTTTATGCAGCGAGCGGTGGATCAGGTGATTCATGATATAGCACTACCCAGACTTCCAGTGGTGCTTGCCTTAGATCGGTCAGGATTCGTGGGAGAAGATGGGGAAACCCATCAAGGATTGTATGATGTGGCCTTATTCCGTTCGGTTCCGAACCTAACGATCCTGTCTCCCGCTTGCGGGACGGAATTGGATAGAATGCTAGAGTATTCCTTTAGCCAGGATGGACCTGTACTGATTCGGTACCCCAAAGCGGAGTGTGGTCAGGACTACTCGGGGTTGGAGACACCCCTAGTTCCCGGAAGAGGGGTTTTTGTCCGTCAGTATGGCTCCCCGATTCTTATCCTATCGGTAGGTGGAATCCTCCCTCAGGCTGAGGAAGCATCGATCCTACTTTCTCAACAAGGAATCGAAACGGATCTATACAACCTTCGATTCTTGAAACCCCTAGATGAGGAACACTTGAAGGGAGTGGTAGCCCCCTATAAAGTGATCCTCCTTGTTGAGGAAGCGTCTCGACAGGGAGGGATGGGTGAGCGCATAGGATCCTTGCTGCATGATTGGCGAGGTATCTACGGACATTTAGGAGCTCCTGATTCCTTCATCCCCCATGCCAGTAGGGATGAACTGCTGGAAGAGTATGGATTGGATGGGAAGGGTATTGCATCGGCTGTGTTAGGGCTTGTCGAGGAAGGAAACGTATTCCATCGCCGGATCCTATCCGTGCGCAAATCATCGGTTCGATGAGGGAGGTCGATGGACCTGTTGGAGAGCTTCCCAATGAGTATCTAGAAACTCCAGCATTCGTTGCTGGCTTCCGAAAAAGAACTCTCGCTCCAACATGGTAGCATCTTTTCCCAGGAAACGATAATGCCAACTTTCGTACCTGTAACCAGTTTCGGCTTCCTTTCCTTCGGGGTACGATAGGGAGAAGCCAAACTCCCATGCTCGTCGACGCAACCATCGTTCCATAGGGGTTCCTGTAAAAGAATCCGAAATGGAACCAAAATCTACTGCGGTGCCCAACTGATGTTGTGAAAACCCAGGTTTTGCCGACTCCCGATCAGCCGCCTCTTGTCCCAATTCCTGTACTACCCGTTTGTACACAGTAGATTGGTACTGGAACGAGCGGTACGCGGAGGAAACGAGCAGTTCGATCCTGTCTTTTCGAGCTTCCTTGGCCATGAGGGAAAGGGCTTGGGCAGCACTTTTCCTTAGTAAAAGAGTAGGTCTAGAGGTTCTGATTTCGTAGGTGTCTAGAGAAACCAGGTCTTTTGGTTCGTAGGTCCTGGGGAGGGGATGTTTTTTATCAACGAGTAGAAAGAGTTCCCGATCAGAACGCAGAATGCCGTCGAGGAGGTCCAGGAACCGTTTGGGATTTTCTCTAATTTTTATACCTGTTTCTCTTGGGGTGTTTTGGACAAGCTCCATAAGTTGATTCATCGAAAGGGTAAATTGGGGATGTAATGGCAGGGGATTCCCTTTCTGGGTACAAGCACCCAAGAGACTAAGAAATCCCCCTAGGGTATATAGTACCCATCGTCCTAAAAATCTTCCCTTTTCTTTCACATTTCCTTTGTATCCCCCCCGTGACCTTTTGTCCAGGTTTTATTTTACCTCTATTCTTCCCTTACGGTTCGGTTGGGGGTATAGTGATAGATATGGAGTTTCGGTTTATTCTCGTGGAACCTTCGGTCCCGGAAAATGTAGGATCGGTAGCTCGGGCTTTGAAAACCTTTGGATTCTATACTCTCGCTTTAGTCCATAGCGATCTTCACAAAGCAGAAAAAGCGAAATGGGTAGCCCATGGTTCATGGGAAATCCTTGAACAGGCGAAGGTGTATCCAACGTTGGATGAAGCAGTAGAGGACCTAGATTTCATAGTGGCAACCACAGCTCGTCGGCGTACATTGAACCATGATTATCATCCTCCTAAAGAATTATTTAGACTATTGAAGGAAAAAGAGGGGGTAATCCATCGGGTGGGACTTCTCTTTGGTCGGGAAGAATCAGGGCTTACCAATGCAGAATTGGCAGTAGCCCACTGCGTGTCCTCGATTCCTTTGGCAGGAACATATCCTTCTCTCAACCTCGCGCAGGCAGTTGTGGTATACGCGTATGAACTTTCCCCACTTCAGTCTGCCCATTCAGAACTTTTCCCTAGTGTTGATCGGCCTACAAACGAGTTCACTTACCAGGCATTGAAGGTCAGGGTCCAACGGATCCTAGAAGGTATTGGTTTGGAAGAGGAGAATCTTGTAGGGAAACGGTTGTTGGAACGACTCGCTTCGCTTTCTGCTTCGGACCTTCGGCTAGTGCATTCTCTCTGCGCGCGGATAGAAAAAGTATTGGCTCTACAGGAGGAAAGGAAAGGATGAAGGATTGGCACGAGGAAGCGAACCGGATGGTAGAGAATCAGATTATCCATCGAGGGGTGACGGACTCAAGAGTGTTAGAAGCGATGCGTAGGGTTCCCCGACATCTTTTCGTACCGTCTCATCTTAGGCATTCTGCCTATACGGATCAACCGCTACCTATTGGGCAGGGACAGACCATTTCTCAACCGTACATAGTGGCATACATGACCGAGTGCTTAGCTCCCAAAGTTGGGGATAGGATTCTCGAAGTGGGAACTGGAAGTGGATATCAAGCTGCAGTACTAACCGAGATAGGGTGTGAAGTCTTTTCGATAGAAATCCGAGAACATCATGCCAAACTAGCAGAGGCTCGATTGAAGGAATTGGGATACACAAAGGTGCATATCCGGGTGGGAAATGGCGCCCTAGGGTGGGAAGAGGAAGCCCCCTTCGATGGTATAATCGTCACGGCAGCAGCAGAAGAAGTTCCAAAGAAATTGGTGGAACAATTGAAACCCGGAGGACGAATGATCATTCCCGTTGGGGATTCGTTCTTTTCTCAGGATCTCGTACTAATTGAAAAGGAGGAATCAGGTAAAACAATATCCCGCATCCTTATTGGTGTGCGGTTCGTACCTTTGGTAGATAAAATTTAGATTGCTAAGTTTGTGCAAAATCGTGCTATACTGTCATTACCTCTAATTTCTCGGAAGGAGTGGTACACATGTGGAAAGGTTGGAGGTTTCCTATTGCGATTTATATGTTCTTGCTGGGGATGGCGATCACTCTCGTGACCTCCTTATTGAAGACATATCTTCTGCACCCTATATGGGGCTTCGGAATCGTAATGATTCTAGGGGGAGCATCCGCGTGGATCTTCACAGTTCCTTTGGGGAAGCTCCTACATCGATTGCAGCAGGGCATGAAAGATGTGGCGAGAGGTGATCTCACGTTTCGGATAGACTTGGATCCTCCAATAAGGGAACTGGAAACGTTGGTACGGCAGTTCGATAACCAGTTGGTCGGGAACTTACAAATCCTGCTCCTAGGAATGAAGGATATTCTGGAAGACCATAGAGCGTTGGTGCGCGAGTTCCAACGAGCTACCGAAACGTCGCAGACGAATACCCAAAAAATGATGGAAGGAGTAGAGGGACTTCAACGACGATACATGGACCTTAACTATCGAATTGAAGAGATGACAGGGATCGTATTCAACTTACATCAGAGCATTCAGCAAGTAGCAAATCAGATTTCTGAACAATCGGGAGCTATCCAACAGACTTCTGCGTCTGTGGAACAGATGACTGCTTCCATCGAATCTGTTGCTAGAATTGCCAGTTCCAAACAGGAAACTACCCAAACTCTCATTCGAACTTCTGAAGAAGGTGGGAAAAAGGTTTCCGCCGCGATGTCTGCTATGAATCAAATGGCCCAGAATATAGAGGAGATCCGCACCATCGTAGAGCTTATCAACGATGTGGCAGCTAGAACGAATCTGTTGGCCATGAACGCCGCTATCGAAGCCACGCACGCAGGACAGTATGGCAGGGGATTTGCCGTTGTGGCAGCAGAGATCCGAAAACTGGCAGAATCTACCGCTTCCCATACCAAGAAGGTAGGGAACACCCTATCGGACTTTACGGAAAAAATGCGATATTTGAATGAGGCAGCCCAGATTGCCTTTTCTACCATCGCACAATTGAACGAGGAGATCCTGAAGTTTGTCGATGCCTTTAGCGAAATCGTTCGGGGTACCCAGGAAGCCGCATCGGGAGGAAAGCAGATGCTACAGGGGGTAACAGCTCTTCGCACTAGCGCAGAATCTCTCCGAACTGCCTCTAATTCGATGCGAGGTAGTGTCGGGGAAATACATACCTCCATTCAGAGTTTGCGGGAGTTTGCCCGTGAATCTTACGCCCAGTTAATAGGCATTGGTAAGGAACTTAAGACTATTGAAGAGTTGGAAAATGACATCTCTAGAATCGGAGCGGAAAGCCTAGATCATATCAATACTCTTTCCACCGAACTCAAATACTTCCGATTGGAGAAGAACGGGCTATTGGAGGGAAACGAATATTCTTTCACCTTGAAAGAGATCATTTTAAATCATAAGCGTATGGTCTACTGTACAAAGGCTTTTCTCCAAGGTCGATTGGAAAAGAAACATTTACCGAATCCTCGAGAGGCATGTCCCCTGGATGGTTGGATCCATCACTTGAAACAAGATAGTGGGTTCGGTGAAGATCTGTCCTCGCTGGAGAAAAAACACCAGGAGTTCCACCACTTGTATGCCACCCTCTTTAGTCGTGCTGATGCCGACGGTAAAGAGGAGGTAAAAGGTGAATTGCAACAGCTTTATACTCAACTGGAGTCCCAGTGGAAAGAACTGATCGTGTTCCGGGATGTGGTCAATAAATTGATGTTGGCCATCCAGAAAAAATAGGATCTCCGTAACAATTGATACATTTTTCTATGGAAAAAGTGAGTATCCTTAACACAGGAGGATTCACGATGGCAGATAGAACAAAAAAAATCCCCGACAATGTAGCGGGAAAGTACTATGTGGATGAAGGCTGCATAGGTTGTAATCTTTGTGTGAATACAGCACCTTCGGTATTCGCCATGAACGCCGATGAAAAAGCGTACGTGAAGAAACAGCCTGAGGCGAGTGAACTGCAGGACGTGCAGGCCGCTATTGACTCCTGCCCCGTATCAGCCATTGGGGACGATGGAACTTGACAAAAAGGGAAGGTTTTCATACTTTTGTAACGTTCGATGGTGAAGGAGAAGAGTAACGGCGAACTGTGCCGAAAGAGAGGGACGCCCGTGGCTGAAAGGCTCCTGGCATAAGCGCCTGTGAAGACCACCTCCGGAGTCGAACGCAACAGTCGAATGAGGTGCAGGGAGGCCGGAAGGCGGGCCCTGAAGTAAGGTGGAACCGCGGAAAGCGGGGCAAAGCCCTTACGCTTTTCGTCCTTACGGTTAATTCCCTAGGGAATTCGTATGGATGAGGGAGCGTAAGGGTTTTTTATTGAATATTCGTGGAGAAAGGAAGGAACTATGGCAGAAAACAAGGATGCATTGGATCGGATCCGCCATTCTACCTCGCATGTGATGGCGGAAGCGGTATTGAGGATTTTTCCCGATGCAAAAATAGCGATCGGACCCGCGATAGAGGAGGGTTTTTACTACGATTTCGATCTTCCGAGAAGCCTCACCCAGGAAGACCTCAATAAGATTGAAGAAGAAATGCGAAAAATCATTGAGGAAGGGCATGAGTTTCGGAAGGAAGTAATCAGCCGAGAAGAAGCCAAGAAGCGATTCCATGACCAACCATACAAGCTGGAACTGATCGATGCGATTCCAGCTGGAGAAGAGGTATCGATTTATACCCAAGGAAGCTTTACCGACTTATGCCGAGGTCCCCATGTGAGCAGCACGAGAGAGATACATCCAAGAGCTTTCAAACTGCTTTCTGTGGCTGGGGCTTACTGGCGGGGGGATGAAAAGAACAAGATGCTCCAACGGATCTACGGAACCGCGTGGGAACGACCAGAAGACCTGCAGGCTTACCTAGAACGCCTGGCAGAGATAGAAAAACGGGACCATAGGCGGTTGGGAAAAGAACTGGACTTGTTTTCCACCCATGAGGAAGCGGGGGCGGGTCTTATCTACTGGCATCCCAAAGGAGGACGAGTTCGACAAGCCATAGAGGACTATTGGAGGGATGCTCACCGAAAGAATGGGTACGAGATCCTCTATACCCCCCATATCGGTCGCTCTTGGTTATGGGAAACTTCAGGCCACCTCGGTTTTTACAAAGAAAACATGTATGCCCCAATGGAAATAGACCAACAGGATTATTACATCAAACCAATGAATTGCCCCTTCCATATCATGATCTACAAGAATCAACTTCGCTCTTACCGGGATCTACCCCTTAGATGGGCTGAATTGGGAACGGTGTATCGGTATGAACGCTCTGGGGTACTGCACGGACTCTTACGAGTCCGGGGCTTTACCCAGGATGATGCCCATATTTTTTGCACTCCCGATCAGATCGAATCAGAGATCCTGGAAGTGCTCAGGTTCTCCCTGCGAATATGGAAAGACTTTGGTTTCCAGAACATAAAAGCTTACCTTGCCACTAGACCTGAAGGAAGCATAGGAGATGATTCTCTATGGCATACCGCTATCGAATCCCTTAAAAAAGCCATCGAAACAGAAGGGTTGACCTACCAGGTAGATGCTGGAGGAGGGGCTTTTTACGGTCCGAAGATCGATTTAAAGGTAAAGGATGCCATTGGACGAGAATGGCAGATGACTACCATCCAGTTTGATTTCAACATGCCAGAACGGTTCGACCTGAAGTTTATCGATCACGACGGGAAAGAAAAAAGACCCTTTATGGTTCACCGGGCCCTGTTGGGTTCGCTCGAACGATTCTTTGGGGTGTTGATCGAGCATTACAGTGGGGCTTTCCCCGTATGGCTTGCACCCGTTCAGGTGGTGACTATTCCCGTGGCTCCCGCTTTCAACGCCTACGCATCCCAGGTAGCCGAAGCGTTGAAACGGGAAGGGATCCGGGTGGAGGCCGACTTGAGCGATGCTCGGATGAACGCCAAGATTCGTACGGCTCAGACCCAGAAGGTTCCCTACATGGTCGTCGTTGGAGCCAAAGAAGCGGAAGGTAAAACGGTTTCCGTCCGTACCCGTGGAGGGGAGCAAATTCCCAGTTTGACGATACAGCAACTGGTGGATCTTCTGAAAGAAAAAATCGAAAAGAAGGAACCCAACTGATGAAATCGAATTCATGGAAAGAATTACGAAAGATAGATCATGAGGTTTACCTTCTAAAACACGTATCGTCTTTGTTAGGTTGGGATCAGGAAACGTACATGCCTTCCCGAGGGATAGAGGAACGGGCAGAACAGATTTCCCTATTGGAGACCCTGATCCATGAAAAAATTACTTCTGCTGCTATGAAAGAAGCTCTAGGGGGAGCAAAAGAAAAACCGGAAATCGAGGAAGAAACAGGAGAAGAAAGCCTTTTTAAACCCCTTACTCCTGCCCATCGCGCGGCTTTCTTGCGGGAGTGGGATAGGAAGGTGGAACGAGCTAGTAAGATTCCAAAGAGTCTTGTATCCCGTCTTTCCTATGCCGCAAGCGTTGGGCAGGCTAAATGGGCGCAAGCTAGAAAAGAAGCATCCTTCAACCTGTTCAAGCCTTACTTACAGGAGATTTTGATCCTCACTAGGGAACTTGCTGCAGCGTTGGGATTCAAAGACACTCCTTATGATCCCCTATTGGATGAGTACGAACCCGGCATGACGTGCGCTGTCCTTACTCCTTTATTCGAGCAACTACGGGAGGATCTTGTCCCTATGCTGAAGGAGATAATCGCTGCCTCCAATGTAGATGATACGTGCCTCCACTTGCCATTTCCCATAGAAGCTCAGGAAGCATTTGGGAGACGGATTCTAAACGCCATTGGATTCCCCTGGGAAAGAGCACGATTGGATGTTTCGGTTCATCCTTTCACTTCCACCCTTGGGAGGGATGATGTACGAATCACCACTCGATACAATCCCGCTTATTTCCCCACAGCCATATTTGGGATCATTCATGAAGTCGGTCATGGATTGTACGACCTGGGTTTTGGGGATGATATCCAAGGTACCATCCTTGCCGAAGGAGTATCTTTAGGCATCCATGAGTCCCAATCGAGATTCTGGGAAAACTGTATTGGCCGTCATAGAGCTTTCTGGACATACTGGTTTCCAATTCTTAAGAATGAGTATCTGCCCGCTTTAGAACAGGTTCCTTTCGATACTTTCCTAAAATCCATCAATCGAGTGCAGCCGTCCCTCATACGAGTGGAAGCGGATGAGGTTACTTATCCTTTGCACATCCTTCTACGGTATAAACTGGAAAAAGCCCTCATCGAGGACACCCTTTCGCTTTCCGACCTTCCGGCTGCTTGGAACGATGGGATGGAGGAACTGCTCGGAATCAGACCTTCTCATGATGGGGAAGGAGTGTTACAGGATATTCATTGGTCTATGGGAAGTTTTGGGTATTTCCCTACCTACGCGTTGGGAACCCTCTACGCTGCACAGTTCTTCTCTTCTTTGTTGAAACAACATCCGATTGTATTGAAAGAAGTGGAACAGGGAGAGTTTGGTACGGTCGTACAATGGCTAAAGGAGAACGTGCATATCCATGGAAAAGTATTTCCTGCAGAAGAACTTTGCCGGAAAATTTCTGGCTCCTCTCTCGACTCCAACTATTTTCTGCAATATGTTCGGGAAAAGTATTTAAACTGATTTTATTGAATGGGTATGACGGATGCTTGGGTCCGTAGTTTAGGTTTAAGTACTCTTTTCTTAGGAGCTTCCTTTCATAGGCTCTTCCTCTATTTTTTCTATTTAAAATCCAGAGAAACTCGGTATAGAGAGCTGTCAGTATTCTTGGGTTTGCTCAGCGTTGCATTCCTCTGGTTTCTATTTGGGATTTGGGGTTCTTTTCAGAGCTCCTATGATTGGTCAATAGAACGTGTGGAAGAATTAGGGCCTTTTCTCTCCCTAGGGGCAGTAGGAGGAATCCTACTGAGTGTGGTTGTTTCGTTTCCTGGAAAAAGCAAGATAATAGGAGTTGTATTGGCGAGTTTGCTCTTCCTCTTCCCCTTTTTTTCCTTGCCTCGGATATTCCAAGGATGGATTCCTGTGTGGGATAGTTTGGAACTCGGTTCTATGGAAATAATCAAAATGGATCGAGAAGGAACTGGGGTGATCCTTACCTATTCTAGAATAGGAGCGGTCTATGCATATTTGCCTGAACGAAAAGTCACTCTTCAGATACGAGAGCGAAGTCTTTCTCTTGGATACAGATTGTTCTTCCTGCCCCCCCTGTATTGTAAGATCGAAGCCGTAGGTACTTTCATTCTTAAAACCATTTCAAATGAAGCCGATCTATACGGTGAAGTAATCCAATTGCTTCCTCATCAAAAAGAGCGAATGGTATTTTTAACCTTGGAGTCTGCGAAAGTATTCACTTCATATTCGATCCGATGCAATTCCAAAGGAAAGTATACAATTGAAGAAAAGTGAGTCTTTCAATCTTTTGAGTTCAACTACCGATAAGCAGGGTATGATGGTAACATTATACAAACGGGATAACCATGGCCAAACCTATTACTATACTTTACACGATCGACAAGGCTCTCTCTTTGCTACTTACATGTTAACCGTCATGTGGGGCAGAAAATTGGAACGTTCAAGGGAAAAAATCTTTACATTCGCGAGTCACCAGGAGATGAATCGAAAAATCCGTGGGATTCTCGATAAGAAATTCCGGGAAGGATATCGGGTTTTATACTCCTACTTTCGTTCTGAAGATGCCGATGATCTCAAAGCGAAGATTGCTCTTTATCAAGCGTCCAATTCCTAGCTTTTCATTCCTCATCTCTTTTCAGAGATAGATTTTTTTATTCGATTTCTTGTTTCTTTGGCTTCCACAAAACCTCGTTTTAGATGAATCACTTTCTCGATCAGCGCTACAACTACTATAATGGCGACGATCCATTCAAGGATAGGAAGCAAGAATTGTAGAGACTTTCCAATGGGAGGGATCTTCTGTACAATTTCCACACTGAAGAGAAGCATGGTGGAGAATACAGAAGCTTTTCCCAAAATAGTAGCAATGGGATGGACGTAGCCCTGATAGATCAAGAGGGCTAACATCCCAATAGCTTGAAACGTATACCGAAACAAGATCAGAAGAAAGAGCCAGTCGGGGATCATCCGGTATTTCACCAAGATAAAAGAAACGACTATCAAGATGGAGTAATCGCTGATACTATCCAAGTACTTGCCAATTTTAGTGATCTGCCGATTCCCTCGAGCAATTGCCCCATCGAACATGTCGGAGAGAAATACAAGAAGGATCACTGGAACGAGCACAGCCCAAACTCGATGCTTAGGAATTAACAGCAGTAAGAACCCTGCAAAGGGGGTAGAACTAATTCTGAACAAGGTTATTTTATTTGCAATATTGATTCGATCTAGCTTTTCCCCCGTGGGAATCACGGTGAAATGATCGTGCATGACCGAGAGAAAGATCCACAATCCAATGTGTAGAACAGAGAGAAAAATAATGAACGCTAGGATGGTAGAATAGGTGAGGGAAATTCTAAAGAGCAGGAGTGTCTCAAAGAATAGAAACAGTTGGAGGCAATACAGAAAACCGATTGTCCAGTTAATACTTTTCAAAATGGGTTCCTGTTGCATGGGGCTAATCTAAAAAAAGGATGCACCCGTGTCAATGACACAAATTCTTGACAGAAAAAGAGTTTCTCAATAGGCTTGCTTCATGAATTTGCCCAATCTGCTGACCTCTTCCCGGATCTATCTTTCTCCAGTCTTTTTTCTTTCCTTCTATATTCCTCTATGGACAGGAAGGGGAGGAATCCTTGCTGTGATTCTTCTCTGGGTCATTTACTTTTTAATGGAAATATCCGACGCCGTAGACGGGTCTTTAGCTCGAGCATTGGATCAGGTTACGGATACAGGGAAGTTGCTAGATCCATTTGCAGATGTAGTTTCTCGGCTTACATATTTCGTGTGTTTTGTGGCTACCGGTATCATGCCCGCATGGGCATTTATTTTGATCATGTACAGAGAATTTGGAATCACCTATCTGCGCATGATCCTATATAGGGAAGGATATGCGCTGGCAGCAAGGAAGGGGGGGAAACTAAAAGCAGTTCTATACGCGATTGCAGGTGGAGCGGGATTGTTCATCCATACATGCAGGTTGCTTGGATGGTTTTCTAACTTTATGGATACAATGGTACTTGTTGTAAAAGGGTTATTCGCTGCCGCTGCATTGATCGCATTAATTTCGTTCATAGATTATCTTCGGGCCTATTATAGATACAAAAGTAAACTATAATTACGGGTACGCGGATGATGGACAATTTACCCCATAAAGAGATATTTTTTGAGACGCTATCCCCTTGACAGTGAAGTAGGGGATCGTGTAAAGTGCCCCTCGTTTTGAGGAACTAGATTTTTCAGCTCGAATCTTTTTTATTTTCTTAGTACCCTCGTATTTCCCAATTAGATGGGGAGTAACAGTGTTCGATATGAGCCCTACAATAGGATAATCAATTAGGGCTTGACTGGATGAGGTGAGTGGGGATACAATGATTGTCCCTGTCGGGTGAGAAAAGTGAGGAAAGTGGGGAAAAGTACTTGACAGGGTGTGG
>Ga0067045_1003274_pt1 | contig 24735 bp, 35 predicted proteins | sample TerdegcTABiofilm_FD_59184 | JGI IMG/M metagenome (GOLD analysis project Ga0067045, IMG submission 59184) | Combined Assembly of (Gp0054472, Gp0054536) Wastewater bioreactor microbial communities from Singapore -Terephthalate degrading... | reverse complement strand
GAACTTGAAGACCACTTATCTCGGTTACGAGGCGTGGACAAGGATACGGTTTGAGAGAACGGGCAAACACGTTGAGATATTCAAGCTCTTTTCGACTCACGGTTCAGGCGGTGCAAGATTTGACCCGACAAAACAATGGAAAATAGAACATATTTCCAACAAGATAAACGCCGACCTTATCATGATGGGCCACGTCCACTCGATACAAGTTGGCCGTGGCGTGAGGGGCGATATCACAAATTCAGGAGAATTGCGGGAGGTCAACAGGACGTATGGGTGGATGTTGACTGGGACCTTCCTGAACAAGTCAACTGAAGGGGTCATCTCATACGCTGAGAGATTCAATCTGCCACCGAGCAAAACAGGGATAGCCACGTTCCAGATCTTCCCAGAAGAAAGGAGAATCCATGTATCATGTTAACTGAAATTTATGTCGATGGCGAAGAGCAGACAAGGTACCTGATTGACCGTGAAACGCTCACAAACGAGAAGGTCAATTACATCAAGAATTTTTTCAAGGACGATGTCTTCATATTCCAAGACCAGAAGATAAGGACGCTGCGTTTCAGGAAAGGCGTTGACATAGTGATGACTCCTCTTGGATTTGACATCTACCTGCGAAAGGACAAGCTTGTGATGTTGAGGGTGATACTTTGAAATGGCCATGGGCAAAGAAGAAATCATTTACCGAGGAATACGCAGAGTTCTTGACAGACGTTAACTACCTCTACTCTGTCGAGAACTGGGTCCCTTTGTTCGAGGAAGGGGCCGCACATATATTTGACGTTCAGATAGTCCCAATTGACAACATTAGGATTACTATGGACGCAGATAAATACATCAAAGCTTACGGGCAGAATGGGGAGCTTATCCTGACTGCCAAGGATTACTCCAGACAGGTCGTCATAGACTACTCACTTGGCAAGGCCACAATATTCACAGGAGGGGTGGTATATATCATCGGAAAGGAAGGCGAACAGAAAGCGGCAAACAACGAATACAGGTGAGCTGGATAAGTGGTTGTGGTCGTGGCTTTTCGGTATCTGCGGGGGCCAGAGGACGATGGAGGACTCCCTTTGCCACAATCAGGCGGGGCATGGGACCAATCACCTTGGACGTGGGCGGTGCAAGTTCCATGCAGGGTGTTCGACAGGATGCAGGACGGAAGAGGGGAAAATGATACAAAAAAGAGAGGCGGCAAGAGCCGTTACAAAGCACGGCAAGTACCTCCGTGTGACGAAGGAGAACTTGAACGAATCCGAAACAAAGGCATACAACACCATATACAGCTATTTTGTTGATAATTATGATATTGAACCTTTCGTGGCCGACCAGTTGGCCCTATTGAAGGTTCACCAGTTGTTTTATATCATGCCAAAGGGCGACGAGGCCGACCTTGTGCCTACAAGCGAGATGATGAGGAAGTGGGCGGTGGAGGAGAAGCTGACAAAGAAGTCAAAAGAAAAGGACACAGGGACGGCAACCGTCAACCTTGCGGTCATCGTTGAGAATTTGTACAACGAAAAATCTGACTAAATTTTATGCAAGACAAGTTGACCGATCTGGTCGCAACATGGATTGACGACCCGATAAAGTTCTGCATTGATGTGTTCGGCGAGAAGCCTGATGACCTCCAGACGCAGATATTTGAAGGCATAGCAAGACATGACAGGGTTGCGGTCAGGAGCGGCAACGGACCGGGCAAGACTTGGACGGCCTCACGGATTGCGTTGTGGTTCTTTGTCACCCGCCCCAACGCCCTTGTAATCACAACAGCCCCAACATGGACGCAGGTCATCAATCTCTTGTGGAAAGAGATCAGGAGCGGTGTCGAGAAAGCACCTTTGTTGAAGCCCTTCGTCTATATGCCGCCAAGGGATGCGGAGCTTTGCATGGTGAAACGTGACGGCTCATACGGGCCGGGTTGGGCTTGTATAGGGAGATCAACTGACCGTAAAGAGAATATGCAGGGATTTCACAATCCTTACCTCATGTTCATTGTCGACGAGGCAAGTGGTGTTGACGATGCTATATTTGAGGCCATCGAGGGGACACAGACGCAGGAGGGGGTCAACACGTCTAAAATGCTATTGATTGGGAATCCCACAAAGGACAGCGGGTATTTTTTCGACGTGTTCCACAAAAGGTCGGCAAACTGGAAATGTTACCATCTTGACAGCCGCCTTTCGCCAAGAGTCAAAAAGGATTGGATTAAGCAGATGGCCGATGAGTATGGTGAGGACTCAAACTTCTACCAAGTCCACGTCTTGGGCAACTTCCCCAAATACGGCGAGGACACCCTTATCCCCCTGCACTGGATAGAAAGGGCGGTGGTCGCATGATAAAACAAATGCTGTTGTTTACCCTTGCATATTTTGTCGCTTTCCTTATGTTGGTAATACTCATCCCAGCAATATTTTTGATCTTTGTATTTGACTGCATAAGCTGGGCATTTTTGAAGTTGAGAAAATGGATAAAGAGACCTTGGCCCTCTTGAGAAGGGAAGGAGTTACCTTTGTTGGCAAAGGGAAGAAGATAAAAAACGGAATCCAAACCGACGAAGATGCAATAATCATCGGCGTCGTTGAAAAGAAACCAAAGTCGGAGCTTACGAAAAGCCAGTTGATACCGAGCATAATCGAAAGCCAAAAGACCGACGTTGTGCAGACGGGAAGGATAAAAAAACGAGGCTACGAGGAAGACAGGAGGACATCAAGAACCCGGCCAATCCAGCCCGGAACATCTGTCGGCCATTACGCCATAACGGCTGGAACCTTTGGGGCCGTCGTCTTTGCTGACAATTACGTTCCGCCATGCGAAGATCCTGAACTGTCATGGTTTGACAGATTGATAATCAAGATATTGAAATGGCTTGGACTGTTAACCGACGCCGACTTTGAGATGATGGCCTACCCATTGTCAACGACCAAAGCCTACATCTTGAGCAATAATCACGTCCTTGCAAACGAGAACAAGGCAAGTGTTGGCGACCCTATTTGGCAACCCGGGAGATATGATGGGGGCGGTAAAAATGATGAGATTGCAAGGCTCTCGGAGTATGTCCCCATATCAAAGAACAGGACAAACGTGGTCGATTGTGCCATCGCAGAGATTTCGGAAAGATACAATCCAGAGGTCATCGACATAGGCATCCCAAAGGAGCCACGCTTTGATATTGCAGTGGGGGAATACATCACGAAGAGCGGGAGGACCACAGGGACCACAAGGGCGAAGGTAATCGCCGTTGATGCCGCAACATCTGTCGAATACGATATGGGTTACACAGATTGGGAAGGTCAAATAATTGTGGGCCGAACTGATGACGATGAGCCGTCCTCGGATGGGGGGGATTCTGGTTCAGTCGGCTTTGATGACAGGGGCCACCCTGTCGGTTTGCTCTTTGCAGGGAGCGACGAAGTCACGGTGTTCAACCCGATTGAAGAGGTCATAAACTCATTAAAGACACGGATTTCGTTTGTATGAGATACTTTGGCGTTGACGTTGCGAGGATGGGTAACGACTATTCAGTTATCACAGTTGTCGATGAGGTCGACAACTTCTTCACAGTTCAACGCATTGAATTTTTTTCAAAGATTGAGCTCATGCAGCTTGTGGGGTGGGTCAAGTTCATAGCTGACGAGGAGAAACCGGACAAGATCATCATAGATATGATAGGTGTCGGTGCTGGAGTGCTTGACAGATTAAGCGAAATGGGTTTGCCGGTAGTCGGTGTCAACGTTGCCGAAAAGCCGACAAGGGATGGCGACAAGTTCCTAAACAAAAAGAGCGAAATGTTCTGGGGATTGAGGAAGCTCTTTGAGAACGGCAACATCAAGCTACGGAAGGTCAAGAACGTTGAGCGATTGATGGCCGAGCTTTCGGTCATGAAGTTTGAATTCCAAAATGGCAAACTCAAGATAAAAGATCCTGACAAGTCCCCTGACTTTGCCGACTCTCTTGCATTGGCGTGTTTTGGCCCAGTAGTTTCGGCCCAGAAGCTTGGTGCGGCGATGGTGGATATATGGTGAAGGTCACGGAAAATCAGATTAAAATGATCAAAAAGCACCTTGAGAGTGGCCTTACAGTCGTCGAGGTCGCTTGGGAAATGTATCCAGACGTTTCCTACCAGCTTGTCCAGTACTATAAAAAGAAATTCGAAAGAGAGTAATTAAAGGTCCTTTAATATTCCCAACGTCTATTAAAAAAAGAGCCATTTTTTTTAATGACAGATACCTTACTCATACCGAAAGATTTATATAGGAGTTATACATTATATATATTATGGTGAACACAATGGATACCAAAGATTTTTTAGAATTCAGGAAAGGTGTTTTACAACACGCCTTGGAATGCAAGAAGACTGGAAGATTTCATTCAGGCTTCCAGAGTGAATCAATCGAACAGATTGAAGCAAGAATAAAGGAAATAAATGTAATGTTAGAAGCAGTAAGGGGGGTGATTTAACGGAAAAATACCACGAAATAGTCGACGAATTAGAATATTTAACAGCTAAAACAATTTCCCTATTGAGAGATTACACGAACTTTTAGGATTTGAATACTCTGCACAGTTGAGGGAATATTTCAGGAAGTTATAAAATGCAGGAACCAATATTTATTGCAACTGGCCGGGTTGAAAAACTCGGCAACTCTTTTATGTTCTGCTACTTGAAGAAGTCGGACATCGAGAGATTAAAGCTTGAAGGCAAGATCCTGAAAGCCGTCTTTTATGAAATTTAATTCTTTTCTTAACATTAAGTTAAGTTAACTTTCCGTAAAGTATATAAAAGATTTTGTAACTACAAGTAGTATTATAATGTCTTTTCTTGACAGGGTTTTTTCTTCAAGAAAAACCATTTCGGAACTTGAATCGAAGGTTGACAGCCTCGAGAAGGAGTTGCGGATAGTCGGCGATGGTTCAACGAATTACCTCTCTGAAGAAGGCGACTCCAAGTTCGTAAATGTGCCAAAATCCAAGATAATGAAATACTGCGAACACTCTCCCCTTGTCCAACCAATTCACAACGCCATCATCCGTGAGATTGTCAACGCAGGGTGGGAAATAAAACCGCTGTTCAACTACAAGTGTCCGAAATGTGGGGAAACTTTTGATGATCTTCCTGACGGAGGAGAAGAGGGAATGAAGGGGCTTTGCCCTGAATGCCAAACGCCTCTTATCAAACCTGACCCAACACAAAAGAAAAGACTTCATGATTTCATTGACAATCCAAATCCTGACATTGACCTCTATACGATCATACGTTCAGCATTGAAATGGGTCTTGTCAATCGACGATTATTATATTTCTGTTTCATATATTCGTAAGGCCAACAATGGCCGATACGTCGTTTTGGACCAACCACAGGCACTATATGTCGAAAACGCACTATACATCGAGCCATACGACAAAGAGGAATACTTCTGCCCGATATGCAATCTGACCGAGGAATACTACACATCCGAAAGCGAGGGCAGATGCCCAAAACATAAAGTTGAGCTATGGAAGACGGCATATGCATACTACTCCGGTTCTACCGTGAAAAGGCGATACTCAAAAAAAGAGATCATCGAGGGCCACTTCAACATCTGTTTGCCCTCAAAGAAGGGAACGCCGATACTCCAAGCGTGTGTCAATCAGATTGAGGCCACGATGAACCTTGACCTCTTGAAAAGGGACACTTTTGAAAAAGGGACATTGACAAAGATATTCGCATTTGAGGGTTACACGCAGGATGAGGTCAACGAACTTCAAGCGAAGATATCCTCAATGGCTGAAAAGAAAAGGACCAGAAAGTCAAAGCTCTTCAATCTTTTCCTTGGGAACTCAAAAGGTAAGATTGAGATACACGACGTTCTATCAGACCCATCAAAGCTCCAAGAACTTGAGTGGCACAGATACTATCGTGACATGCTTCTTTCAAACTACGGCGTGACGCCGGTCTTTGCGGGGACCGTCGAGAGCGGCAAGGCCGGAAACAATCCGATGCTCCAGATCGATGTCATGGCTGACACTACAAAGGCTTGGATGAGGCTCATTTCCGAACCATTCAACACGACCTTGCTTGGACCACTCCAAGTGACCGACTGGTATTTTGATTTCTGCGAGATAGAGGTCGAGGACGAGGAGCATAAGGCCACCCTTGAGAAGATCAAGGCTGAAACATACGCCATATACTCAAACGCCGGGTACGACGTGGAGCTCACGCCAGACGGCAGGTTCAAACCGACCAAGAGCGAAACGCCACCGCCACAGCAGCAGTTCAATCCTTTTGATTATGCCAAGATTGAAAAGTCTTGGCACGATTACATCCCTGACAAGCTGCTTGACGACATCATGGCCGCTTTAGAGTCCATTTCGGTGAAATATGGCAAGAATATCAAAGATATAGTCGACTCACAATCACAGGGTCTTGATAGATCCAAGCTTACAAGAGAGATTGAATCAGAGATAATGGACTCGGCGAAAGCCTTTGATGCAACGTTGAAGCACTACCTTTTCCCAATATTCCAAAATGGATACATGACAATATTCAGGGAATACTCCAGAAAGTTATCAAAGGCCGACCTTGACCCATACGCACTGGCCTACCTGCAAGAATTCTTTGACACCTACGAGACGCCGTTCATGAAAACATGGACACAGCGGGAGAAACAGAAGATTTTCGAGATAATTGAAGAAGAGGCCACGCAGGGATACAACTGGACAAAGGTCAAGAAAAGATTGCAGGAATACTTCGAAACAAGGAACGCATACTACTGGCGGATGGTAGCCCGAACAGAAGGCACAAGGGCATTTATTGAGTCTGGCAACGCCGCCGCAAAGGAGCTCGGTGCAAGTGAAAAACGTGTCATCTTCAGGGATGACGATGCAGGGTGCGAAGTTTGTGCGGATGCCGCTGGAAGAGGTTGGCATGGGATAAATGAGTCGTTGCCTGAAGGGGATATTCCTTTCCATCCGCACTGCCGCTGTTATTATGAATACAGGAGCGAACAGGACAAGCAGGAGGGTTACGAAGGGGCATGATAAGCATTTCAATTGAGGTCAAGAGCGAAAAGATGAGAGAAATTCTTTCAAAGTTCCCTGCCGAATCCGCAAAGATTGTCCAAAACGAGGTATATAGGTGGGCATTGATGACGGCAAATGCCTCTAAAAAGAAGGCCCCCTACCGGACTGGTAATCTCGCCCAATCCATCATGGGTTACAAAAGAGGCAATGGTGCGGAGGTAATAGCCTCGGTCAACTACGCCAAATACGTTGAGCCACCCCCTCTCGGTGTCCCTATGACACGAAGAATGACGAGGACACAATTCTTGTACAACTCCGCAATGTCCGAGGCCGACAAGATGGTCGACAGGATTGCAGAAAAAATCAACAAGCTCTTCGGAGGATAACAATGGATTTCACATTTACTGGGGAATTTTACAAAATCAACGACAACAATAGATTGTTCATTTATGGCCCTGCAAGTGCCGAGATTCTTGACACGCAAGGTGACATCATAGAGATTGAGGCAATTAAGAAGGCCCTGCCACAGTTGTTGAGGAGGGCAAGGGTCACAGTCGACCACAAGGACCAGATAGTTGGGGAGATAGTCGAATCACTCACTAAAAACAACGAAACATACAAGACAGAGGTCAGATTGCCTCTTGACGCCGAATTGTCCAAGTTCGATAGGCTCGAAAAGAACAAGGAGGCTTTGTTCGTCCTTGCAGAGATATGGGATGATACAAAATATTGTTCTGAAATCAGAAAGGCCATCGAGAACGGCCAGTATAGATCTTACTCAATATCGGGCAACGTGGTCAATTCAAGGCCATGCAAGTCCGATGAGAACTGTGCAAGGATAGTGTCGGACCTGAATCTTTCGGCAGTCACGATCTGCCGTTCAGGAGCCAACCCAGTTGCGCAGTTTGATATCATCAAACGAGATGATACCATGACAGAGGAAGCAAAACAAACAGTTGAAGAACCAAAGGTCGAGTTCGTCACAAAGGCGGACTTTGACACATATAAAGCAGAAATGCAAACAAAGCTTGAACCTCTTTCCAAACTTGATGAGATTTACGAGATACTCAAAGCAAAGAAGAAAGAGGAAGAAACAAAGGAAGAGCCAGTGGCAAAGGAAGAACCCGAGCCAGAGGGCATCAAGATAAATGTCGAAAAGATGAAGGCCGAACTTTATGAGGAACTTAAAAAAGAGTTCTTCAAGGAGTCAAAGCCCGTCCAGACATCAGCAAACGTTGAAACTTTTGCAAAGTCCCACAAGGACATAATGGAGCTATTGAGGTAAAAACATGGTAGCTGATTTTAAATCCATCGAAGAGATGGAAAAATATTATTACACCGAACCTTTAAGGATTATAGCCGAAAAGAAAGGCATCCCTATTGAAGATCTAATCGCCAAGACCAAGCAGGAAATACTCGAAGTCGAGGCCCTGACGAAGACAAACTATCCTTACCAGACCGACACAACTGGGGCCTTAAATTACATTTATGGCGCCCAGCTTTGGTCATCCATATGCACAGAGGCAAACGCCTTTGGAATATTGCCAAAGAAACCCTATGACAAGGGAGGATACAGGGCCATAACAGCCGCCGCATCCACATCATCCGCAGGAACTTCTGAATCAGGGGCAGTATCTGACTCCGCAAAGCCAACACTCGCCGCAGTCAATGTCGGGCTAAAGACATTGAATGCCACTACAGATATCTCCGAAGTTCTTATGCTCCAAGAGGGAAAGGATGATGTCGCCACATGGGGTGAAATGATCAACTACGCAAGGGACGAGTTTATAAACAGGATAAACCGTGGACTGCTTGTCGATAATGGAACTGTTGCATCCACAAACGTTGAGTCAATAGATAGGGTATGCTCAAGCTACTCTGAACTTGGGGGAAATTCCGATGGTGCAGGTGCAACTTATTCCGCCAACGATCTTGATATCTACGGCATAGACAAGGACGGCGGTGCAGGATGGACAGATGCATACGTTTCCCACAACAGCGGAACAGACAGGACATTCTCCCTTGACCTTCTTGATACAGTAATTGACAACTGTATCCCTTACTGGAAGGGCGGCAGAAAGAACAAGGTCATCCTAACAGGTTATGACACAGCGAGGAGAATCGCACAGCTCGAAAGGCCAAAAGAGGTCTACACTGCTGACACATCCGTCCAGTTTGGCGTCAATGGTGTCCAGACTGTTAGAGGGAAAGAGGCTGGAATTCCAGTCGCAACCTATGACGGAATACCAATCATCTGCTCGAACAACGTCGGGAAGGACACAATATCAAGAATTTACGTTCTTGACCTTGACCACCTATGGTTCGCAGTGGCAAGACCAGTAACATACGTTGAGTCCAGTGACCCTCTTGTTGTCGGATTCAAGAAGAGAGGTAACTTCTCGATGGTCGGGGAGCTTGTCTGTACCTGCTTCTACGCTCAAGGAAAAGTCAGAGATTTAAAGTAAGATTATCTTACTTTAAATCTATTTTTTTAGGAGGGTAAGATGAAAGCGAGGTATGATGGGCCGGAATCCATGTTCACCTATTTTGGGCCTGCGACTGGCAAAAAGTATGTATTTGTGGGCAAGATCCCGACCGAGATCGATGAACAAGACTTGGGAGCGTTTAAGTCATCAGGTGGTTTCACTGTCTTGGAAGACGTTATACTTGGAAACATCAAAAATGATGGAATCAAGGAATCAACACCGGAAGTTAAGGTTAGAAAGAAAGGAATAAAGAAGGAAGAATAATGACTTTTCAATCATCTATAACTACTCAAATCGACTTGGGGAACAAAAGGGCGGTAATAGGCACATTCACCAACGGGAGTGGCGACACAGGGGGGGATATTGCCACAGGGCTTATCACCTGCGAACAGATATTTCTCCAATATACGGGAGCTTCCGCAATTGCCGACTCGCCGACCCTAAACGAAACGCTCCCTTGTCCCGGAAATGCTGTAACCATCATAACGACTGACAACGCCGATGGGATATGGTTGGCAATAGGGCATTGAGGTGGAAAAATGGCATTCACATCAACAATAACATCATACGCAGTTTTTGGCGACATGAAAGTCTCATGGGGGACTTGGTCAACTGACACCACAGGCGGCGATATCGACACAGGACTCAATATATGCAAGGGAATAACCCTCACACACAATAGCGACGCTGCAATAGCTGACCAACCCGCAATAAATGAAACTCTGCCAGTTGTGGGCAGTGCGGTAACAATAGTCAACACATCCGCAAAAGGCGGCAACTGGATGGCGTGGGGGTATTAAAAATGGCTTTTTCTTCAGCAATCACCGGCGTATCAAGATGGGGAAATAAGATTATCACGTTTGGGACATTCACAACATCAAGCACCGAGACAGGCGGCGACATAGATACAGGACTCAATATATGCGAGTTCATAAAGCTTGATTACAGTGGGTCTGGTGCAGGAGCGACAGTTCCCTCGGTCAACGAAACATTGCCTTACAACGGTCATGCTATCACCGTTGTTCACGCAGCTTCAGCGGATGGATACTGGTGGGCGATTGGTTATTGAGCCCTTTGGAGGAATATAAATGAACAAGATCACATTGGCTATATTGGCCTTATTACTGGCGCTTACAGTAAGCCCAGCACTTGCGGCTATCAACGTGGCAACGGTCAACTATACTGGGGATTGCAACTCTGCATACATCACAATATCAAGCGGCACTGTAACAGTCGACCTTGATGATATCAAGGAATTCAACATATCGTGCCAAGGATACACCGCAGCGACTCTCACAATCAGTTCAACTGCCGTGACGATCTCGAGGGATGGAAACACAACAAACTCAACTTGGGACATCACAAACGCAAATTACAACACAGTCAGGGAGCTTCTAACGGCAATGGACTCAAGAAGCGATATCACTATTTCAGAATACGACAATATCACAGACGATACTCTTTGCACTGCGCTAAATGATGTCACAGGGCAGGACATCAATGGGCCAACTATATACACAGTCCTTGCAACTACTCAAAGCACCTACACAACAACAAGTTACCCTACGTTTGGTTCGCTTGAAACAGCACTTGAGTCCACTTCAAACATGACTGTTGGATGGTCCTCTTTCCTGACCAATCAACGAAAGGCGGAACTATCTACAAGCACACTTGACGATCAAACAAAGACATCAATCAAAGCCACACCAGTCACTCTCACAGCAGGGGGGACGGTTGACGACGCACACAGCCCGTACATCAAGATCAGCGGGACAATAGCAGACACTTTGTTTGCCATGCAGTTATACAGACCTACAAACTGGGCCGTTGTTTATTCCGACGGAACAAACCTAACAATAATTGGAGGCCCATAAATGGAAAATTCCGACATCACCAAGGCAATAATGGAGATCAAAGCCGACCTCTCATGCATAAAGACCGACCTTGACTGGATAAAAAAAAATGCAACAAACGAAAATCTCGCAATAAAAGAGGTTTGTGAGCGAGTCGAAGTTCTTGAAACTTGGAAGGATGAAACCTGCGGGGCTTGGAAACTTGCCCTCGTTCTTGGTGGCTTTGGCGGTGTCGGATTCATTATCCAAGTAATAAGAATGATCTTGGGGAATTGACATGGCGGAAGCGTTCAGGATACAGTACACTGGAAACGAAACAGCCACAATGTATATTGAGAACAACGTCCTTTATTTGACAATCGGCTCCAATACGACATCCTACTCACTCACAAACGCTTCTTATGACACCTTGACGGAGCTTGTCAACACCCTTGACGCAGTTTCAAACGTTGATTGCACACTGGTCGCATCGGGAACAACATCATCATCGCTATTGAACAGCATATCAAAGGATTACAAAGCCGACATCAAGACCTACATCTATTCAGTAGGTTACAACAACTACACAACCCCAAAGAAGATATGCTCACTTGTCAGGAGGAACGCCGACAAGATCCACCAGTCATGGCTCGACGAGGCCGACGCCTACATTGAGAACATGACTGGGTATGTATTCAGGTCAACGACAATAACCTCTACAAGCCTGAACATATCTGAAAAGGATATATTCACAAACGAGGATTATTCGTACACCTACACGCCAATATATAACGCACTGATTCTCCCTAATTATTCCCCGGTATCAACACTTACGGCACTTACAGTTGACGGGACCTCGGTGACTCCCTCGTATGTGATCATAGACGGCAACATACTGACGCTGACTGCCGATGCAGAGAAAACAACGTGGATACCGGGAAGGGCAAAGGCGACCATCTCCCTCACTTATGGATATCCTGCAACATCAAAAGAGGGGATACTTGCATCAGAATACGCAACTTACTACATAATACAAAAATACTTTGTAAAAGAGCTTATGGATGCAAAGCTTTCAGGGGGCAAGATAGACCACGCATCAGTCGTGATAACAGACGAATCCCCTAATAGCGAGGCACTAACAAGGGCGGAGATAACAAGCAAAATGAAGGAGATTGAGAAAGCCCTACCGAAAAGGAAGAGGTATTCAATAGGATGACCACATTCAACCCCATAACATTTCTCGCCAATGTAAAAAGGATATTCTCTACTGCCACTGGATTGACAGGGATTGCCACTTGGAGCTATCCAACCTTACAAACGACGGAGGTCACATATCCAGCCGTTTTCATTGAGATAATCGGTGGAGAAACAGAATGGTTCTCGACAAGCCAACCAAACAACTATCATCATTTTTATGTGAGATTTGTGATTTTTGAGGACCAAACAACAAGCTCATCGAGCTTGGGTTCTTACTTTTCATCAATCATAAACACAGTGAACAACAACCCAAGGCTTTTGACAGCACAAGGGGTGGCCACCTGCGAATATTTTGGGTCGCATGAAGGGCGGAACATCGCCTTTGACGTGGCCTCGACTGAAATTTCAGGACAATTATCAAAGAATACAATAAGGATTGACGTTCCCTGCACGGTCAGGGACACATAAGGTGAAACAAAATGGTATTTACACAACATGAAGCATTCATAAAAAAGGAATCTGCTTGGGGGACACCTGTTGACCCTACATCCACAACAACAGCCCTCACAGAGGTATTGGGTGCGACAACAAGCATTAATTACAAGATTGAAAACACGATAGGGGCCATAAACCCTGCGAGTTCGCCCTACCCAACAGAAATAAGCTACCACGACGCAAAGGTCAGCGGGAGCATTGACTTTATGTTCATTAATGCGATGCCTTTCGTTCCAATGCTTGGAACAGTCACGGCAAAAGACCCAGTTGAGGAAACAGCCCCCTACACATGGACTATAACACCAAGCGCCACGCCGCCACCATTCACAACAACAATAATCGCAAACGGGACAAACGACAAGTGTAGACAGCTTTCGGGGTGCCTCGCACAATCGCTATCCTTCTCAATGAAGCTCGGCGAACCCATTACAGGGAAGCTTGACTTCGTGGCAAAGGGTGCCGACGTAAAAGAGGACGCTTATACCATGCCGACAACAATCACCATTGACGACGCAAAGGTGTGGAACCCAAAGGACACCACAATATCCATAGGGGCGGTGTCAAACTGTGCCTACCTGACGGAACTTGATTTTACAATCACAAGGACCGTTGACGTTGGTTATAATCTGACACAAAGAGAGGCATCAACATACTTCCCCGGCAAGTTTGAGGCCGTGACCGGGTCATTCACAGCATGGATAATGGACTCCGCAACTGCAAACGAGATTGAACAGCTTGTTTTAGGCGGAACATCGATAAACGACGACCTGACAGTAACAAATGATATAGTTATCGACGGTGGGTACACCGACACAACAGCGGATACATGGAAGATCACAATCGATGACGCAATAATACAGTCTGTTGACACAACATTCCCTCTTGACACAAAGCACGAGTACAAGTTCAACTTTTCGGCAGAGAAGATCACATCAGTGCTTTGGGAAGCACCGGTGACCGTTGTTGCAGGGGCTTGGTAATTTGGCAATAGTAGATGAATCTTATTTCCTTTATGAGAGGGATGAGAAAGGGGAGCTTAAGCCGATATCCTTTGAGATTGAAAAAGGGAAAGAGGTCCTTATCACCCCAATCCCTGACGGGGAATTGGCCGACCTTCGTGACCCAGAGAAATCATATATTTTATTTTCAAGGCACCTTATCAGCCCAAAAATATCCCCTGAAACCCTGAAGAAGGCAGGTAAGACCACCGTAATCAGCAAGACATTAACAAAGATGCTCGAGGTCAGTGGAATTGAACAACCAAACAAGGATGAAGCTTCTGGAAGAACAAATTCTCCATAGGCTTGGTTACAATGTGTTCACCATACCTCAACTTACACAAATTGAAAAAAAAAGGCTTGTGGAAGGTTACATACTCTACGAATCAAACGGCGAGTATGAAGATCCAAAAGAAAGGGAAAAACAAATTGACGAATTAATTAACGCAAGGAAAACAAAATGCCAAACCAAGACATAGGTATAAGATTAGTTGGGGAGGACAGGGCCTCTGGGGCCATCAGGAACGTTCAAGGCGCATTGGGGGGCCTTGAAAAGACGGCGGGAGGTGTTTCTTCAGGCCTCGGCGCAATAGGAACAGCGGCTGCAACAGCGGCGGGTTTTATAGTTGCAGAGCTTGGCGGAAAGGCCGTGTCAGCAATATCAAATCTAACTAAAGAGATGGTCGAGCTTGGAAAGGCACAATCAAAACTTGAGTTCCAGTCAAAGAATCTCTATAAAAATCTTGGCCTTTCAAAATATCAAAGCGATATTGCCAAAACAATAGACCTGCACTCACGAATGACCGCACTTGATGATGATGAACTGCTTTCGTCCTATAACAAGATCCTTGCTGTTACAAAGGATAGGACAAGGGCGACTGAAATCCTCTCTCTTGCAGAGGATTTGGCTGTTGGGACTGGGGAAGACCTCAACAGCGTCACACAGGCGTTAATAAAGGGTTTTGAGGGCGAGGCAAGAGGTCTGAAACAGTTTGGCATCTACCTTGATGAGGCAGCATACTCCGCCGCCGGTGCCGAACAAAGATTTAGCATGATTAAATCGGCAATCGTAGGGACTTTCGGCGGTGCTGCACAGGAATATCTCAAGACTTCCGCTGGGCAGATGGACTCTTTCGCCAACTCTGTTGAGAATCTCAAAGAGGTATTTGGTGGCGCTCTTGTTGATGCAATTGCCCCGTCACTTAAGTCCATATCAGATGTTATCAATGAACTTTCAAGCTCTGGAAAACTTCAACCTTTAATTGACTCTTTCAGCAACTTGGTCACTTCAATAACAGATGCCGCAGGTGCTGGGTGGGAGCTTGTCAAAGCGTTGTATGGTGCAAAGACCGACGAGGAGGCCATAAACAGTCTTGCAGGGACTTTTAATCTTCTTGCAAAAGCTATCCAATGGGCAGCGGACCAACTCGAAAGATTATCAAATTTAATCAATGGTATAAATGCGGGGGCGTTATCGTTTGGTCAAGCCCATGCGTATAAGGGCCCCGGTGGAGGTTCAATATCTGAATTAATTGCAAATGCCAACGACAGATCAACACAAGATATAACCCGTGCAAAACAAGAAGAGACAATAGCCACGGACCAAGTGACAGATTCGGCTCTTCAATATGTAAATGAACTGCGAAAAAAGACATCCACTACAAAGACATCAACAACAATACTTTCCCAATACGGTGCCACGACACAAGGGACCTCAAAAGATGTAGGGAGTCTTGGTAATGCCGCCTCTGGTGCCGCTTATGGTCTGGAGCGGTTTATACAATCCCTTTCAGGCGGAGGAGGGGGTGGAGGTGGATGCCGCACTGCTGGAAGTAGCTCGTCTTCAGTTGGAGGGGCTAAAGGCCCGTGGGCAAACAGTAACGTTGCATGGTATAACAGGCTTGGAAACGAGAACGCAGGAATTGTCGCAACAATGGGCGAAGCTTGGGCGGGAACAATAGACCCTACTCAAATTAGGAGGAACAGTTGTTCAGGTAAGGTCTGCACATTTGGGACAACTACAGGGCAAAAATACTACAATGATAACGGTAATTTCGTTCAAATAGGGGGCCCCCCCCAGTATTCAGTGGACTTGGGAAAACAAGCTAAATCAACAAATGAGGTAATTGATGCAAATAATCAGTTGAAAAAGTCGCAACAAGATACATCAAACAAAAGTTATTCACTTGCAACAAGATTCAATTCATTGAGTACTACTTCAAACACCACAGGAAAAAACATCTCTTCTCTCGGCGCAGCCGCAGCGAGTGCTTTAAGTGCGATACAAAGTGCGGCTTCATCTGGTAGTGCAGGGGGTAAGACAAGGGCCAAATTATTGGGAGGTAATGTCATCCCAGTCCCAGACGCATTGATAACAAAGCGTGGGGACATCGTCAAGTTCCACCCGAATGACAACATACTGGCATTTCAAGATCCTGCATCAGTTCGGGGAAAAGGAGGCAATATTTCAGTGACAATCAATATCAACGGTTCTGGCGATCCAGACAGGGTGGCCGAACTAATCATGAAGAAGATTGAAAGGATTCAGAGGATGAGTTAATGGCTATAAAATTCACAGCCGTCCAAAGGGATAAGGATGGCTACATAATTCAAAGGGATTCGGAGGGCAACATCATTTCAAGGAAGTCTGACCCGAAGACCTACGAGATACAGGAAAGGAACAAAAAAAGTAAGAGGTTATAATTATGGCTACCGGGACAGCAATCACCACAGCAGGAATGATTGAAGTTTGTAAATTGATTACAGGTGTCGCAGCCGACGCCTTCACTTATGTTGCACTTGGAACGGGGACTGGCACACCCGCCGCAGGTGACACAACGCTTGGGTCGGAAATCTCGACAAACGGTGGGGCAAGGGCAGTAGCTGACACACATGAATATCAAGCCACTAATAAGGCAGTATGGGTGAAGACCTTCACCTTCACTGGCAACTTGGGGATAAACGAGTGTGGCGTGTTCAATGCGAATGCATCAGGCGACCTCTTGGTTAGGCACGTCTTCCCTGCGACCATAAACGTTGTTGACACAGATACTTTGGAATTGACAATCACAATCACATTGACCGACGAGACATAAAGGGTTAGTTATGGCAGGAGAAAAATACGCTTCAATGTGGTTTGGAGCAAAAGACGAAAATCAAACTGCGACTAACAAGCCAGAGAAAGTGCTGGTAGGGACAAATCACAAAAGGGACCAATTGGCCTTTGACAAAGACACTGCCGAAACAGCGGTGTGGGACACGTTCAAGCTTCCTTCATTTTTTGATAGCTCAAAAGATATTACATTCACAATACCAAATAGGACTACTGCAACAAGTGGGACTATATGCTGGGAAGTCTCTATCGTTGGTGTGAACGATAGCGAGAATTATGATCCATCGGATAATTTCGTGGCCCATACAGCTGAAAACGTTGATGGGACCGCTGGGGACTATACTTACTCAGTCTTGACAATTTCGGCTGCAAATCATGGGCTATCGGCGGGGGATATGTGTTGCCTCAAATTGAGAAGGAAGGTCGCTTCAGATGATTGTGCTGCCGATGTCTTTGTTGATGGGATTGAATTGAGATTTGAATGCACTTCATAGGTGATGTGATGGATAAAGTAGAAATAATCGAAAAAAGAGTTGAAGGTAATTTCATTATCTTTACGGGAATGTATTACCCAGATGAAAAAGACACCACAAAAAAAATCAAATTCGAGCAAAGGGTGGCTTCTGATTTTCTAATGTCAGAAGATACAAGAAAAGACACCATGAACAAGCTTTTGGAGGCTGGTCGAAATAGGTGGAACTTGAACCAGATAGCCACCGACAAATCAGGGGCTTTTGATTTGCCAACTACTTTTACACCGACTGACGCTACCAAGACACCAATTGAAACTCCAAAGACTGAACAACAGATTTTTGATGAAGCAGTAATGGGATTAGAGCAGAAAAAAAGATATCTTGATTTAGGTTTAATAACACAAGCTGAGTATGATATTGAACTTGCGAAAGTAAAACTGCTCATGCCGAAACCTTCGATAGAGAAATAACGGAGGTTTCATAATTGGCCATTACCGGACAACCAAGAAGAAGAAGGGTAGTAATAAACGCTGATGCTTACATTAGCTCTGCCACTTCCAATGTTCCGGTATTGGTAAAATTCAATTCTACTTCTCACCCAGATATATTTGCAACTGGCGATGATAAGGACAGCGTTTGGTTCTCATCTGACGCTGGTGGGCAAAATACCCTTTATCATGAAGGTGTTGTCTTTGACAGCACAAATGCCATCTTTTATGTAAAAGTCGATTTATCCTCAACTGCCGACACCGTTATCTATTTCTGGTATGGATTACCTGCAATTACTGGAACTGAAAGTAAAGCTAATGTTTGGACTAATGCCAAGTTTATATATCATCTTGAAGAAACGGCAAATAATATATCAGATTCGACTGGAACATACCCAATATCATCTTATTCTTTATCAGATAGAAGTGAAACCGGCCAAGTAGGAAATTCTTATAATCTCAATGGGTCTTCTGATTATGCCATTATAGGTGATGCAGACCTTATTGTGAATAGTGGTTTCACAATAATGGCTTGGTTATATCCTGATACTGTTAATTCCGCACAGCATCATTTTTTAGGGAAAGTCAATTCTACTGCTGGTGGAGAAAAAAATTATTTGTGTGGTATAAATAGTTCTAATAAATGGACACTCGAAACATCAACCTCCACAACAAATTCAATAACTTCTTCAAACACATCCGCAAGTACAGGAGCTTGGGTTCATTATGCTGTGACAGTAACAGCAACTGCAAAGGAGGGGCAGATATACCTCAATGCCACCGCAGACGGTTCAACAGGAACGCATACTTATTATACAGACAGTTCGGCACAATCGGCTTATATCGGTAGGCAGGGGCTTTATAATGGGAATTATTTTGATGGAAAAGTTGATGAGATTTGGGCATTCACCGATGTCAAAAGTTTAGATTTTATAAAAGCCGCCTATAACAACGTTGCAAATTATTCATCCTTCATCACAATAGACGGTGCGGTAACAATCGGAAGCCCACCGAAACAAGTTTATCCGGTTTGGGCAACATCTGGCTCTACAGCACATGAAGGCACTGTCGCCGCAGGATTGGGATTGGCCGCCGATATCTCAACACAGTCAACCCTAAACCGGGGGGTTGCGGCAGGTCTTGGCCTATCCGCTTCTGTTTCCACAACTGCGGCGTTTAAAAGGTCCGTGTCGGCGAACATGGGCTTATCCACCACCATTTCCAATTTATGCGCAAAACAAGTCACTGTTAACGCCGGGCTTGGATTGTCGGCAAGTGTGTCGACACAGGCCCAGTTCAAACATTCCATTAGTGCAAACCTCGGTCTTGCCGCTTCAGTTGCAAACGACTGGGCAACGGTGATATCCACAGTCGAGGCAGGTCTTGGCCTATCCACCACAATCTCAATAGATGGGGACTTCGGATCTCCAAAATACTGGGCGGCCACCATCGTCCACGGCGTGACGACCACAAACCTAAACGACGAAGGGATAATTGAATCCGCAAGGTTGACCGACCAGTTGGGTAAGAGGTCGGATGAGTTTGAAATCAGGATATACAATGACGCAGGGACTTACTCAAGCAGTTTTGCCATCGGGGATGACGTCTACTTTTATCTTGGGCCAAACGAAACGCCGACGACAAAGATATTCCACGGCGTTATAACCTCAATAGAGTTTGAACTGCCATACCCGAACAAGAACACCATGATACTTTCGGGGGTGGACTACGGGACTTTCAGGCTCGGCCAGACCATGGTCATTGGGGTCCAAGAGTTCAACAACAAGACTGCAGATGAGATCATCGGGACGTTGCTGTCCACCTACTGCCCCGACATCACATACTCAAATGTCGAGAGCTTTGCCGAAAAAATACCCAACATAAAGTTCCAGTGGGAATATGTTGCCGACTGCATCGAGATGTTGGCAACTCTTGCAGGGGCAGACTTCTACGTCGATGAAAACGACGACCTTCACTTTTACGACAACAGTTCATTGACCGCCGACCACTCAATCGGCGATGATGAGATATATTCCGCCAAGATCCAGAAGGACAGCTACAAACACTTTGACAGGGTGTATGTGATAGGCGGCAAGGAAAAATATCTTGATGTCAGCAACACGACAACGACAACGGCTGTTGACACCTACTCAAAGTATTACGCTTCATCCTTCACGGTCACAAAGAACAATCTCCTTTACATCGACGCATACGTCAAAAAGGTCGGCACAATGGCCGAAGACCTCTCGTTTGAGGTCAGGGAGGACTCATCGGGGCCGACTGGGGATATCGTCGCATGGGGCAAGTTTGGGGCATCCGATATCGGCACTTCGGCTGATTGGGTGACATCCACCGTAATTGATGCACAGCTTTCGAAGTCGAAGACATACTGGATTGTCTTCAAGCCTGTGGGGACTAACAGCTCGAACACATACCAGATATACCACGATAACACGACCGCAAACGGCCACAAGGACTCTGAGGACGACTCAAGCTGGACCAACAGGACGGGGAAACTGGCGTTCAAGACTTATTACGGGGTTCAGATTATCAAGAGCAGCACGGCAAGTTCAAAAATTGCAGGGGATTACTACACCGACGTAGTGGTCGCAGATACAGGGATTGAAGACTTTGCTACCGCCGAAGTCCTTGCACAACAGAAGGTCGCCGAATACGCATTGAAACACACATCCAACCTCAAGGTCAAGGCAAAATACAAAAGGATAAGGAGCGGCGACGTGGTGAGCCTTTCTATCACAGGATTGCCTACAATAGAGGACCAGACTGTGTTGAGGGCGGAGTGGTTGTTCAATGAACCGACTGTGACGGCCATGAGCATATCTACAACGCCGACAATGGACTTCTACACCACGTTTGCAGGATTGTTCGCCGACCTGCGAAAGCTCAAGATCAAGCAGATGTATCAAGCTTCAAACTTATCAAACGATTATTTACCCGAATCCGAAACTATTACCGTCGGGGAAACTGTCGACGTCCTTGATGTTGCCACTTCAACAGCACCGGCATACGACGACGGAACATCAAAATGGGGTTGTGTAACTTGGCAATAAATTTTAATGACAATCAAAAAATCAAAGGCAGATTTCGCATCATTGAGAAAGATCTGCAAGGTAATATCATCAGCGAGAGCTTTCATGAGAACGTTGTGACAAATGTTCTCAAGACCGCACTCGCCGACGTGATAACTGGGGACTACGATGCAAACAAGCACGTTATAGGTTACCTCGCAGTCGGGAAAGGCACAACGGCAGTCGCCGCAACAGACGTTGACATGGAGGACCAAGTGGGGCCGAACAAAGCCCCTGTGACAGGTTCGCTCAACAATGATACAGATTCGACAGAGGCCTCCGTGGTGTTCTTCTTTGACAATACCGAAGCGGATTATTACGAGACGTGGACCGAGATAGGGCTGTTCGCCGCAAACGGCACGGACCTCTTGACCCATGCGGCAATTAGTCCGGGCAAACTGTTCAACAACACGAAAACTATTACCGTCTCGTACACAATATCATTTTCATGAGGTAGTTATGGCATTTACAAAGAGACCCCTTGCCGGTGCTGACGCAAACGCAAACGATCTGACCCTTCTATTTGGGGATATCTTCATGGAGGGTGTTGTTACTGGTTTCACGGTCACGTCCCTCCACGGTTTGCGAATTAAGATATCCCAAGGCAAGGCATACGTCAGGGATTCGACAAACGGCCTCATCTTGATGGAAACTGATGACGACTATTCCTTTGATGTTGCCGACAATCAAACGAATTATGTCTATCTTTGTGCTGATGTCGGTGAGCCGCCTTTGAAGGTCAGCACTACAAATCACCTATCTAACTGTTTCAAGATAGCGACTGTCGTGGCATCAAGCGGCAGCGTCACCATCACGGCCAATAAATACGCATTAAACGGGAGCTTCCCCGTTGGAAGTATAGTTGCATGGCATGGGACAATCGCAAACATACCAAGCGGCTGGGCATTATGTAACGGTGAGAACGGCACACCTGATCTGCGTGGCCGTTGTCTAAAATCAATAGATACGACGGAAGATCCGGGGTTAACTGGCGGTTCTGCAACGCATACGCATGGGTACGTTACTGGAGGATGGGGATTCAACAATCCTGTGTATGGAGGGTTTCTTGTGGAGTCATCAAGTTCGTGGCCCCCATACTACGAAGTCGCTTTTATCATGAGGGTGGAATAATGGGCTTTTCAAGAAGAATTGTCGCCGGTCAAGATGTGCTGTCTGAAGATATCAGGAAGTTCCTTGGCGACCATTTGGCAGAAAGGATAAAGTCTGGATTCGGCGTCACGGGTGCAGGTGGGCTTGATGTCAGCGTTGCCGCCGGGACTGCTTATGTGAAGGCCAAGAGCGACTCTGATTTTGACCAGCTATACAAAGTAGTTTCAGGGGCTTCGGAATCCCTGACGATGGCCGACAACAAAACAAATTACATTTACTTGCATTGTGACAACGGTTCGAATTACCTTACCGTCTCCGATTCCAACACCGTCCCAGATGACGCCATCCTGATCTCAACAGTCGTCACGGCAAACGGAAGCATAGTATCGATCACAAACGTTCCGGCCGTGACCTCGACGCTTGGTGCAACTACCGGGATGATCGTGGCTTGGCATGGGCCATTATCAAGCATACCAAACGGATGGTATCTTTGCGACGGCAACAACGGGACGCCAAATCTTTTGGGTAGGTGCCTGAAATCAATCGACACGACAGAAGATCCCGGTACTACTGGCGGGGCATCCACGCACACACATACACTGACCTATGACGCCAATGGCCGTAGCGGCACTAACACAATGGCGTCGGCAAGTTCATGGCCGCCTTATTATGAGGTAGCTTTTATTATGAAGGGATAACATGGCTTTCACAAAAAGTATAATTGCATCCGATTCACTGGACGCATCTGACCTCGGGGACATTCTGGGGGATTTTGTGGCCGAAGGTATCACAACTGGATTTCTCACAACGGTCACCTCTGGGCTTGGAGTGTCTGTTTCTTCAGGAAGGGCAGTCATCAAGACCGCCGCTGGTTCGTTGTTCCATGTGATATCAAGCGCTGCCGAATCATTGACGATGACTGGGGGTTCCACGAATTATATCTTTTTACACTGCGACAACGGTTCTGATTATCTCACTGTCTCAACAACGGACTCGACACCAAGCGACGCCATCAAAATAGCAAAGGTCGTTGCAGGATCTTCATCAATAACATCCATCACCAACTACCGTTTTTCGCCAAGGATAGTGCCTTCAGGAGTTATCATAGCTTGGCACGGCACTTTGAACTCAATCCCTGCAGGGTGGGCCTTGTGCGACGGCAACAACGGGACGCCTGATCTTCGAGCAAGGATGCTTAAATCCATCGACACAAGCGAGGACCCCGGAACAACAGGGGGGGCCGCTACCCACACACATTCTGTTACTGGAGCCGAAGGAATTTCAATTGGGAGTGGTGCGTTCTCTGGCCTTTATTATTCAACGGTTGAAACGTGGCCGCCTTATTATGAGGTAGCTTTTATTATGAAATTGTGAAATCCGTAATGGAAAAGGATTTCTTTTCCCTATTTTTTTCCATATTCTTATATATTAGAAACCCCTAACAATTTCGGGGGGGGGCGTTGAATTATTTTAATGCAAAAACGCTCGGGTCATCAATATATTTAGGGCCCTCTCCTTGGTGGGTATGATGATGTCAAAAGGATTGATTTCACAGATCGCCAACAACTCCGGCGATGTGGTAAGTTTCCAAAAGGACATCGGGAAGACTATCAGAGAGCTATCGCTGGTATTAGAGGCGTGTCATTATATGTCGTCAATTCAAGAGGTCAAAGATTTTTTGGAACTATGAATTTTTTTATTTTATTTTTTAACCTCCATTTGTATTGGCATGTTTGAAATATATATCCAGTTCTCGCAGTCCACGCGTTCAGGGACTTCAAATAGAATGTAACCTTCGACCTTCCCCCCTTGGTTTATGCTCACGTCAGGGATCTCTTTTGGCCCAACATATAATGAGGGGGGGTATTCCACATTTTTGCACAGGAGCTTCATGTTGAATTTGTTGAAGTCAAAACCTTTCGGGTATGATATGTTCTCGACGATGAAATACATCCCATAGAAGACCATGCCTTGACCTGCCGTCTGGGTGTAACCTTTGTCAGATAGGTAGGAAGTGTCAACGAAGGACCGGGCCGGGTCGAATGTGATCCTAACCTGCGGCCCAACTGGCCTTGCCTCTGACACGCAGCCGACAAAAAGTGCTGTCACAAACAGGAAAATCAACCATTTTTTGCTCATCGTCTTTCTTGAGTCACTTTTTTGTTTATATATGTTNCGTTNTGTGNTGNGTTAATCTATATTAATTAAAAAATATATCCTTTCTATAACGTCGGTTCTTTTAAAATGAAGGAACGGTTATTTAAAATGAAAGTTTGACCGTTCCTTCCACGCAGATAAATTCTAAAGTTGCTACAAATGAAAGCAACACAAAACGAGCAATCACCGAGTTAATCACTCCTTATCCAATTGGTCTTTTATCCGCTTGAGTTCCACTTTTCGCATTTCCAGTTCCTCAAGCCTCATCCTTATCGCTTCTTTGATGAACTCTG
>Ga0067045_1029022_pt1 | contig 24736 bp, 24 predicted proteins | sample TerdegcTABiofilm_FD_59184 | JGI IMG/M metagenome (GOLD analysis project Ga0067045, IMG submission 59184) | Combined Assembly of (Gp0054472, Gp0054536) Wastewater bioreactor microbial communities from Singapore -Terephthalate degrading... | reverse complement strand
GGCTGGCCGGTAGACACACTTGACACAGGAGGCCAGTTGAGGTAGAGGGGGGGCATGGAGATATGCGGCAAGTATATCAGTACCGAGGTGATCGAGGAAATCAGTTGTGTGCTTGAGCAAATGCCGGGCATCTCTCGAGGGTTGTTGTCTCGGATGGTGTGTGAGCGACTGAGCTGGCGGTCCCGTAATGGGAGACTTCAGGAGGTGGGATGTAGAAAGGTGCTTTTGGAACTCGATCGCCGGGGGGTGCTCCACCTGCCGCGCCGCGATAAGAGGCATTACTTCAAAGGGCCTAGAGAGCCAAAGAACAGCGATCTGTTGGAGCTGCCTGAGCTTCGTGGCACTCTTGCAGGCGTGGGAGCTGTGAGGGTCATTCCGGTGCCTGGGGCATCGAGCAATGAATCTCGGATCTGGAACGCCTTGATGGATGGGTACCACTACCTAGGCAAAGGACCATTGTGCGGGGCTCAAATCCGGTACCTGGTGCACAGCTCCCACGGATGGCTGGGTGGGATGAGCTTTAGCGCAGCAACATGGCTTCTCAAACCCCGGGATAAATGGATCGGCTGGAGCGACCGAGCGCATCGGGCCAATCTGGAAAAGGTCGTGTGCAATAGCCGATTCTTGATTGTGCCTACGGTACGCGTGAGCAATCTGGCATCCCATGTGCTGACCGAGGCTCTGAGGCGACTTGGTGACGATTGGTCTGAACGGTATGGCTATCGGCCTGTTTTGGTGGAGACCTTCGTTGATCCCAAGCGATTCAAAGGCACGTGCTATCGTGCAGCGAACTGGAGATCATTGGGTGAAACTGCAGGTCGTGCCACTCCTTATCCGAACGGAAAGGTTTCCGACGGTCCCAAGGAGATTTTTGTCTATCCACTGGTGCGCAGATGGCGGTCGATTCTCTGTCGGGAGCCGTCTAATCCCTTGGGCACAAAGCCACGGCCTGATGGCTTTGCTGATTGGGCCGAAGAGGAATTCGCCTCTATCGATGTCTATGATTCGAGACTGAAAGCTCGGCTCTTTGGGATCGCTCGTGATTTCTTAGCGCAGCCTGGTGCACCGATTCCCCAGGCTCTTCAAGGATCGCAATCCAAGGCCAAGGGAGCGTACCGCTTTTTCGATAATGAACGGATCACCATGCAGGGCATTCTTAAGGCTCATAAGGAAAGCACCGTCGAGAGGATGAAGTCCCATTCGCTGGTATTTGCGGTCCAGGATACCACGACTCTCAATTATAGCTCTCATCATACCACCGAGGGCCTTGGCCCCATCGGGACCAAGAGTGACCCGAGCAGGGGACTTATAGTTCACGACACCATGGCGTTCACCTCCGATGGTACCCCGCTTGGGCTGTTGGATGTGCAATGTTGGGCGCGTGACCCTGCGGACGCCGGCAAGAGGGATCGGCGTAAGGAGCTGCCTATCGGGCAGAAGGAGAGCATCAAGTGGCTCAACAGTTATCGTGCCGCAGCTGAGGTCCAAGCACTCTGTCCGGAGACTATGGTGGTCTCGGTGGGTGATCGAGAGGCGGATATCTACGAGCTTTTTGCCGAAGCGGCCTGTACTGCCGGCGGTCCGAAGCTGCTTGTTAGGGCAGAGCGGAGCCGGAGCAGAAAGGTGAAGGGATCTGAGCCGAAGGAAGCTGGGTATCTCTGGGAAAAAATGGCTCAAGAGCCCTTAGGCGGCGAGGTTATGATACACATACCCCGACGGGGGAGCAGGAGAGCTCGTGATGCGAAGCTGGAAGTACGTTTTGCTCCTGTGGAGCTCGTAGCTCCTCGTGGAAAGAGTCCCAAGTCCCTGAAGCTGTGGGTGGTGTATGCCGTGGAGACCGGATATGCGGCAGACGTCAAGGAGCCTGTGGAATGGATGCTTTTGACGGATGTGGAGACCTCGACATTCGAGCAGGCCACGGAGCGACTGAGGTGGTATGCAGGGCGGTGGAACATCGAGGTCTATCATCGAATACTCAAGAGCGGATGCCATATCGAAGACCGATTTCTAGGTACCGCAGAGAGACTGGAGAATTGCCTGGCAATCGACATGGTCGTTGCTTGGCGGATTCATTGTCTCACCAAGATGGGTCGGGAAGCCCCGGATATTGCGTGCGACGTTTTGCTGACCGAGGAGGAGTGGAAGATCCTGTGGGCCTGCAAGGAGCACAAGCCGCCACCCGAGCGGCCCCCGTCGCTCTCTTGGTGCGTTCTTGCCATTGCCAGCCTGGGAGGATTCCTTGGCCGCAAGGGTGACGGGCATCCCGGGGCCACGGTGATCTGGCGAGGTCTCCTGCGCCTCCATTACATGGTCATCGGCCTTCGCCACGCCCATCTGCTGCAAAATCAGAGAGACGGCCCGTGAGTCCTGTCTTAAGTGTGGGTAAAAGTCAGCCCGAAGGGAGAGGGTTGGAGTGAGGGTGCCTTTCCACGCATCGACGCCAAATCGTGCTACGATGTTTGGTGTGTCCCGAGTTTTGAGACAGTTTCTCAAACCTTGTACCGAGACCGCTGCGTAAGCATTCACTTATGCGCGGCGGACACAACAAAATCGTCAATGATTTCTGCTAATCGATCCTCTCCTCCCGCTCAAGAGTGAATGCTTACACCGCTGCTTCTTTTTCCCTTGACAGAACGGCTTTACTTCTCAAAACTTATAAATGGGGGCGAAGACCTGAAAAAATGCGTGGCTGTCGTTGTCGAGCTCAAAGCGGCGGCTCAGAATACTTAATGTGGTCGCGACCCGTCTGGCCGGTCCCGAAACCTGTTGCGAGCTCCGGGATCGAAAAGGGCGAGGCGTATAATAACATTCCCCATCCCTATTGATGCCGCGTTAGGGCAATGATGGAGGTCTTTGAAATGCTAACAGCTCCCGTTCGTCCCGGTATCCTCAGAAAATCTCTCATTGTTTCATCGTTGGTCGCAATCCTCTGTGCGAATGCGGCGATTTCCTCCGCAGCCGATCCGATAGCGAAGGCCCAGCGGATACAAGAAAAAGCGCTTATTCAGCGGGCCGGCCAGCCACAGTACGAGGACCTCAAGCCCAACGATGCAATTTTCGCCCAGGACTTGCTCTTTACCCCGCCGGACGGGGACAGCAAAGTGTGGGTCAGAGGGCTGGGCCCGCATGAAAGCGACGTTTCGCTGGGAAGAAACTCCGCTTTCGTCATTCTTGGAGCCCAGGCGCAAGGGCCGGCAACTCAGCTCGCGGGACAGATCGCCCAGGGGATGATTCGGTTCCGCAAAAGGTTGATACCGACCGACCCGCCATCTAACTATTCGGTCTTCTCACCAACTGCACTGGCTGTCGTGATGCCCACCGGACAGATGACGGACTTCGTCGTCGAGTCTTTGGAGCCGAACAGGACCGTCGTCACGGTCATACAAGGTGAGCTACGGGTGTCCAACATAAAAGAGGATTTGCCGGACGAACGGCTGGTACGAGCTTGCGAAGCAGTCATCGTTGAGCTGGACAAGGTGCCTTCAAAGGTGATGAGGGTATCGACAGAGTATATCCGATCGCTCATCGAATACACCACCATTCCTCGAACTCTGCCCACAGACTTCCCGTCTTGCGAGGCCGAGCCTCCACCTCCTCCGAGAACGCCTTTACCTCTGGATTACTATGAGTACTACGATCCGGGCGTGATCATTATACCGGGCGAGACAGAATACTATCCGATCCCCATTCCCATACCAATACCGATTCCGTACCCGACGTACCCCACGTACCCGACGTGGCCGACTGTACCCACGACACCGACAACGCCTACGGTGCCGACCACGCCTACGACACCGACCGTCCCGACTACCCCCACAACGCCCACATCGCCCACCATACCCACGAGGCTAACCATACCGACGTGGATCACCCTGCCGTCGGTATTTACTATCCCCACTCGGCCCACCTTTCCCACGCTCCTGACCTTTCCGACGAGGATCACACTCCCGACCCTGCTGACGGTGCCGACGCGGCCGACGATTCGGACTTTGCCGACCCTGTTTACGTTTATCACTATCCCTACCTTGCACACGTTTCCGACGTTTCCCACGATTCGGACCTTCCCGACTATCGGGACCCTGCCGTCTCTGTTAACGTTCCCGACCATAAGGACCGTCCGAACCTTCCCCTCTGTCGCGACGATAAGGACAGTCCCGACTCTTTTCACCTTAGAGACATTGAGAACCTTTCCCACTGTAGCCACGGTGCCAACGGTTCCAACGAGGATCACGTTTCCGACCCTCTTGACGTTTCCCACGAGGGTAACGATTCCGGGCGTCACCACAAGTCCAACGATCCGGGTGACGCTGCCGACTCTTCCCCCGAGAGTGACTCTTCCCACTGGCAAAATTCCCACGATTCGGACTCTTGCCCCTGTACCGGAAGGGCCACCGACTCCGACTCTCATCCGGACGTTTCCTACGGTAAGACCCGAAGTACCCACAAGGGGCGTTCTGCCTACGGTAAGCCGTCCCACGGTGACACCTCGGGTCACTGTTCCGGAGCGAACGACTATTCAGCCCCTCAAGCCGCGGGTCACGGTCTCACCCGAGCGCTTGCCGAGGAAAGAGGAGATTGAAAAGCCAAAGGTGAGCCCTCGGGTCAGGGAGCAAGTCCAGCCAAAACTGCAGGAGCCGTCTGAACCTGCGCAAAGGCGGATTCAGCAACGCCAGAGGGAGATCCAGCAGCAACCACCGGGCGGAGACCAACAACGCCGCCGCATGCTCAAGCCTGACGAGGATTAGAGGGTGTCGAGACCGCGAGGCTACGTTCGAAATGTTCCCCGGTAGTGGCGTGTTGATGAGAACTCTTCCGGGGAATTTCTTTACGGAATTATTCTCTTTACAAACCCATTCATCTATGGTATTTTTTGTAATAAAAAAAGAGATGAAAGGGCTGCTGAGATGGATCTCTCCGAATTGACGAAAATGACTGAGGCGCAAGCGAGGGAATTTCTTGAAGAAGTCCGTTGGCACGGAAATCCGACCTGCCCCCACTGCGGGGGCATTGACGCGTACCGCCTCAAGGGGAGCGCGACGCGCCCCGGAGTCTGGAAGTGTTCCAAGTGCCGCAAGCAGTTCACGGTCACAGTCGGAACCGTGATGCACCGTTCCCATATTCCGCTCAGAAAGTGGGTTATTGCATTCCACCTCATGTCGTCTTCAAAGAAAGGCATCTCGGCGTTGCAACTCCAGAGAGTCCTAGGCATCAAGAATTACAAGAATGCGTGGCACCTCGCCCACAGGATCAGATTTGCAATGGATGAAGGCTTGGGAACCTTCCCCCTCAAGGGAACCGTCGAGGTAGATGAGACCTACGTCGGCGGGAAGCCGAGGAAAGAGAATAAGGGTGGAGGGAACCAAGAGTCCAAGAAGAAGTTTAAGCGGGGCAGAGGAACGGACAAGACACCTGTCCTTGCCCTCGTAGAGAGAAACGGGAACGTCGCGTCGAGACCGATTGAAAGAGTCAGCGCGAAGCCCCTAAAGGATGCGATCAAGGAAATGGTTCACAAGTATTCTTGCATCATGACCGACGAGTGGGCAGCATATAGCGGCATTGGCAAGCGCTTCTTAGGTGGTCACGAGGTTGTTAGGCACAACGACGGGGAGTTCAAGAGAGGCAATGCAAGCACGAATACTGTGGAGTCCTACTTCGCCTAGCTCAAGAGGGGAGTTCATGGAGCTTTCCATCACGTCTCGAAGACGCATCTTCACAGATATTGCGATGAATTCTGTTTCGGATGGAACCACAGGAAGATCAGCGATGGCGAGAGCACAATGTGCATCATTCAAGGCATCGGAGGAAACATCTTGACATATGAGGCGGCAAGAAAGACAACTTCTATGCTAAGAAACTAGTCTTTCTCTCAAGTGAGGGAATTAGAGGTAACATGATATGAGCAAGAAGCGACAGCGAAAGAGACAACAAGATAAGAAGTTCAAGAGGATAAGCTTTCCGACCAGATCGTCCGATGCAATAAAGAGACTTCAGGAGCATGCACGAAAGATTACTGCTGAAGGGGGTGTAGTCGGCAACATCGAAAAGGTATTGGAACAAGCAAAGAAACTTGCCTCAGAAGCCAGAGAGACGGACCCCAATATCACAAAGATTTACTGGTTTCCCCATGACCAGGAGGTACGGCTCATAGAGGCTGACGAAAACACGATCAAATCTCTAACTGGTCACGTCGAGCCCTTCTACTTTGATTCGACGGCTGAAATACCCGTTCCGTCTGGCATAGCAATTATCCGACCTGACGAAGTTGGAAAACTCGAAATGCCTAAAGGATGGGGAGACTGGGAAAATGGAAAGGAATTGTAGGCAGGAGAATGCGTAGTGAGCTGGTATTATGCGTTTCTGAGTCAAGCTTGGAGCGACTATCAAGTATTTGAGGATCTGAACGAAAGTAGGCATCCCAATTGCCATAAGCTGCATTACTTACAGATGACAACGGAGAAATTGGCAAAAGCCTGTCTGATGGAAATCAATGGGAATTCTCCCCCTAAAACGGTGCACAAAGCGTTTGTCGGCTTCCTACGATGCACAAAATCTTACCCTCTTTGGAAAAAGAGACTCGGTTATGGGCATAAGAAACAGGCATACGCCGCATATATAAATAGGATGATTCAAATAGCGGACAAAATCGAAAAACTTGCGCCCGCCATTAGTGGTACGTCTCAACCTAATCCTGAATATCCGTGGAGTCCTTGTGCCGGAGATGTGAGATGTCCAGCAGATTACGATTTCCCTGAAATTAGGAGGCATGAGCTTGGAATGATCACCGCACTAGTCGCTAATCTCTTTCGTGCACTGGATATTAAGAATGAAGGTGATTAGCCGTTTGAATACGTCTGGAGCATAAAATGCAAAAGAAACCGCGACTCAAACCGTTATCACTCTACGGACTGGACTTGAAACAAGCCCTGCACGCCATGCTTTCAGTCAATCCGAGGAAACTGACCTCCGGGATGGAGAAGACAGAGGAGCGTCCACGTTCAGATGGGGCAAAGAAACAGATAAAAACACAAGAGCATCGCTAAATTTGGGATCCATTGGAGGGGATTATGTGGCGGTTTGTTGCGGGTGTAGTGGGTGTAGTGGCTACAGGTCTCTGGTGCTTAGTATCCGAAACAGAGGAAGAAGTACGCCAAAGGCGAGAAAGAGAGGAGGCCAGATACCGAGAGGCACACAAGCAAGAAGCTGGAGCCCGAGAACGAGCAATGGCGAGCGAGTCACTGGAAAGGCGAGAAATGCGGCTAAGAGCCCAAAATTGGCGGCCTGGAAGCATCGGGGGACCGACAATGGCACCAGGTCCACCTCAACAACCTTCGGAGTTAGGGTCGGAATGGGAACGATATTCGGACTGGTGGAGAGAACAGGATTAATTGGGGATACTCATGGCAAGAATTCAGTTCCTAGCCGGCAAAAGGGATGAAATGAAAGACCTGGCAAGCGGACTTGTCATTGCCGTGGATATAGGATTTGGTCAAGATAACAAAAGGTCTTGCGGACTCGCATGGAAACATGGGGCAGAGAAACCAGAAGTTGCAGAGGCTTTCGAGTTTGCTTCCGCTATTGCTAAGGCTTGCGAACTACTCAGGCCAGAAAACAGTGCTACCCTAATTATTGAAGCTCCTCTGTTTGCCCTGTTCAGTGCGTCAGGAAATCCGATAAGACGCGGTGATTTTGAAAAACGACCCGAGAAGGAACTTAATCATCGTTATTGGTACACTAACGCTGGCGCGGTCACGTGCTTGGCTGCGATTTTCTTTCTTCGCGAGATGAAAAATCGTCTCTTGGCTAATAAAGACTCCACGGTGGAGATTGCTGTTCACCTATATGAAGGGTTTATCTCCTTCAAGACTAAGCCGAGTACCCAGAAGAAAGCCGATAAAGAGAAGGCACATATGGCAGATGCAAGGAGGCTTTTGAACTGTTTTTATAATCCTGAGAGCGCCGAAATAGTAGTTGTCGAGCCAGAAGCTGAACAACCGCATAGAGTATTAGCCGACATTATTATAGATAACGGTAAGTTATCAGAGATACCTGTAATATTGAAGCCTTAGTCGATGGGTTTGTCAAGAGAATACTTCCGTTTTTTTATTTTACAGGAATGGCTCTCTCCGTCACATCATCTTGCTTTTCTTCCGGCCGCTTATAGCCATTGCCCAACCGAAAAAGTAATGCAGATCGGAATTTGGGAAAAGCGGGAGATCTCTTTTGCTGGGAAAGGCTGCGACATCCTTGATCACTGGTGAAGAAGCACAAAGCCGAGGCACTGAGGCCCAATTTCTCATTGTGGTGACGATCGCTTTCTTTGCAAGTCGTTTCCTGTACTTCGACATCGGCGTTCGTTTCGATTCCACCCTTCTGTACTCCGGTATCCAATTCCTGGACGTGAGCCTGCTCCAGCATCGACTGATAGAGAGCATTTTTCATCTCCATTGTCAGCCTCCTTTGTTTAACCTTCTTCTTGGTGTCATTCTCAAGGCGTTTCCCGGTTCCATCGACACAGCGCTTCATGTCCTTTTTATGGGCTTCGGACTTGTCCTGGTCCTCTCCATGTATGTGGTAAGCCGCATGCTCGGGATTCCAGCATTTCTTGCGCTCATCATGGCCGTTCTCTATCTTGCGAGCCCTACAACGGTCTTATACGAGAACTTCCTCCTGTACACGTATCCGACTGCCAGCCTGCTTTGTCTGTCTGCCCTCCTCTTGGGCGTGTGGGTCCGTACCGGCCGCAGCGCTGTTGGAATCGCTTTCTTTAGTACCCTGGCTGCTGTCATTCTCACGAGGAGTGTGTTCCAGATACCCTGGTTCTTGGCCGCAGGCCTAATTATTGCGGCATCTCGACGATCAGAGTGGCGATCCGTGGTAGGACTTGCAATCGTTCCCTTTCTGATTGTGTGCTCCTGGCAGGTAAAAAACTACGTGCAATTCGGGTCCGTTGCCACCAGCACGTGGCTGGGACTGAATTTGACTCGCAACACCGTGGAGAGACTCGGCCCCGACCGGATCGCAGAGATGGTGCACGCGGGTCGTCTCTCCCGTTTGGCTACCGTGCCGGCTCTGAGCGAATTCGAGGCATACGAAGTGGGCGATCCGCAGCCCACGGGTATTCCGGTGCTGGATCGCAAAGTCAAAGAACAGCCGTCGGTTGGGCCGAATTACAACTTTGTCGGGTACATCCGGGTGTCCAATATTCGGCTTCAGGACGCCCTCACCGTCATAGCCGGAGATCCGGCTCAGTTCGCTGAGAACGTCCTCGACGCGGTAACTATCTGGCTCAGACCTGCATTTGAAGCGTTGCGTGGAACGAAGAACGCGGAAGCGCTCGGCCTTCTCGACCCTGTTCTCGCAACGCAGGGAGCTGAAGGCGTGTGTCGTTGGTTGTCACAGGGGCTCGTGGCGCTCTGCTATATTGTTGCTTTGTTGTACGGTGGCGCAGTCACCGTGCACCTTTTCCGGGGCCCCAACACGCCGCTTTGTAGGCTGGTCATGGCATTCATGTGGCTCACAGTCCTGTACGCCGCGATCGTGGTCAACTTTACCGAGATCTGGGAAAATAATCGCATACGATTCATGACCGATCCGTACGTGTGGATCATGGTGGCCGCGGCCTTGACGCACATCCCTTGGATTAAGGCAACTACGACAGAAGGGTGATCGCGCCTTGGAGCACATTGAAAATAGATTCGAGCCCAATGGTAATCTGAGCTATAAACGGCGTGAAAGGTCCGGCTGCGCTCCACTGTCGTGTTGGTCATGCGTCAGGATCTCCACGTCAGAATGAGCCGTTCCCCGTAGCGCCGTCATCTTGCCGGTGATTCTTAACCCTCGCGAGGATACCGGCGAGACGCCGGCGCTACCAAATCACGCGGGCAGTACGCTCGGGCTAGGAATCCGCTGGATCAGCCGGTACGGGTGGCTCGTGCACCTTCCCTAGAAATTCCGGCGGCCGTTTCCCGCGCTGTGGGGTCTTGCAATCACTTATACTCACAATATTTCCGATCTCTTGTTTCCAAAACCAACAACTCATTTGACCGTAATACTCTCCTAACATGCTTGCTGCAGGGTAGTCAAAAGTGAAGCAGCGGACCGAGGTAAGCCGCTGTTTCCTCAGGTTGAAATTGAGAGGAACCAATGGGCTATTACGTGCATGAAGTGCCAGGCCGAATGAGAGTGAAGATCCCGGAGCTCAAGAAGGACCACACGCGGGCTAGAAGAATCGAGAACACGCTGGAAGACATGAACGGAGTGAGTCGAATTTCCGTTAATACTCTGACCGGAAGCGTCGTTGTAACGTTCGATCCTCTTGTGACCAGTTCCCGTGCTATCCTGAGCGAGCTTTCCCAAGAGGGCCACATTGACCTGGCCCGCGCCATCTCAGGAGGTCAGCATTTCGATAACACGGCCAAGAAGATCGGAGCAGCCGTCTCCAAGGCAGTCCTCGGACTTGCGCTCGACAGGGCACTCCAGGGCTCGCCGCTCTCCATCCTTACCGTTCTGATATAGGAGAGCATAAGGAGGGAATCGTTCCAGCCACTGGCGCGCGAAGAGTTGGTGCCTTCATCTTTCCACTCGTAAGCCAACCGCACTCATGAATCCTTCAGAGCGTCCTTCAAATCGGTGGCCTCCCAGGGGAGATCGAGGTCAGGGCGACCGAAGTGCCCATAAGCCGCCAGTTTTCGGTAGAATCCACCCTTGGTCAGGGAAGGAAGCCTGCGCAGGTTGAACTTCTTGATGATAGCTCCGAGCCTGAAATCGAAATGAGTCTCAACCAAACGGGCGATGTCGTCATCGGACTTCTTGCCCGTGCCCATGGTTTCGACCTGGATGCTCACCGGCCGAGCCTGCCCGATGGAATAGCTGAGCTGGACCTCGCACTGATCGGCCAAGCCTGCGGCCACCACATTTTTCGCAGCGTGCCTGGCCGCGTACGATCCCACCCGGTCTATCCTGAGCGGATCCTTTCCGCTGAGCGCCGCGCCGCTGTTCCTCGAAAACCCTCCATACGTATCGATTGCGTTTTTGCGGCCCGTAAGACCCGAATGGACGGACGGCCCCCCGAGCTTGAGCGGACCGGCCGGATTGACAAAAATCTTGGTATCACGATCCGGCCTTATGGGCTCGTCTAGGAAGGCAGGCTCTATCACTTCTCTGCGAATGTCTTCGTTCAACTGGGGCGCAGGTGGATACGAGCGGTCTATCTGGCTTGAGTTGATTGCCACGCTATAGATCCTGAAGGGTCGCAGATCCCTGTATTCCACACTGACCTGGGAGGTACCATCGGGGGCCATGTACGGCAGCACGCCGTCCAGCCGGACCTGGGAGAGCCGGCGGGCCAGCTTGTGGGCAAGCCATATGGGAAGAGGCAACAACAATGACGTCTGGTTGCATGCAAAACCGAACAGAGTTACCTGGTCATTCGCCGGTATGTTGTCGATGTCAGCATCACAGAGGTTGTCCTCATCGAAGAGACCGATGTTGGGCACCATCTCCTTGAGACTGGTGAGAATGCTGCATGTTTTGAAGTTGAACTCATGATCCACGTATCCGATCCGCCTGATGACCTTTCTTGCAACATTGGGAAAGTCCACCTTCACGTCTGAAGCGAACCTTGCTGCGATAAACACCACGGAGAGAGAGACCGCGCATTCCGCTATAATCCTGGCACAATGGTCTTGTTCCAGGAAACGATCCACGATTGCATCGCTGATCTGGTCGCACAGCTTGTCGGGATGCCCATCGGTAGCGGATTCAGACGAGTGAATGAAGTTTCTCCTCATTATCAGCTCCGTTTCTCACTTTTTTCGCAGCTTCACTCACGAGCAACGGCGTCACAGAGGTTGCCGCAACGACCAGGCCGTCAAGAGCTGTCAAGGGGCTTAATCCGAGCAAGGTGCGCAGGCCGGGTACGAATTGTACCAGGACTTGCATGAAGAGGGAACCGAATACCGCTGCACTCAAGTACCGGTTGGGTTGCATCTTCTCCCTGTCGAAGATGCTCACAGTTTCAGACCGGCAAGTCAAAGCGTGGAGAATCTGCGATACGGTCAGACTCTGGAACGCCACCGTACCCGCTGCGGGGCCAGCACCGTATTTCACGACCCCGTACCCATATGCAAGAAGAGAGCTGAGGGTGATCGTGGTAGCCTCCCCGATTATGCGCTTAAAATCTTCGGTTCCCACGATTGGATCGGCCGGGTCGCGTGGTGGCTCTTTCATGACGTTGGGCTCCGCCGGGTCGAGAGCCAGGGCCAAGCCAGGGAATATGTCGGAAATCAAATTGATCCAGAGCAGTTGCATAGGATTGAGGGGATTTCCGAGCCCGAGCGCGGCGGAGACGAACATCACCTCGATCTCGCTCAAGTTGGTTGCCAGCAGATAGTGAAGACACTTGCGAATGTTCCGGTAAATGGTCCTACCGTCACGTATGGCAACGGCGAGGGTCTCGAGATCGTCTTCCTCGAGGACTACGTCCGCGACTTCTCGCGCCACATCGGTCCCCCCCTCCCCCATGGCTATGCCGATATCCGCTGCCTTCAGCGCGGGGCCGTCGTTAATGCCGTCGCCTGTCATTGCAACCACTTTTCCCGCACTCTGAAGGGCCTGCACTATCTGGAGCTTATGAGAAGGACTGACTCGAGCGAAGACATGGACTCTCTTGGCAAGAGCTCTAATTACCTCGGGATCCGTGGCGCTGAGGGCAGTAGAGTCGAGAATCTCGAGAGGATTGCCATTGTTGAGGCCAAGCTCCCTGCCGACCGCGTACGCGGTAGGGCTCTGGTCACCCGTGATCATGATGGTTTCCAGCCCCGCCTCGTGGAAGCGTTCTACAGCGTCTTTGGCTCGTTCCCGGATCGGATCTGCCATTCCCACTAGGCCGAGCCAAATAAAAGATTCGTTTTCGCTTTCGAGGGCATGCCCATTTCTGGAATAGGCCACACCCAGAACCCGCAGCGCATCGCCGGCCATACGGTCGTTTACTGCCTCGATGGTGTCTCTATCTTCATCCGTCAGAACAACCTCTTGACCATCCCTCATCTGAAGCGTGCACTTTCCCAACACCTCCAGGGGGCTTCCCTTCAAAGCAACTATGGTCGTGCCTCCACAGAGGTGCTCCGTGCTCATGAAGACCCGGTTGTCGCTCCGGTAACGCGTCCGCAGGATAGGCATTTTCGCCCGGAGACCATTCACATCGAGTCCGGCCATGATGGCCATCCAGATGAGCGCATTCTCGGTAGCAGAGCCGCTAATGGCATAGTCCCCTCCTGAGCCGTTTACCACGCTCTCGTTGCAGAGCACGCAGGTCTGAATCAACTGCAGCAATTCTCTGGATTGGAACGGATCCAGGAGGTTTTCCCCCACAAGAAAATTACCTTCGGACACTCTTATCTCTTGCATGCCTGCGTAGACGCGCAGGACAGACATCCTGTTCAGCGTTATTGTCCCTGTTTTGTCAAAACAGATTGTCTGAACAGATCCCATGGTGCAGATTGCATCAAGATTGCGTACGAGCACCTTTTGGGCTCTCATCTTCTTGATGCCGATGGCAAGCGTCGTAGTTGCCACAGCAGGCAACCCCTCAGGCACTGCGGCAACCGCGAGCGAGATCGCGCTCTTGAGCATTTGGAGCAACCCGTTGCCTCGTAAGAGACCTATGAGAAAGACCAGGCCGCATATCACGCCTGACAACAAGACCAGTTGATTGCCCAGAATTGTAAGTTGCGTCTCGATGACACTGTCCGGCCGCTGGGCATCAGCGACAAGGGCCTGTACCGTTCCTATCTCGGTGTCTCTCCCTGTGGCAACCACGACGGCACGACCTTGCCCGCCAGTAACGAGGGTACCCCCGTATACCATGTTCACACGGTCGGCCAGCGGCAGGCCCGTTCCGGTAAGAGCGTCCGTTCTTTTTGCGACGGGTAGGCTCTCGCCAGTGAGCACCGATTCGTCGAGGCTCAAGTGATTGGCCTGGACGACCCTGGCGTCTGCGGCGACGTATGTCCCCGGCTTTAAGATGAGAATATCTCCTGCGAGCACTTGCTCCGCGGGAACATCCACGACCGTGCCTTCTCTGACTACCTGTGCATACGGTCTGACAAGGCTTTTGAGTGAGTCAATAGTTTTCTCGGCCTCGCTCTCGGTTGCGAAGCCGATAACTGCGTTGATCCCCACCACTGCCATTATGACTACGGCCTCGGCGATTCCCCCTGTAAGCACTGAAATGCCTGCCGAGATCGACAGGAGAAGGACAGGTATGGAATTGAATTGATCGATGAACATGTCCCATCGCGAGCGCGGGGTTGATTCGGGGAACACATTCGGCCCGTACAGAGCGAGGTTTCTCTTGGCAGTCTCGCGGCACAGCCCATGCTCCGTACATGTACCCAGTTTGGAAACCACGGACGCACAATCCATGGTGTGCCAGGGAATGGCGTCGGGCCTAAGTGAGCCTCGACCCTGGTCCGGAAGCATCAGCGATCGTGCTCTATCCGGCCCATCTTTCTCAGGAGCCATCTTTACATCAGGCTCATTGTCCAGGTCTGCTTCGCCTTTGACGAATTCAAGGACTGCTTGTTCCACTCGAATCGTGATTGCCCGTGGATTGGACTCCGGATCGAACAGGACGAGAATGTTGCCCGTCAGCGTATTGGCCGACACGCGATCGACATCATGATGGCGGGAAAGACGGGCCTCGAGGTGCAATTTGAGAGCTAACCGTCTGTACAGCCCAGTAACTTTGTAGCGGATCCGACCCCGAACCGCATTGTGTATTATGCGAACCAATTGAAAGAACCTCGCAGGCGGGTTTGGAAATATCCCGCTTGTTCCCTATCAATATCCCCAATAGGCGGACTCCGGGACGCACCCCAAACCTATCCCTTTGCAATCCCGGGAGGGATAGCGATCAATTCCGGAAATCCGGCGAGATGTGGATTAAGACACGGTCCCTAATCGCCGTCCGCGTCCTCGAAGCCCTCGAAGAGGCCTTCGCCCTCAACGTCTTCTATTCCCTCAGTTAGATCCTCACCTTCGTCGTACTCATCCACATGGGCCCGAGAGAACACTGACAGCGAATAATAGAAAGCCGTGTACCAAGCGGGCATGGCGATGTTCCCTCGAAGAATCTGAACGACACCCGAAATCATGAGGCTCAAGAACACAAGGCTGGGAATGTCGAATTCCCCATTTGTCAGTTGGACCAGCCTTTGGTTGTAATTCTTGAACGCCTCCCCAACGGTGACGAACAGACTCTTATGTCGCGGGAGAGCCCGTCTGACCGAAAACAGGCCCTGCTTCTTCGAGTAAGCGGATAGCGTGGCGGCATCAACCTCACCCTCCAACAACAGGCTCCCTGTCAGCGCATTGACTGCCGCGTTCTTCACCCCCGGGCATTCAAGAATCCCGGCCGCCAACGTCGAGAAATAGGCCGAGTCCCCTTTCTTTGAGGGAATCTTGAACCGCAACCGGCCAGGAATGCAATGAGCCACGTAGGCTTCTGGAATCATGAAATCCCGTCCTGCCGCCGCAGATCCTATTCTTTCGCTTCGGTGAGCTCTGCCCTGACTTCGGATTTGACTTCCTCCATCAGGTCCTCCACCACTTCCATGCTCTCGGCTAGAGCCTCACGGCCTTTCTCATAGAGCAGGAATCCACCCTTCAGCGCGGCTTTCACAACGGGACGTGCGGCCGCAACTACCATGGGAATAACCACGGGAGCTACGAGCAGCCCCACTCCGATTGCGACACCCGTCCATATGTCGGCTTTTGGACGATAATCCCATATTGGCATAAGTTTCCCCTCCTTCCGAATGAGATATTGTTTTATGGTAGATGAGAAATGTTAGCCGATTGTTACATTTTCATTAAAAGTGACCGGCTCCACATTTTTCCGATCTCCAGGCGCATCGCTATTGCCGTATTAAGACATTCGGGAGCCGCTCAGTGCTCTATGGCGTAATTGCGGTCGCGTATTCTGCCAAGGCTCATCAGAGGGCTTGCGCTCTGAAGGAACGCACCCTGAGTAGTCCCGCGGGACTACACAGGGTATGCCCCTTCAGGGCATAAGGAAACCGATGATCACCATTACTTCTGTTGCCGATGACCCTGAAGCTTGTAACTGCACTCACAAAATCGTGTACTAAACAGGTTCTGAGACGGTTTCAAGGCGTTAGCGGCCCTGTGCCTTGTGCGTCTCGTTCCGCTGGGCCATCTGGCGGGAGATCGCTGCCAATTGTGCCTCCAATTGGGTCAGTTTTGCCTGGAGCTTTTCGTTGTTTCCAGATTGGTCCACGGCACTGGAAGCCGAACCGGATGGTTTCAACTGCATCCTCAATTCGCCGATTTCCTGGCGAATGTCCTTCAATGTCTTGATGAGGGCCCTGTCGTTGTCGATGAATGATTGAGCATAGTTCTGGAACGTGCGCTCCACCGCATCCCCTCTGCTCTGCAGCTCCGAGATCATCTTGCCGGACCTGCCTTCCATACGCTCTGCCACCGCAGCCATCCGAGCGGTGCTTTGGGCCATATAGGGCATGTTCGACGCCATCATGCCCGTGTAGTGCGCCATTCGATCCATGGTGTCCTGCATGCGATTCAGGTCAGGCAGTCTCGAGCAGGAGCTCAAAAGACCAACGACAAGGAACATTGATGCAACCATAGCGATTCGAGTCACGACCACCTACCTACCCAATTCAATGGAAGTGCAACCACGGAGCAGTTTTCGAGAGCTCACGGTTTCCATTGGTACGTTCCGAACGTCTTGGGATCGAGCAGCTCGTCCGGGATAGTAACCCCAAAAACCGCGTTCTCTTGCCGCACTCTAATCTTGATACCCCGGTCAGGAATGGAGATCTCTTCTTCCCTCGGAAACTCGGTTCCTTTGGCTGTCTTGAAGAATTCCACCACTCTCATGACGCGGTCTGTTTTTCCTTTGGCGTTCACGTTGGATGTCTTGAGAACGAGCAATTCTTTCTTCGAGACCCAAATGAACCGATCTCCCTCGATTTCCGGTGAAACCACCTTGATCTTGTAGCATTCCCGCCCATCGACGGTCTCTTCCCCAACCAAGGTTTCCGTCTCGCCACCTTTGGGAAGGAACACTCGAATGTCCTCCACGGTCAGCCCTGTGCCGCCCAAATCCATGGATGGATCTTCCGCTGCCAGAAGAAGGGTCTTCTTGGTGGCAGGAAGAAACATGTACGCCTTGAGCGGCTGACCCTTGGGCACAATCAGCAAGAAGCGCAAGCCCTTGGATTCTTCCGGCTCGTCAAAGTCCAGGAAGAACCGTGCCGTATCTTTCTCGATACCGCCCGTAAGCCATACCACGTGTGTGGAGACAAGCTTCTGGCCTTTGAATGTCTTGATGTTGAGCACGGCCCGGAAGTTCTCGGTGAGACTGTTCAAGGCCGCCTTTTCCAGGATTTCCCTGGCTGTGACAGCCCAGAGGGCTGCTGGGAGACAAAGGAGAAGAAGGATCACACCAACCGTTCCTGACAACAACTTGCTTGATTTCATGGGAAATAGGTTTACTCCACTGTGATAGCCAACCTGCAACTATTCCGGCCTGTTGCAACGAGAACATGAGGTTCTATACTGAAAATCCGCGCAGAAAATACCTAGCACAAGAGGGCTAATACCACAGAAATACAAGAATTGTCAAGCAGTTTATCTCCAAGCCCAGTGCCCCGGCCACGGGCAAGCAACGGTAGGGTTGAGCCTCAAAATAGACGATATCCCCCCAGTGCCCCGGCCACGGGGAAGCAACCCATAAGTTTCTTGGTCTCCGGCGAATCTTGGGTAATATGGACCTAAGGAGGTTTCAGCATTCAGCATGTTCAGTACACTGGGAGGTGCAGCGGATGAGCACTATGAAAGCGCTGGTCAAAGCCCGGCCCGAGCCCGGTCTCTGGCTTCAAGAAGTCCCCGTTCCCACGTTAGGAAAGAATGACGTGATGATAAGAGTGCACAAGACCGCGATCTGCGGAACTGACATCCACATTTACAATTGGGATGAATGGGCAAGCAAGACGATTCCTGTTCCCATGCACGTGGGACACGAATTCGTCGGCACGGTGGACAAGGTGGGAGAGAACGTCCACGATTTCGCGCCCGGCGACCTCGTATCCGGGGAAGGCCACGTAGTGTGCGGTCACTGCAGGAACTGCATGGCAGGGCGAAGACACCTGTGCCACAAGACAAGCTCAGTGGGGGTTAACCGACCGGGCGCGTTTGCGGAGTATCTGTGCATTCCCCAGACCAACGTGTGGTACTGTGACCCAAACATCTCTACGGACATTCTGGCCTGTTTCGACCCCCTGGGAAATGCGACGCACACTGCGCTGTCCTTCGACGTCCTGGGCGAGGATGTGCTCATTACCGGAGCAGGTCCGATCGGGTGCATGGCTACTGCCATCGCGAAGCATTCGGGTGCTCGGTATGTCGTGGTTACCGATGTGAATCCGTACCGCCTGGATCTCGCGCGGAAAATGGGAGCGACCATGGTGCTCGACGTGCGATTGGAGACCATAGAGGACGCGCAAAGAAAGCTCGGCATGAAGGAAGGCTTCGACGTTGGATTGGAGATGTCAGGAAACCCTCACGCGTTCCGCGCCATGCTGGCAAATTGCTGCCACGGCGCGAAGATAGCACTTCTTGGCATACTTCCCGAAGCCACGGCCATCGACTGGAACCTTGTGGTGTTCAACAGCCTCACGATCAAGGGCATCTACGGCCGCGAAATGTACGAGACGTGGTACAAGATGACATCCATGATCCAATCGGGACTGGATATCTCACCCGTGATCACCCACAGGTTTCATTACACGGAGTACGAAGAGGCTTTTCACGTGATGCGATCGGGCCAATCGGGTAAGGTAATACTCAACTGGGTATGAAGAACACGGTCATTCCCCTCTCGTGTCTCGGAGGTGGTGGCTGCCTCTTATCTGGATTGCCCGGCAGTATACCTCGGTCGCTGGCCCGTTGAGAGGCAAATCGAACAGTTCACAGTACGAAGAGAGCTCTTCGCACACTCTTCCACACGAAGTCGGCATTCAAGGGAGGATATGATGTTCGGCGCTATGCGAGACCGTCTAGCCGCGGAATTGGGGGAGATCCGGAGCCAAGGCTTGTACAAGGAGGAGAGAATCCTCACATCCCCTCAGAGCAGCATGGTCACTGTACGGGACGGCAGACAGGTCTTAAACCTATGTGCCAACAACTACCTGGGATTATCGGGGCATCCGGAGCTGATCGCCGCCGCGCAGAAGGGTCTGGCCGAATGGGGAAACGGGCTGTCGTCCGTCCGGTTCATCTGCGGAACACAATCGATTCACAAAGAATTGGAAGCTCGGGTCTCGGCTTTTCTCGGGACAGAAGACACGATCTTGTACAGCTCGTGTTTCGATGCGAACACGGGTCTTTTCGAGGTGCTTCTGGGGCCCGAAGACGCAGTGCTCAGCGACGAGCTCAACCATGCAAGCATCATTGATGGAATCAGGCTGTGCAGAGCGCAGCGGTTTCGGTACAAGCACGCTGACATGGACGACCTGGAAGAAAAGCTCATCCAAGCGCAGGCTGCTCGTTTCAGGCTTATCTGCACTGATGGGGCCTTTTCCATGGACGGCGACATAGCTCCACTCCACGAAATATGCGACCTGGCAGAGCGGTATGATGCGCTTGTCATGGTGGATGACTCGCACGCCACGGGCTTTTTGGGGGCCAGCGGTCGTGGCTCCCACGAGTATCGAGCGGTCATGGGCCGGGTGGATATTATCACCAGCACATTCGGCAAGGCGCTTGGCGGAGCGAGCGGCGGATTCACGAGCGGGCACGCTCAGATCGTAGAAATGCTTCGTCAGCGATCACGCCCATACCTTTTCTCGAACACGGTCGCGCCGGCAGTGGTGGCAGCAGCTCTAAAGGCTCTGGATTTGGTCACGGAATCAACAGAGCTGAGAGATCGCCTGGAGCACAACACACAGTATTTCCGCCAAGGCATGACGAATCGCGGGTTCACCATACGGCCTGGAGATCATCCCATTGTCCCCATAATGATAGGCGACGCTGCAAAGGCCCAGAGCATGGCTGCCCTTCTCCTCGAAAAGGGTGTGTACGTCATCGGCTTCTCGTACCCGGTGGTACCCATCGGAAAAGCTCGCATTCGGGTCCAGCTCAGTGCTCTCCACACTAGGGACAACTTGGATTTCGCTATGGAGAAGTTCAGTGAAGCCAAAGAGGAGATGGGACTGTGAGACGGGCGGACATGGTGATGATTAGGCAACGAAGGCCATGGCAGAATACGCGCCGTATTTGCGGAGTTCTGTTCTCCGGGATCTCAAGACAGCCCTGTCCGGGCTGAACTATTTGAAAGGACGACATTATAGGAATGAGCAATGGTGAGACCTTTGATGTGATTGTAGTCGGTGGCGGACCAGGCGGTGCAGTGGCTGCCAAACGATGTGCAGAGCGAGGCGTAACCACTTTGTTGGTTGAGAAGAAGAAGTTGCCGCGTGACAAGGTTTGCACCGGCATGGTGATGGGTGACTGGGCTCACGATATTATCCGAAGTGAATTCGGAGAAATCCCCAAAACCATTCTGGTCGATCCGCCATATCTTACGGGCCACCAGTTTCACGTGCCAGGGACAGAAGCGCAAATCCTAAAATGGCCAACAGCGTTGGCATGGAGAAGAGATCTCGATGCCTGGATGGTTCGAGCGGCCGGGGCAGCCGGTGCCGTCGTACGGGAAGGCTCACCGGTTGTCCGTGTAACCTCGGAACACGGCGCCTTGAGCGTTACGATACAACGAGAAGGGATGACGGAAGAGCTCCGGCCTCGTTTTGTGATCGGAGCCGACGGCGGCGCGTCCGTGGTCCGCAGATCGTTGTTCCCGGGGCTCAAGGTGCGGTATTCCGCCCCGATTCGGGAATGTTACCACGGGGCATTGCATCTGGACAGGAACTTCATCCACTGGTTTTTCCCGAAAGCGCGCTCGAGACCGCGCTTCAACGTCAATCACAAGAACGACATGTTTCTCGTCGAGGGCAGCGGCATAAAGGAGCTGCGACGAGAGATCAACGAAACGCTGGGCGTGTACGGATTTGATCCAGAGAGCAAGCCGGTACGCAAGGACGCGTGTGCCATAGCCCTCCTCCATGATCAACTGCTGGCTGGCGCGTTTGTACCGGCCGAGGCGAACGCTCTCCTGGTTGGGGACGCTGCCGGGTTGATTTTTCCCATCACCTTCGAGGGGATTGGCAGTGCCCTGAAGAGCGGAATACTGGCCGCTGAATCGGTCGCAAAGAGCATCGAAACGGGCCGACCCGCTTCAGCTTATTATCTCAAGGGGATAGAGCCTATCGTGCAAACGGTTCGTCGTCTCTGTGTGGTGCAGGAAGAGTTGAAGGCCATTTCCGACCGCGGACCTCGCGTTTTGGCTGACGCACTGCAGGCTGCGTACCGGGAGACGCTCACTATCCAAAGCCAATAGAGCTGCCGACCGGAAAGGGGGAAAGGGGGTCAAGTCTGCTCTTGACTCATAGGATGCGTCGCTCGATCGCTTCCACCTTCCTCCTTAAGCCCCTATCCTTTCCGATTCTTTGCTCCATGCGACATACCACGCTGCTCACGCTGCTGTAATTCTCCAGTCCAAAGGCAGCCCCTATGGCTGCCACGTAATTCGGGCGTAATTCGGGGGACACCATACTCAATTTCCTGGATCGTGCGTCGAGCCTCTCGGTCCTGGTTTGTGGCGGCGCGTGGATCTGCGCAAGGCCGACTCCAGCCTCGTGATGAAGTCATCATCTCCCAATCACAAAAGAACGACCGTTCTCGGCGATTCCGTCTTTGTGTTACGTGGTATGGTACTCTCGGAGCTACCACGCGTGCCAATCTAGCCGTGATCTGAGATTACCTTGAAATCTCATCAGGGGCACGAATTATGTATGGTGTCCCCTGAAGTTCCCTGAAGTTAAGTTCCCTGAAGTCCGGAAGCAGATCCACTTCCACCGATGTGCACGATTGCGTTTCCATGCCGCGTGCGTATCACACGGCGGGGGGTGAAGGCTATCGAGTCATATCTTTGCAATCACCGCCAATGAAGAGCTAACATCTCTGAACCACACGTATTTCCACATTTATCGCGTCTGTCTTTGCAATCGTGTCAGGGCCAAGGGGAACGAGCTGATATCTGCCGGGAATGATACGGTTTCCCTCCGATGCCGCGTCCGTCTTTGCAATCGGACGCGAGGGAGCTCTGGGCAGCCGGTTGCGTACGCTGTGCCGTTGTCTGTTCTTTTCCAACGACTCGGGATGAGCCTTGCGGTACCTCTGCCAGTAATCCCGGTGGGCTGGTCTCCATCTGCGTTGAGCATCACGGCGGTCCTGGACGTACGCCGGATCATCGAGAAGTTTCTTACGGTGCCACCTACGCTTGCGCTCCCTCTGACACTCCGGGTTCGAGCAGTACGCCTGCCCCTTCACCTGTGGACGGGGAACGAACAGCCTGCCACAAGCCACACATCGAGACGCCTTGCCACGAGACTCCCCCAGATCGTTGCTCGACCATAGGATGCCTCCTTGCGTCTTCTCTCTGCAGTGGGTCAATTCTGAGAGCACTCAAACAGGTGGGTCAATTTTCGAGAGCGTCAAAGCTGAGGCACTTTACCCCAACTTCACTCCGCTCAAGCGATGAAAATTCCCCCACAGGAGGCTTCTTGGGGGTGAGTTCCCCACAGGGGGCAAGATCGGGAATTAGAAAGTCGTCTTCATGCTCAGGGTCTCGTCAAGCCACATCTCGTATCACCGGAACTCCGGCCTCTCCCTTCCGAGCATTGACCAGAATGGTATGAATCCATTTCAGGACTCGCTGACCCTTTGTCGGGTCTTTTCGGGATCCCTCACCCGTGAGATAGGTTTGCCAGTGGGCCGCCCGTGTGTGGGGAACGGGACTTCTATGGGTGCCTCCCTTCCACTCGGCGCGTTGAGACAAGGCCCGTCTCAACTCTGCGCCTTGACGCATCCCACACTCCCAAATCGTGGGCTTGTCCGGGGGAAAATAACGGACTCCTCTCTTGGTCTTTTTCGGCTGCGGATTGTCCGGAACTCTGTTGCTGCCGTCGGCGTTCCTAACATCACAGTACTCGGAATTCACCTGGCAGATGTAGAGCAAAAGGTTCACGAGCTGCGACACGTGAGCAGTCACGTCTTTCAGGGACAGTTCCTGTTCGGGACGTGAGAGATTCATCCCGGCGACCATCGTGTGCCACCGCTCCAAGGATTGGGCCAATGACTGCTCAATCGTGATACCCTCCTTCACGTAGAGCCACTCGATCATGAAGTCATCACCGTTAAGGGAGAGCAAAGATAACGTGACCTGTCCATCGGTCCGTGGGGAATAGTTCAGCGATGCCACGAACCCTTGGGACGGGCCGAAGTAGCTCTCAAGACCAGGGGTTTCGATGTAAACCGCCCACTCCGGCAATCTGAAGAGCAGTTCGACGGGGAGATTTCCCCGCAAAGACGTGCGGATAAGGGCGCGGTAAATATCGGGGTCAAACCGATACACGGTCTTTGAGACTCGCCAGGGGGCTAATATCGTGGCAAGCCTGATGCGGGAGAAATGTTTCATTCGCTGATCGTCATTGGATGGAGGGCTGGTCTGATACGACTCCATGATGTCGGCAAGCTCGTCTCTCCGAATGAAACACCAGCCGGGCCAGGACCTTGAGTGTTTGGCACGGCACTCATCAATGTCCTGCCAGAGTTTCGGAAATCTCTTTCCGAGCATGGCGATCAAATGCTCTGGAGGCAGCATTGTTCGGTCTCCTTTTCTGTGTTCAGCTTTTTCATAAAGAGTAGCACATCGTGAGGGGATTTGGACGTGCTTGACTACGGGATGACGCTGGAAATTGCCCCACAGGAGGCTTTTAGGGTGAGAAAATATGATGTCCCTGATAGGGGATCCGATTGATTTTGCCGCTCTCGAGAATTGACCCACCGCCTAGTTTGTAGAAAGGGGCATCCTTAAGGCACAGCGTTGGAGTGGGGGGTATGCCTTGACGAAGTTGCGTTGTTTGCCCTGCGGTGGGCTGTTCGACCCTAGCCCGAGGGTGAAAAACGAGAGGTGATTCCTGACTTCCGGACTACTTCCGACTTCCGCGACTTCCGGAGAGACTATACTCCATTTCCTGGATCTTGCGTCGAGCCTCTCGGTCCTGGTTCTTGGCGGCGCATGGATCTGCCCAAGGCCGACTCCAGGCTCGTGATGACGTCATCGTTTCTCAACGGTCTGCCTGTGCGCTCGTCCCGCCGAAGCGCTTGAAGCTCGGGGAAAACGATCAAGTGCACATGATTCGGCATAAGCCGATATGCCCAAATGGCTACGCCGCAACGGCAACACAACTCGACCATGAGCTCGATGTAGGCCTTCTAATCGTCATCACAAAAGAACGTCCGCTGTCGACGGTATCCTCTTTGTCTCACGTGGTGTGGTACTCTCGGAGCTACCACGCGTGCCACTCTAGCCATGATCTGAGAGTGCCACGAATTCTAATCACAGTCACGAATTATGTATGGTGTCCCCAGAATTGTCCCGCAACGGCAACACAACTCGACAATGAGCTCGATGTAGGCCTTGTAATCGTCATCACAAAAGAACGTCCGCTGTCGACGGTATCCTCTTTGTCTCACGTGGTGTGGTACTCTCGGAGCTACCACGCGTGCCACT
>Ga0067045_1029021_pt1 | contig 24774 bp, 20 predicted proteins | sample TerdegcTABiofilm_FD_59184 | JGI IMG/M metagenome (GOLD analysis project Ga0067045, IMG submission 59184) | Combined Assembly of (Gp0054472, Gp0054536) Wastewater bioreactor microbial communities from Singapore -Terephthalate degrading... | reverse complement strand
TTTCTCCTCGTGAACCTCCGGCCCGCCGGCATTGTGGGGCCGGACAGGGACCGGGGAGTTCGGCCGGTTCAGCCACGTGAAAAAACGAGCGACGTATGGGAGATGCATTTCGGATCGGGGCGCGCCCCTCTTGCGGCCACGCCCTGTTTTGCTCCCCGGCCGGGGACAAAGCGGGGTGGAACGCGGCCTTTTCCCGCCCCGAGGCCGTCCGCGTGGCCGAAACCCTGGCTGATGTGTCCCGGGTGCTTTCCTTTGTCCAGGAGGCCTGCGACGCGGGCAAATGGGCGGTCCTGGCCCTGGCCTACGAGGCCGCCCCGGCCTTTGATCCGGTCCTGGCCGCGCACGGCCCCCGGGCCTTTCCCCTGGCCTATGCGGCGGTGTACGCCGCACCCGATCCCGACCCGCCGGGCATCGGGACCCCGGGCCCCCCGCGCGGGGAGGGGACCTACGCCCGTTCGCCCTGGCGGCCCCTGGTCTCCCGAAGGCGCTATCTCGCCGACCTGGCCCGGGTGCGCCAGGCGCTTCGGGCCGGAGAATCCTATCAGGTCAACTACACCATGCCCTTCGAGGCCCTTTTCGCCGGGGACGCCCGGGCCTGGTTCGACGATCTGCTCCCCGGCCAGGCCGCCGGGTACGCGGCCTGTCTGGATCTGCCCGGACATCGGGTCCTGTGTTTTTCCCCGGAGCTGTTCTTCCGGCGGCGCGGCCGGGAGGTGACGGCGCGGCCCATGAAGGGCACCATGCCGCGCGGGGCCGGTCCCGGGGAGGACGCGGCCCTGGCCCGGCGTCTGGCCGCCTGCCCCAAGAACCGGGCCGAGAACGTCATGATCGTGGATCTTGTGCGAAACGACCTGGGCCGGGTGGCCGAGACCGGCTCCGTGGCGGTCCGCGGGCTTTTCACCGTGGAGGCCTATCCCACCCTGTGGCAGATGACCTCGGAGATCACCGCCCGGCTGCGGCCGGATGTCGGCCTGCTCGAACTGTTCCGGGCCCTTTTCCCCTGCGGCTCGGTCACCGGGGCCCCCAAGGTGCGCACCATGGGCATCATCCATGAACTGGAGGGCCGGCCGCGCGGCATCTACTGCGGGGCGTTGGGTTTCGTCCGCCCGGGAGGCGATTGCGATTTCTGCGTGCCCATCCGGACCGTGAGCCTGGAGAAGGCCACGGGCCGGGCGGTGTTCTGGACCGGCGGCGGGGTGACCATCGATTCCGACCCGGACGGGGAATACGCGGAATGCCTGGTGAAGATGCGCTTCCTGGACCGGGGCCGGCCGCCTTTCCGTCTGTTGGAGACCATCCTTCTGGACTCCGGCGGGTATGCGCTTCTGTCCGGGCATCTGCGCCGCATGCGGACCTCGGCCCGAGCCCTGGGCTTCCCCTTCCGCGAAAAGGCGGCCCGCCGTGCCCTGGACACGGCCCTGGCCGGACGGGAGATCGGGCGGTTCCGGGTGCGGCTTCTGCTCGACGCCCGGGGCCGGTTCGAGGCCCAGGCCGCGCCTCTTGGCCCTGTTCCGGGGATCATGCGCATCGGGCTGGCCCGGACGCCGGTCTCTTCCGGGGATATGCTCCTGCGGCACAAGACCGACTGGCGGGCCCGGTACGACCAGGCCAGAAGGGAGCGGCCGGACTGCGACGACGTGCTCCTGCATAACGAGCACGGCCGGATCACCGAGACCACCATCGCCAACGTGGCCGTGTTTCGTGGGGACACCGTGGTGACCCCCCCTGTGTCCGAGGGTCTTTTGCCCGGGGTATACCGGGAAAATCTCGTGCGCCGGGGCGAGGTCGTGGAGGGGGCGGTCACCATGGAGGAGGTCCGCGCGGCTGGAACCCTGGTCCTTTTCAATTCGGTCCGGGGCCGGATGCGGGGCGAGCTGGTCGAAGGGGACTGATGCCCCGGCCCGTCCGACGCCGGAGGCGCGCGGCCGGGCTCCTGCGGCGTCCCTACCGGGCCGCCTTCCATTGGCTGAAGGTCAGGGGCGCGCCGCCGGGATTGTCCGCCGCGTAGGCCGCGAACTCGCGCAAAAACGCGGCCCGGGCCACATGCAGGTCCCGTTTCCAGCCATCCTTGGGCGGGCCGAGCACATCGGCGCCGCCAAGGGCCGCCTGTTCGGCCGCGATCCGGTCCACGGTCCTGCCGTCCGGGTGAAAAAGCAGAAGGTACATGACCATGAACGTGGTGGTCCGGCCATGCCCGGCGCGGCAATGGATATGCAGCCAGGTGCCCGGGGCCATGGTCCGGCAGAACTCCACGAAGCGGTCCGTCTGGGCAGCGTCCGGGGCCATGTCGTCGGTGACGAACAGGCGCAGATAGCCAAGCCCCCGGCCGGCGGCCAGGTCGGCCTCGGAGGCCACTGCGGCCACGGCCACGGCGTCCTGGCGGGATTTCTTGATCCCGCCGCGTTTGTTTTTGGACAGGATGGTGGTCACCACGGCGGTCCCGGCGCCGCGCAGGGCTTCCAGGCGGGCCGCCTCGTCCGCCGCGGCCTGGTCGGGCGTTTTCCCGAAGTTGCCCCGGTCCTTGTCCGCGAACCAGGCCACGGGCTCTCCGTTGAGGAATCCGTGGGACTCCTGCCGCAGATCCACGATCACCGCCGATCCGGGCAGGGCGGTGGCCAGCCGGTCCAGGCCCGCCGCGTCGAACTCGGAACTGCCCGACAGGCGGTGCGTCACCCCCGGCCCCCTGGGGTCCGGGCCGCCGTCGGCCAGGCGGAAGTTCTTGGGCAGCGGCATGTCCGGAGGATAGTCGTAGGCCAGCAGGGGCTGGTCGAGGCCTGTCGGCGCGATGGCGGCCGACGGCACGGTGTCGGCCCGGGCCCGTCGGCCTCCGGTGGCCGTGAAAAGCATGAGGACCGCCAGGACGGTGAAAAAAAACAACCGGCGAAAGGCGCTGGCGGCGCAAGTGTTCATGGGGGCATCCTCCGTGTGGCGTGGCGCGGGGTCAGCCGCGTCGGCGGTGGCCGTGGCGAAAGGGGGCGACGACGGTTTCCAGGGGCCGCCCGAAAGAGAACTCCAGGGTGTCCGGGGGGACGGCGGCCCGGGAAACGGCCAGTTCCCGGAAGGCCGCGTCGAAGCGGACCATCTCCGCAAGCCTGGCGGCCGCGTCCGCGTCGCCCCGGGAGGCCAGGGCCAGCCTGACGGCCTCGCCGGCCGGACAGCGTTCTTCGTGAACGGCCGCAAGCTCCGCAAGGGGGGTGCCGGACGGGATCAGGTCCCGCCGGGTCAGGCGGTTTTTCGCATACATGGCTGTCAGGGCGGTGGGGTTTGTGCAAAAAAGGGCGCGGCATTCCGAGGGCCTGTGCTCGTGGATCAGGCATTCTCCCGGCTCCCGGAAAAAAGGGCAGGCCCGCCCGTCAGGGCCGGGACGCACCCGGACCATCTCCGCAACCAGGGTTTCGAGCCGGCCGGAGACGTTGTCCAGTACGGTTTCCCCCCGGCGCAGGGTCAGGAGGCTGGCCAGGGGGAGGATGCCGGAGACAACCAGGACGGCATCCTCCAGATGCAACCCCGGACCGCCCTTGCGGCAACATTCGCCGCACCGGCGACAGGTCGGAGGAAGTGGTGGCGTTTTCAAAATAACTGTTTTCCCGGTATGTTGCGTGGCAAGGGAGAGATAGCACGGTTCGCGTTCGTCTGGAACCGAAATTTTCTTTGCAACAAATGCAAATGGATGCTAGAAAAAGTTTCTGTCGGAGGAGGCGGGCAAGGGTTTTTCTGTTGACAGATTGTCCAAGCATTTCTTACAGGTAAAGCTCTTGTGCTGAAATTCACTTTATCCCGTGTCGAGTAACGAACACCCCTCGTGCCGGGGCTTCGGTCGGGCAGGGGGATGCGCCGATGGGCCGTTGGGTCGGGCGGCGCGCGGTTCCTGGTTAAGGCGAAACTCTTCTAAAACCACTGGAGGAAACAAATGGCGAAACACAAAACTCCCTTGTTGGACGAGCTTGAAAAGGGGCCGTGGCCCAGCTTCGTGTCCGACATCAAGCAGGAGGCCGAAAAGCGGGCGAAGAATCCTGGCGGTCTGGATTACCAGATCCCGCAGGACTGCCCCGACGACCTGCTGGGCGTCCTTGAGCTTGCCTACAAGGACAAGGAAACCCACTGGAAGCACGGCGGCATCGTGGGCGTGTTCGGGTACGGCGGCGGCGTCATCGGCCGGTACTGCGACCAGCCCGAAAAGTTCCCGGGCGTGGCCCATTTCCACACAGTGCGCGTCAACCAGCCGGCCGGCAAGTACTACAACACCGAATACCTGCTCGGCGTCATGGACATCTGGGACCTGCGGGGCTCGGGCCTGACCAACATGCACGGCTCCACAGGCGACATCGTGCTCCTGGGCACAACCACCCCGCAGTTGGAAGAGATCTTCCACGACCTGACCCACAACCTCAATACCGACCTCGGCGGCTCGGGCAGCAACCTGCGCACCCCGGCCGACTGTCTGGGTCAGTCCCGGTGCGAATTCGCCTGCTACGATACCCAGGCCGTGTGTCATGCCCTGACCAACGACTATCAGGACGAGTTGCACCGTCCCGCCTTCCCATACAAGTTCAAGTTCAAGTTCGACGGCTGCCCCAACGGCTGCGTGGCCTCCATCGCCCGCTCCGACTTCTCGGTCATCGGCACCTGGAAGGACGACATCCGCATCGATCAGGACCGCGTGAAGGCCTATGTGGCCGGTGAGTTCAAGCCCAACGCCGGCGCCCACAGCGGCCGCGACTGGGGCAAGTTCGACATCGTGGCCGAGGTCGTGGAGCGCTGCCCGACCCAGTGCATGAGCTACGACGGCAAGAAGCTGACCATCGACAACAGCAACTGCACCCGCTGCATGCACTGCCTCAACGTCATGCCCGCGGCCCTGAAGATCGGCAAGGAGACCGGCGCCACCATCCTGTGCGGCGCCAAGGCCCCGATCCTGGACGGCGCGCAGATGGCCTCCATGCTGGTTCCGTTCATCCCGGTCGAGGACCCCTACGACGAGATCAAGGAAGTCATCGAGAACATCTGGGATTGGTGGATGGAAGAGGGCAAGAACCGCGAGCGTCTGGGCGAGACCATGAAGCGCCTGGGCTTCCAGAAGCTGCTCGAGGTCACCAACATCAAGGCCATGCCCCAGCACGTCAAGACGCCTCGGGCCAACCCGTACATCTTCTTCAAGGAAGAAGAGGTCCCGGGCGGCTGGAAGCACGACGAGAAGGGCTACCGCGAACGTCACATGAGATAAGTGGGGGGATACCAACATGGCATTCATTTCTTCCGGATACAATCCCGCAAAGCCGATGGAAGGCCGCATCACCGACATCGGCCCGCGTCACTTCGAGGATTTCTATCCTCCGGTCATCAAGAAAAACAAAGGCAAATGGGACTATCATGAGATCCTCAAACCCGGGGTCCTGGTCCACGTGGCCGAGTCCGGGGACAAGGTTTACACCGTGCGGTGCGGCACCGCCCGGCTCATGAGCGTTTCGCTTATTCGGGAAGCCTGCGAGATCGCCGACAAGTACTGCGGCGGCCACCTGCGCTTCACCACCCGCAACAACCTGGAGTTCATGGTCGATAACGAAAAGACCTTGAACGCCATGATCGCCGATCTGGAGAGCCGCAAGTTCGCCGGCGGAAGCTGCAAGTTCCCCATCGGCGGCACCGGCGCGGGCATTTCCAACATCGTGCACACCCAGGGCTGGGTCCACTGCCACACTCCGGCCACCGACGCCTCCGGCCCGGTCAAGTGCGTCATGGACGAGATGTTCGAGTACTTCCAGTCCATGAAGTTGCCGGCCATGCTGCGTATTTCCCTGGCCTGCTGCCTGAACATGTGCGGCGCGGTGCACTGCTCCGACATCGGTATCGTCGGCATCCACCGCAAACCGCCCATCGTCGAGACCGAGATCATCGACAACATCTGCGAAGTGCCCCTGGCCGTGGCCGCCTGCCCCACCGGCGCCATCAAGCCGACCAAGATCGATGTCGAGGGCAAGAAGGTCAATTCGGTCGTCGTCAACCCCGAACGCTGCATGTACTGCGGCAACTGCTACACCATGTGCCCGGCCATGCCCCTGGCCTCCGGCGAGAGCGACGGCATCGTGCTCATGGTCGGCGGCAAGGTGTCCAACCGGATCTCCATGCCCATGTTCTCCAAGGTCGTGGTCGCCTTCATCCCCAACGAGCCGCCTCGTTGGCCGACTCTGACCAAGACCATCAAGCACATTGTCGAGGTCTACGCCAAGAACGCCAAGAAGTACGAGCGGCTGGGCGAATGGGCCGAGCGCATCGGCTGGGAAAAGTTCTTCGAGGCTTGTGGCCTTGAGTTCTCCCACCACTGCATCGACGACTTCCGCGATCCGGCCTACTACACCTGGCGGCAGAGCACGCAGTTCAAGTTCACCAGCCACGTGGAATAACGACGCAACACCTCCGGGCGCGGGGATTTTCCCGCGCCCGGACAAAAAAAATGAGGCGACGCGATGGAAGCGGAAAAGCAAAAAATCATTGAGTTCCTCGAAGGCAAGACCGGCAAGAGCAAGTTCTACTTCACCGATTTTTGCAAGATTTTTCCGGATATGAAGCAACGTGACGTCAAAAAGATTCTCACCGCGTTGGTTCAGGAGGGGAAAATCATGTACTGGTCCAGCGGCTCGACCACGATGTACGGTCTGGCCGGCGTGGGCAAGCAGGCCGCCGAGGAAGAATAGCGCAGACAAGGCGGTTCGTTTTCGGACCGTTTCCGCGCAACGGCACTCCCGGCGACACGCGCAGACACTCGTGAGCAACCGGCCGCGTCTGGTTCTGGCGGGACTTTCCGGGGGAGCCGGCAAGACCATCGTCACCCTCGGAGTCTGCCGGGCTCTGGCCCGGCGGGGACTTGCGATACGACCTTTCAAGAAGGGTCCGGATTATATCGATGCCTCCTGGCTCGGCCTTGCCGCCGGTCGAGAGGCCTCGAATCTGGACCCTTTTCTTATGCCGTCCAGTCGTGTTCGCGGACTTTTTTACGAAAAATCAGCGGAGTTCGATCTATCGGTCATTGAGGGCAACAGGGGGCTTTTCGACGGCAAGGATCTCGAAGGATCCTGCTCCACCGCTGAACTGGCCAGGCTCCTTGCCGCGCCGGTAGTCCTCGTCCTCGACGCCACCAAGATGACACGCACTGCGGCGGCCATCGTGGCCGGATGCGCCGTCTTCGAACCGGGCCTGTCCCTGGCCGGGGTGATCTGCAACCGCACCGCCGGAGAGCGCCACCGGTCGATCCTGCGCCGAACCATCGAGCACTACACGGGCATCCCGGTCCTGGGGATGCTGCCCAAAACTCCTGAGAACCCCATTCCGGAACGGCATATGGGCCTTCTGTCCAACCGTGAGCATGACCGGCAGGAACCCGTTCTCGACACAGTGGCCGGATTCGTGGCCGACGGGGTGGATCTGGACCGCATCCAGGCCCTGGCCGACGCCGCGCCGGACATGCTTCCCCCGGCCCCCGGGGACGTGCCGCAATGGCCGGCGCCTCCCGTTTCGGCCGGACCCGCCGATCGTCCGATCATCGGCGTGGCCCGAGACGCGGCCTTGTGGTTTTATTATCCGGAGAATCTGGAGGCCCTTGAGCGCGCCGGTGCGGAGATCGTGTACGTGAGCCTGGTTTCGCCGGACCGTTGGCCGGAACTGGACGGCCTCTATCTGGGCGGCGGTTTTCCGGAGACAATGGCCCGGGCCCTGGCCGACAACACGGCCGTCAGGGAACGGGTGCGGGCCCATTCGCTGGCGGGCATGCCCATCTATGCCGAATGCGGCGGATTCATGTATCTGTGCCGGGAACTCCGCATGGGCGATGCGTCCTTTCCCATGGCCGGGGTCTTCCCCCTGAGCACCACCCTGTGCCCCAGGCCCCAGGGACTGGGATATTGCCAGGCCCTGGTGCGCCGAGACAATCCGTTTCATCCTGTCGGGTTCGAATTGGCCGGGCACGAGTTTCACTATTCACGTTGCCTGGCCTCTCTGGATGAACCCGGCCCGCCCGTCCTTGATCCGGAATCCTTCTGCCTGACGATGCGGCGCGGCACGGGCATGCTGCATGGTCTGGACGGACTTGTAAAAAACGCCACGTTTGCCGCCTATACCCACATCCACGCCCTGGGCGCTCCCCACTGGGCCGGGAACTTCGTGACCGCAGCCCGGGCCTTTCGCGCCGCACGCGAAACGACCAATCCATGAGCGGACACGAGACCGGGGCTGGGCCGCGCGTCACCTTCGCGGTGGCTTCGGCCGCCGGCGACATCCCTTTCGAGCAGGGCCTGCGGGACGTGCCGCTGGAGGGCTGCCCCCTGTCCACCACCTACGGGGAATACTTCGATGGGGTGCGCGACTTCATCCTGGGGCCGGGGTTGCCGGTCCTGATCGGGGAGTTGGCGCACCGAACCGAACGTCCCGTGTCCGAAGGGGAACTCGCGGCTATCGTCATCAAAGCCCAGAAACACGGCGCGCTGTATCATCCGGCCAGCGTCCAGGCCTTTGGCCCGTCCGGAAGCATCACCCTCGGGGTCAACGTGGCCGCAAGCCCCCACGGCTGGGCCGCCCTGGCCAGGGAGCACGAGGTCCTGGCCCGCCTGTCCCGAAACGTTCCCGGGGCGGGTTTGCCCCGACCGCTGTGCTTCCATGAGGGGGACCGCCTGGATTTCCTCATGGTGGATTGGTTTTCGGGATTTCACGAATTCCATGTCGGCAGCGACGGGCGCATTGTGCTGTGGGACTACGAGGAAGGCGGCCTGACCCCCCTGGATGTCCCAACGGCCAGGGAGATGTATCGGCAGTCGGCGCGCATCCTGACCCTGTGCCACGATCCGGTGACCGGGGCCCGCGTCTGGCCCTGGCGACACGCGGCCGGGGACTTTGTGGCCAGTCTGGCGCAAGGCCGGGTCCGGACCCGCATGATAACCGCCAGGGGATACGGGGCTCCCGCCGGGGTGTCCACAGATGCGCTTGGATTTCTCAGGCACTTTATTGTGACCACCACACTGTACATGCGCCTGGATCGGGTGGGCGGGGTGGGGAAACGCGTCTTTTTGCCCGTCTGGGCCCTCGAAGCCGCCACGCAAGGGATCCTGGAGACTCTTGCCGGACGCCCGGACAGCAGGGATATCCCCTCGGTCAGCGAGGCGTCCCGGGGGCTTTCTCCGGACGCATGGAGGGATGTCCTGGCCGCCGATCCAGACTTCGCCGTCGATCCGGACGCGGGATTTCTTCTTTCCCGCCTGGAGGGGCATCTCGCCGATCTGACGGGCGTCCTTTCCGTATAGGTGGGACGAAGAATTGTTCGGCTATTCTGTGATCGCCCCGCCACACCGCGATTGGCAGGTGTTTTGCCGCGCGGAATTGACTTTCGCAGCGAACGTGGCCACATGCTTGTCAAATGAGCGCTCCGGACAAACCAGTACCCGGCAGGGTGGCTCTGGCCCGTCGTCATTTCCTGTCCCTGTTTTTGCCCCTGGCCTTGTTCGTGATCATGGGGGCCTGGGCATATCTTCACGCGGACAGCCAGGTCCGACGGGAGGCCATTGTGGCCCGGGAGATGGCCCGGGTCAGCCGCGAGGCCGAGGTTTTCACCTCCGTCATCGAGGCCAGGGCCACTGACGCCGCCTTTCTCGCCGCCCACATTACGGACATGCTCCAGGACCCCGGGACGGCGCTCCATGACCGTATCTTCCGACTTTTGTGGTCCTTCGCCGCCAGAAAACAGTGGTATGTCCAGGTCCGATTCCTGGATGCCCGGGGAACGGAGTCCGTCAGGTTGGATATCGGCCCCGATGGACCCGCGCGCGTACCGGAGCATGGACTCCAAGACAAATCGCGAACGGCCTATTTTCGTATGGGTGCCGGAGCGCCCTTCGGGAAGGTCCACGTCTCCAAGTTCGATCTGAACGTGGAACACGGGAAGATCGAGGAACCATGGCTTCCCGTGCTGCGGTTTTCCAGCCCGGTCATGGGCCTGGATGGCAAGTTCACCGGGCTGGTAGTCCTCAACATGGACGGCCGCATTGTCCTGAACCGTCTGCGCCAGGCAGCTGTCGCGGCGCTTGGACGCCCGCTTCTGACCAACGGGCAGGGGTATTGGCTGCTTGGTCCGTCGCCGGATACGGAATGGGCCTTTCAGACCGAGGTTGGCCGGCATGGGACCGTGGATGCGGTGTGGCCGGGAGTGTGGAGCAGGATTCAGGACGGTGGACAGGGCCAGTTTTTTCTGAACGGCGCATTGTATTCCTTTGCAACGGTCAAGGCGGATGACCAGGGCTGGGCCAGCGCGTCCACGGAGCGTCTGGTTGAGGAGGACTGGCGGATCGTGGCCCGGGTTGCTTCCGAGGATATGCGTCCGCCCATGGATACGGTGTTTGTCGCCATGACCGTCTCGTTGTTCGTGTTGCTCGGGGCCATGTCCTGGATGTGGGCCTCGGGCCGGGCACGGCGCGAGTTGGTCCAGGCGGAGCTGTCGGCCAACGAGGAGAAGTTTCGGGCCATGAGCGAGGCCTCGAGGGATGCCCTGGTGATGATCGACGACCATGGTCGGGTGGCCTTCTGGAATCGTTCGGCCGAAGAGATGTTCGGGCTGTCCCGGGAGGAGATGATGGGGCGGCCCCTGCACGACGTGGTGGCGAAGCCGGAGGATCGGAACCTGGCCATGGCCGGATACCTGGGATTCGCCTCCACCGGTCGGGGCCGGGTGGTGAACGCGATTACCGAGGTGAGGGCTCGAAAGGGTGACGGGAGCTTTTTCCCAGTGGAATTGTCCGTGGCCGCGTTCCGGCAGGCGAACCGCTGGTGGGCCGTCGGGGCGGCCAGGGACATCAGCGAGCGCAAGAGGACCGAGGAACTGCTGGTACGCCTGGCCACCACCGACAGCCTGACCGGGCTGTTGAACCGCCGCCGGTTTCTTGAGGCGGGTGACGCCGAACTCGATCGCGCCGGCCGGTTCGGTCATCCCGCGAGTCTGATCATGTTCGACGTGGACCATTTCAAGACGGTCAACGATACCCTGGGGCACGCCGTCGGAGACATGGTGCTTTCGGCACTGGCCCGGGCCGCCGGGGAAACCCTGCGCGGCGTGGACATCCTGGGCCGGATCGGGGGCGAGGAATTCGTGGCGCTTTTGCCCGAGACCGGGATCGAGGACGCGCTCTATGCCGCCGAGCGACTGCGGGCGACAGTAGAGTCCATGGAGATCGTGGCCGGAAAGACGCCTTTGTCCGTGACCATCAGTCTGGGCGTGGCCCAATGGGAGGGGGCCGAGAATCTGGAGGGCCTGCTCGGCCGGGCCGACGCGGCCCTGTACCGGGCCAAGGAGACCGGTCGCAACCGGGTGGAGCGGGGTTGATCCCAAGAGTGATCGCAACCCGGATCGTCTCGCCCCGCGCTGGAGCGTCCATCTCCACGCGGCGTGGACATGCCTCGTCTCCGGCAAGAGGAAGGGGCGCATTGACTGGGCCAGGCCCTAGTCCACCATGTACGACCGGGCGATACGGAAGATGTCCTCGTAGGCGTACTTGTTGCGGATGCCCAGAGCCATCTCCGTGGCCATGCGCATCTTGAGGCGGGCCGAGGTCAACAGATGACGCTTTTGGGTCCCGAGGCGTTTTTCCATGAAATGCGGGTCGAAACCGTCGGAGAGCAGGGACCAGTTTTCCGTGAAAAAAAGCGACCGGGCGTGCTTGAGCAGCGGCAGCCCGGCGACCTTGCCCTCGCGCCTGGCCGTGAGCGCGTAGTGCAGAAGCCGCAGGATCAGATGCTCGGGGCGCGCCGCGTGGTCGATGTCGGCCATGACCGCCGGATCCACCTCTCCGCGCTTGATACGTTCGGGGAGTTGATAGGCCATGTCCATGACCTCGGCCTCCTTCACCGGGGGAAAGGGAAAAAGCGAGAGCATGGCCACCAGGGTCTTGCGCGGATTCTCGTTCCTGGCCACGGACAAAAGGGTCACGACCATGAGTTCGAGCTTACGTCCCGTATCGTGGATCAGGGCCTGTTGCTTCGCCAAGGCCAGACGACGCACGATCTCCTCCGGCAGGGCCGAGCAGACGATGTCCAGGAGATGCCGGATGTAAGGCTCTTTTGTCGCGGTCTGTTCCTCCTGGATGATCTTTCCCCCCTTGCGGGAGTCCTGGATCTTTTTCAAGGACAGCCAATAGGCGGCCAGTCCGGACATGGGCATTTCAAGGATGTCCATCTCACGCGGGGAGGGGGAATCAGGTCGTTTTTTGGTCATGGTCGTCCCGAGTGGCCTTTTTATGCCGAAGCGGCTATGTGTGTGCCGTGGCAAGGAACAGTCCTGGCGCACTATGCGCCGGAAAAGGTCTGGCATCAAGACCGGACGCCCGCCGTCCGGGATAGGGAGTGGGATGGATGAGCAAAAGGAATCTGAAAATGCTCATGGTCATCGTGGTGCTTGTCCCCGTGGCCCTGACCGCCTATCTGGCCAAGACCCTGTATGAACGCCACGGAGTCCCCGAGGCTGTGGAGTCCCTGGCCAAGCAGCTCTTCAAATCCAAGGAGGAGGAGCGTCAGGCGGTGGAGCAGGTTCGGGAGTTGGAGAAAAAGGCCGGGGAACTCAAGACGGCCTATGACGCGCTTCTGGCCGAGCTCCAGGGGGAGGTGGACTCCCGGGACGTGCGCATTCGTCGTTTCGGGGGCAAGATCGAGATCAACTTCGTGGACAAGGTCCTTTTCGTTTCCGGCAGCGCCGAGATCACCCCCCGGGGGGAAACCATCCTGGCCAAGGTCGGGCAGGTGCTTGGCAAGGTCAAGGACCGTCGTTTTTTCGTCATCGGCCACACCGACAACGTGCCCATCCGCTCCTTTGTCTTTCCCTCCAACTGGGAGTTGTCCACAGCCCGGGCCTCGTCTGTCATCCGCTATCTGAGTGAGCGCCAGGGGGTGGACCCGTCCCTTTTCACCGCCCTTGGACGGGCCTTTTATCAGCCTGTGGCCTCAAACGACACCCCCGAGGGCCGCCAGGAAAACCGCCGGGTTGAGATCATCATCGCCGATTTGCCGTTGTTCGAGGGCGAGGGTGGCGGCGAGATGCGTTCTCCGGCCACGGCCCCACCGGGCGGTGAACAGCCGCTCGAATCCTCGGCTCCACATGAACGGGATCTGACCCTGCCCGAGGCCGACCTGCCCAAGGGCGCGCCCACGCCGGACGGGATGCCCGGGGCCAAACCGGTGCCGGCGACCCCAACCGGGCAGACCGGGCAGGACGGCGCGTCGCAATTTCCCACAACCCCTTCTGGCCCCGGGCAATCCTCCGATGTCCCGGCCGCCCCGGCCACGTCGGAGCCTGCCGGACAGCCGACCGGGGTTCAGGCCCCTGCGGCGTCCGGGGAGGCGCCTTCGGAAGCGGCCCCAGCGGGCGCGCCGTCCCCGGCCCAGCCGCCCGCGCCGTCTGCCGCGCCCGTGCCGTAAGGCCCGATTCGCCCTGTTCCTGCGCATGACAAAGGCCCCACCGGTGACGATGGGGCCTTTCTGATGTCCAAGGGAGGAATTGTCGTCCTTATCGAGGGTTTTCCATTCGTGGTCTATGGCTTCGTCGGGCCGCCGGCCGCGGACCCGGGCGGAACGGGCTTTATGTTCCAGATGTCCCGGGCGTACTCGGCGATGGTCCGGTCGCTGGAAAAAAATCCCATGCGCGCGGTGTTGAGGATGGACTTGGCGGTCCAGGCCCGGGTGTCGGCGAAGTCCCGGGAGATGGTCTCCTGGATGGCTAGGTAGGACATGAAATCGGCCAGATGCAGGTAGCGTTCGCCCGGGGACAGCAGCTTGTCGTGCAGCCAATGGAACGAGCCCGGGTCTCCCGGGGTGAACAGCCCGGCGGATATGGCGTCCAGCACGCGGCGCATCTCCGGGTGTCTGGCGTGAAGCTCCCAGGGATTGTAGGCGTTGCGGGCCAGAAGGTCCTCCACCTCCGGGGTGGTCAGGCCGAAAAGATAGAAGTTCTCCGGCCCCACGGCCTCGCGGATCTCGATGTTGGCCCCGTCCAGGGTGCCCACGGTAAGCGCCCCGTTGAGGGCGAATTTCATGTTTCCGGTTCCAGAGGCCTCGGTGCCGGCCGTGGATATCTGTTCGCTTATATCCGTGGCCGGGACGAGCTTTTCGGCCAGGGACACCCGGTAGTCGGCGGCAAAGACCACTTTCAGGAGTTCGGCGGCCTTTTTGTCCCGATTGATGATCTTGCCCACGGCCAGGATCAGCCGGATGATCTCCTTGGCCTCGAAATAGCCCGGGGCGGCCTTGCCCGCGAACACGTAGACCTTTGGTACGGGCGGCACGAAGCCGTCCTCCACGATGCGCAGGTATTGGTGGATGATGTTTAAGACATTGAGGAGCTGGCGTTTGTATTCGTGGATGCGCTTGGCCTGGATGTCGAAGGCCGCGTCCGGGGGAACGGCGATGCCTGTGGTGGAGAGGATGTAGCGGGCCAGATGCTCCTTGTTGTTTCGCTTGACCGCGGCCACGGCGTCGGCGAAGGCCGGATCGCTGGCCAGGGGCTCCAGGCGGCGGAGTTGATCGAGGTCGGTGATCCAGCCCTCGCCCAGGGCCTGGGTGATCAGCCCTGCCAGACCTGGATTGGACTTGTACAGCCAGCGTCTGGGGGTGATGCCGTTGGTCTTGTTGTTGAATTTTTTCGGCCACATGTCGTGATAATCCGGGAAGAGCCTGGTTTTTACCAATTCCGAATGCAGGGCCGAGACGCCGTTGACCGAGTGGGACCCAACCACGGCCAGGTTGGCCATGCGTACCTGCTTGACCGGGGTCTCTTGGATCAGGGACATGCGCCGGAGCCTGTCCGTATCTCCGGGAAACGACAGATCCACCTGCTGCAGAAAGCGGCGGTTGATCTCGTAGATGATCTGGAGGTGCCGGGGCAGGACCTTCTCCATGAGGTCAACGGGCCACATTTCCAGGGATTCGGGCATGAGTGTGTGGTTGGTGAAGGCCAGCGTCTTCGTGGTCATTTCCCAGGCCTTTTCCCAGGGCAGTCGACGTTCGTCCACGAAAAGACGCATCAGTTCGGCCACGGCCAGTGCCGGATGGGTGTCGTTGAGCTGGATGGCCACGTAGTCCGGGAAGGTTTCGATGGCCTTGTTCTGTTTGAGGAAGCGTCGGGTGATGTCCCGAAGCGAACAGAATACCAGGAAATATTCCTGGACCAGGCGGAGTTCCCGGCCGAAGGAGATGGACTCGCTGGGATACAGGACCTTGGTGACGAGTTCGGAATAGATCTTGTCGTGGATCGAGCGGATGTAGTCACCCTGGTCGAATATCTGCATGTCGAAGCTCTCCGGGGCCTTGGCCGCGAAAAGGCGGAGAAAGACGACGCTTTCCCCCCCGAAGCCCACGATGGGGACGTCGTAGGGCACGCCCACCAGATCCTCCCAGTCCACCCAGGAGGGCATGTAGGAGCCGTCCGGGAACACGTGATCCTCCACCCGGCCGTACAGCGGGACCATCATCGCCTGATCCCGCCGTTCCAGCTGCATGGGCATGCCGTCCGCCATCCAGTAGTCCGGCTTTTCGACCTGGCGGCCCTTCTCGATGGCCTGTTTGAACAAGCCGTATTCGTAGTGGATGCCGTACCCGTAGCCGGGCATGTGCATGGTGGCCAGGGAGTCCAGAAAGCAGGCCGCCAGACGTCCGAGGCCGCCGTTGCCCAGGGCCGGGTCGCGTTCGAGCTCCCGGATGTCCTCCAGCCGCACGCCCATGTCCGCCAAGACTTTTTCACAGGTCTTGTCCAGGCGCATGTTGCAGGCGTTGTTGCCGATGCAGCGGCCGAGCAGATATTCGATGGACAGGTAATACATGCGCTTGGCCTTGGCATCGCGGAAACGGGATCTGGTCTCGATCATGCGGTCGACCAGACGGTCGCGCAGGGCCAGGGCCGTGGACCCGGCCAAGTCCCTCGGGGTGCGTTCCTCGTAGGTTTTGCCCAGGGAGTGGGTCAGATGGCTGAGGATGGACTCGGTCAACGACTTTTCCGAGGGATCCCTGACAGGGCGGCGGGCTCGGGCGGGCATGGCTCCTCCGGTGGGCAAGGGTGTGATGCGGTCACGATACCTGAAGGAAATAACAATATGGCGGCGGGGTTGTCCAATTTCCGGAAGGTCCTTTCGAGAAAAAAGTGGAACCCGCCCTAAAGAACGTCCCCCCATGTGCCGATGAATTCCTCGATAACGCGTCATTCCCCGCTGCGAGGAGGGGCCTATGGAAATCGGAAGCACATCGGAAGTGGGCCTTTTGGCCAGTGCGCTGCAGCAGGAAACCTTCGGCGCCCAGGTCGTGACCAAGACCCTGGACTACCTGAACAAAGACAAAAGCTCCGGCGGCATCAACGCGGATTACGACTTCCAGACCAAGGTTCTGTCGGCCGGGTTTGGAAGCAACATCGACTGCGACGTCTAGCGCCGGCGGGGAATGACGCCCCTTTTTCGCCGCATGCCGGAGGGAATGCCCGGAGCCCGGGACCGCCCGGACTTCGGGCATTTCGTTTTGCGGCGCCGCGTGCGCGTCCGTTTGGGCCATGGTTCGCCTGACCGGTTTTCTTTCCTTGCGTTTCAAGGGATTTTACGCGATGCGCCGGGGTGGGAGAGGCCGGATATGCCATCGCGCCATATCGTGCATGTGGACATGGACGCCTATTTCGCCTCGGTGGAGCAGCTCGACGATCCGACCCTGCGCGGCCGTCCGGTGATCATCGGGGTGAGCGACCGGGGCGTGGTCTCGGCCGCGTCCTACGAGGCCAGAGCCTTCGGGGTGCGCTCGGCCATGCCCGTGGTCCAGGCCAGGCGGCTGTGTCCGGATGGCGTCTTTCTGCCCGGCCGCTTCGCCAGGTACAAGGAGCTCTCCAGGGTGGTGATGGCCTGCCTGGCTGAGTTCTCCCCCCTGGTGGAACAGGCCTCCATTGACGAGGCTTATGTGGACATGACCGGGTCGGAGATGCTTTTCGGCGGGCCCCACCGGTTCGGAGCCCGCATGAGGGAGGCTGTCAGGGAGGCCTCGGGGTTGTCCTGCTCCGTGGGGGTGGCCCCGATCAAATTCTTGGCCAAGGTGGCCTCGGACTTTCAGAAGCCCGGGGGACTGACCGTGGTCACCGATGCGGACATGCCCGGCTTCTTGGCCGCATTGCCGGTGGGCAGGATCCCCGGCGTGGGGCGGCGCTCCCTGGAGGCCCTGGGCCTTCTGGGGATACGCACCGCCGGGGACATGCTGGCCCACCCTCCGGAGTTCTTCGCCCGGCGGTTCGGCGCGGCCGGCCTGGAACTGTACGACAAGGCCCGCGGCATCGACCCCTCGCCGGTGGTCACCGGCCGCCGGGTCAAATCCGTAAGCGCCGAGAACACCTTTGAACGGGACGTGGCCTCACGCGAGGCCCTGGCCTCCTGGCTTTTGCGCCAGGCCGAGAGGGTGGGGCGGGAGTTGCGGCGCAAAGGACTTCGCGGCCGCACGGTGACCCTCAAGCTCAAATATGGCGACTTCCGGCAGATCACCCGATCGAAGACCATGCCCGAGCCCACGGATTGCGACGAGACCATCTTCGCCGTGGCCAGGGATCTCCTTGAGGCCGTGCCCCTGGACCGTCCAGCCAGGCTCGTGGGCGTGGGCGTCAGCGGATTTCATGCCGTCCAGGTCCAGCCGTCGCTATGGCACGATCAGGACGTGCCTGGCCCCGCTGTGCGTTTCCGGCGGCTGGACGGGGCCATCGACGCCATCCGGGAACGTTTCGGCCGGGAGGCCATCCACCGGGGCAGATTGTTTCCGGGGGCGCAGGGTCCGCGCGGTGGCGGGACCTCCGGCCGAAGTTGACCGCAGAGGGCTTTTTGTTCATAGCAAAGGGGCTTGCGGCCGGGCCGCGTTTCCCCGGGACGACACAGGAACGCCCGTTTCCCCGACCGGACAAGGAGGACCGCCATGTCCGACCTGGTCATCGACCTCAAAAAACAGCTTCGGGAACTCAAGGCCGGAGAGAGGATGGCGGCCTTCGCCGGATTCTCCCTGCCCCTGGGCCCGGACCGGACGACCAAGGACGGAGTGCTCAAGATCGCGGACTTCATCAGGCCGGATGGTTCGGGTTACCTGACGCTGACCTTTCAGATCGATCTTGGCCAGGATATCGCGGAACACCGGGCCGTGGCCGAAACCTTCCGCCGGCTCGCGACCTTCGCCTCCCGGGCCGACCGCGTCCTTGGCCAGGCCCGCCTGGGCAAGGGGTTCGACTCCATGTTGTGCATGGACCAGGGGCTGGCCGAAGGCGAGGTGTGGTTTATGGCCGAGGCCGACATCTACTACTCCTCGCTGCGCGGCAGGGTCCGGGAACTGGTGGAGGGCGCCGTCCTGCCCGGACTGTCCGAGATCCTGGGCGTGGTCTTCGAGGCCCCGAACTGGTGGGACGACCGGAAGGACTGAGATCGGGCGTCGAGATGTGGACGAATGACCCGGCCCATGCCGTGAGGCGGATTCGCCCCGCGAGCCCCGGGCCGCAACATGTGTGGGGTTGATGATCTCCAGTTCGCACCGTTCCCGTCTGATCACCGCCGCCTTGGCCATTCCGGCCGTGGTGCTCGTCACCCTTGCGGGCGGGTGGCCGCTTTTCGGAGCCGTGCTGCTCGTCTCCGCCCTGGGCCTGTGGGAATTCTTCTCCATCGCCATGGGCCGGGACTCGCGGCCTCGGACCGTGATCCTGGCCGTGTTCGGAGCGCTTTTGTCCGTGCCGATCTTTTCCGGATTCCTGGACGGGGATTCGGTATTGGTCCTGGGCGTGCTTCTCGGTGCGGCATGGGTCGAAAAGATTGGTTTCTTGACCAGGTTCGGAACCTCCGGCGGTTCCGAGCCCTCTCCGGAAAAACCCGGGCTGCTGCCCCTCGGCCTTTTGTATGTGACGTGTTCCCTGGGTTTTTTTCTGCGACTGACCCCGGTCGAGACCTTTTTCGTCCTGTCGGCCGTGGCGGTGTCGGATACCGGGGCGTATTATTGCGGCGGCCTCATTGGCGGTCCCCGGATATGGCCTGCGGTAAGCCCCAAAAAGACCTGGGCCGGCAGCCTGGGCGGACTTGTCTTGTGCGTGGGGTGGTGCCTTCTGTATGGATGGATATGGGGCGAGGCCAGGGAACTGACCTGGATCGGCCTGGGAGCCGCCATGAATCTCGCCTCCCAATGCGGCGACTTCTATGAGTCCGCCTTCAAGCGCGCGGCCGGGATCAAGGACTCTGGGACCATCCTTCCGGGACACGGCGGCGTGCTGGACCGTATCGACGGGCTGTTGCCCGCGACCCTGGTTTACGCCTGGGCCTCCGGAGCCCATGACCTTTTTCTCTGACGCCACCGTCCGATTTGTCCCTGTCCGCCCGGCAGACATGGAGACTGCCCCATGCAACACCCTGACGCCGGCAGCACGGCCTTTGAGGAACCTCGCGGCGAGTTCTCCCTGGAGGACCGGGTGGAGGCCTGCCTGGTCCTCCACGAGGAACTCAAGGAGCGCAAGACCCTGCGTGAGGTGTTGGAGGAACGGGTCTTTCTGGAATGCATCAGGGTCAATCGCGACCGCATCAACGAATTCCCCCTGCTGGAGATCGAGCAGAAAAGCCTTATCGACATCCTTCTGCGGCGCAGCGCCGGTCTTACGGGACATGCGCGCGTCAAGGGACTCATCGGCGAGTTCATCGCGGTGCTGAACAGATACGGCAAGGCCCGAGTTGTGGGAGCCCAGGAGGCGGCTTCGGCCTTGCTTGCGGACCTGTCGCGGGCCGAGGCCCTGCTGGTCAAGGCCGTCCAGGGTGCGGTCTATTGCAGTTCCCTGATCAAGGACAACGTCAGTGACGCCATTATCAAGCATTTCGGCGAATCCTCCGTGGCGATGCTCGACGAGATCACCGGGCGGTGCGAATTCGACGAGCCCTGGTGGCGGGCGGTGATGGACACCTTTGTACGCGAACGGATCGCGGCGGGACATGCCGGGATGGTGGCCGGGGAGAAGTACTCCGTGTTCCGGGAGGGCGGATTCGTCGGCGTGCGCATGCCGTTCGACGCGGTTCTGGCCGCGCTTCGGGGAACGGACAAGGCCATCCAGAAGACCCGGGTGCAGAGCGCCTTCGAGGATATGGAGGGGACGGTCGAAGGGGGACGGGTGGTGGACGCGCTGGGTACCTTCCTGTCTTCAGGAGGCGGCATCGAGTCCGGGGCCGCGCCGGCCGTGGTGCGCCACCTGGCCCGCGTTGCGGCCATGGACCCGGCCGGGACGGAATATGCCGGAGCGCCCTCCCCGGACGAGGACCCCTCCCGCCGGGATTTTCTGGCCGCCCAGGTCGCGGCTCTGGCCGCCGGGGCCGGCTTGGTCCTGGCCGTGGTCACGGATGATTTCGAAAGGGCCATCCGGGATTTCGACGCCCGGGAACGCCGGATCATCCTGGCCATGACCGGGCGGTTCGAGCGGGAGAGACTGGAGCGGACCATGCCCTTGGTCCTGGAATTCGCTTACCTGAACCTGTTGCGGGAGATGGGCCGGGAAGAGGGCGGCAAGGTGGTCATTCGAACCGTCCGCGTCAGGCGGGCCGTGGCGGTCGAGGTGCAGGCCCTGCCCGGCCATGCCGGTGGCGGCCTGACCCGCATCGGCCGGCGCCGACTCTTCGAGGACGATCCAGAACGTCCGGACCTGTTGGTGTGGAAGCCCAGGACCGTCGAGGAACTGGGCGAACTGTGCGCGGTCCTGCAGATTGACGGGGCCGTGGCCGCGAAGCTCGCCGCCATGTGGGAGACGGCCCCGTTCCGGGTCGACATCCTGGTGGCGGTCAACCTGGAGGCCGTAGCCCGAGTGACGCCCAATCCGGCCCTCCGCGTGGCCGAGATCCTGGCCCGCTTCGGCGTGGCGCCGCGCCGGGCCGCCCGTTCCCCGGACACGGCGACGACTGCGGGACATACACCAAGCGCCCCTCCGGGGGCCGATCGAGGCGAAGACGCTCCATGACCGAATCCGCTGTGACGACGGTTCCCGACTCCCCGGAAAATGCTCCGGGACTTGGATATATCAGTTCCCTTCCCGGGCCTGGCGGCCTGCCCGGATTCCCTCGCGCCCTGTGCGTGCTCGGCAGCACCGGTTCCATCGGCACGAGCGCCCTGGACGTGGTCGCGAAACATCCTGGACGCTTCACCGTCTCCGCCCTGGCCGGCGCCAGGAACATCGACCTTCTGACCCGGCAGGTCCTGGCCTTCCGGCCGAAGCGCGTGGGGGTGTTTGATGCCTCGGGCGCCGACGAACTGGCCGCTCGGCTGCCTTCCGGATACCGTCCGGACATCGTGCACGGCCCGGAGGGCTACGCGGCCCTGGCCGCCGATCCCGGCTCCGACGTGGTGCTTTCGGCCATCGTGGGCGCAGCCGGCCTGACGCCCACCCTGGCCGCGGTCCGGGCCGGGAAGGTCGTGGCCCTGGCCAACAAGGAGTCCCTGGTCCTGGCCGGGGACCTCATCCGGGCCATCTGCCGGGAATCCGGCGCGGTGATCCTCCCCGTGGACTCGGAACACAACGCCCTGTTCCAGGCCCTGGGCGGACCCGGCCTGCGGGAGCTCCCGGACGTGGCCAGCCTGGTGCTCACCGCCTCTGGCGGACCGTTCCGGGACAAGCCCGCCGCTTTTCTGGAAACCGTCACCCCGGGCCAGGCCTTAAGCCATCCCAACTGGTCCATGGGCCCGAAAATCAGCGTGGACTCGGCCACCCTTATGAACAAGGGCCTGGAGGTCATCGAGGCCTGCCGTCTGTTCGGCCTGCCGCCGGCGCGGGTGGAAGTGGTGGTCCATCCCCAAAGCATCATCCATTCCCTGGCCCGCTACCATGACGGATCGCTTGTGGCCCATCTGGGGCCGCCGGACATGCGCGTGGCCATAGCCTACTGTCTGGGCTATCCCGACCGTCTGCCCCTGGGGCTCGCGCCATTGGACCTGGTGGCCCTGGGGGGCTTGAGTTTCGAGGCCCCGCGCCACGACGTCTTTCCGTGTCTGGAGCTGGCCAGAAGGTCCCTGGAACTGGGGCCGTGGGGTCCGATAGTGCTCAACGCGGCCAACGAGGTCGCCGTGGAACTCTTTCTGGCCGAACGGATCGCCTTTCTGGACATCCCCCGTCTGGTCGCCGGGGCGCTGGACGCCCCTCCCGGGGTTTACGCCGGCGATCCGGATACTATATTGGAGATTGACCGCGCGACCAGGACGGAGGTCCGGGAGCGGGCGGCCGGCATGTCCGGCGGGGCGCAGATGCCGGCGGCCGGTCGTAACGCATAAACACAAGGAAACGGATGGAAAGCGTCGTGTCCGTGGCCCTGGTGCTCGGGGGCCTGATTTTTTTTCACGAGCTCGGCCACTTCACCGTGGCCCGTTTTTTCGGCATCGGGGTGGTGACCTTTTCCCTGGGGTTCGGCCCGAAGCTCTTCGGGTTCACCCGGGGGGCCACCCGCTACGTGCTCTCGGCCATCCCCCTGGGCGGCTATGTGCAACTGGCGGCCCAGGATCCTGGCGACGAGGCCCCCGAAGGCTTTGATCCCGGGACATTCTTCCGCCTGCGGCCTGCCTGGCAGCGCATGCTGGTGGTGGCCGCGGGGCCGGGATTCAATTTCATCCTGGCCTGGCTCATCTTCTGGGGGCTTTTTTTCGTCCACGGCCGCATGGAGGTTCTGCCGGTCATCGGGCAGGTGCAAAAGGGCAGCCCCGCCGAAGTCGCCGGCATTCTGCCCGGGGACCGGGTCTTGTCCATCGACGGGGTCGAGATCCGACGCTGGGATGAACTGGCCGGAACCGTGCGCCAAAGCGGCGAGCGGCCCGTCACCCTGTCGATCGACAGGGACGGCGGACGCGTCTCGGTGACGCTTGTCCCCGAGATCCGGGTGGCCAAGAACATCTTCGGCGAGGAGGAACGGGTGCCGCTTTTGGGCATTGTATCGGCGGGCAAGACCGTGTCCGTGCCTTTGACCGTGACCTCCTCGGCCGGCGAGGCCCTCGCGCGCACCTGGGAAGTGGTGTCCATGACCCTTCTGGGCATGCTCAAACTCGTGCAACGGGCCGTGCCTCTGGACAACCTGGGCGGACCGATCATGATCGCCCAGATGGTCAGCCAGCAGGCCGCCGAGGGGCTGGCCAACGTTTTGGCCCTGGCCGCGGTCATCAGCATCAACCTGGGTATTTTGAACCTGCTGCCCATCCCGGTCCTCGACGGCGGGCATATCCTTTTCTTCACCCTGGAAACGGTCCTGCGCCGCCCGGTGAGCCAGCGCTGGCAGCAGATCACCACCCGGGTCGGGTTGGCCTTCCTGATCGGGCTTATGGCCCTGGCCCTGTATAATGACCTGCAACGCATCTTCGTCTGATCGCGGCGCGTCCCTTCCGGACGATCCCGGGCGCGGCCCGGTCCTTGTCCTTAGCGCCGTCGAGGAACGTCCGGCCGTGGTTTTGGCCGAAAACGGCCGGGTTCTTCAGGCCGAGAGGGATCAGGGCCAGGGGCTGGCCATGGCCTTTCTGGCCCCGGCCGTGGCCAGGGTGCTGGACCGGGCCGCTCTGACGCCGCAAGGGCTCTCGGGGGTGGCCTGCGTGCGCGGCCCGGGAAGCTTTACCGGGATACGGGTCGGACTGGCGCTGTGCCGGGGACTGCGCCTCGGCGCGGGCATGCCTTCGTGGGGACTCGACTACCTGCCCCTGGTGGCCCGTGGCGCGGCCCTGGGTGACCCGGCTGCGCGGCGCGTGGTCGCCGTCGTCCATGCCCGGAAGGGGCTGGTCTATTTCCAGGCGTTTCAGGTTGGGGGAGAGAGCGCGCCCACGCCGCTGGCGGCGGCCTGTGTCCTTGCGGTCCGCGAGGCCGCCGATCTGGCCGCGTCCCTGGCCGCGGCCGGCGGCGCGGGACCTCTTCGGGTAGCCGGGACCGGACTTCGCAACAATCGCGAGGCGTTTGCCGCGGTTCTTGAGCCTGGGGTCCTTTTGTCCGCCGAGTCGGCCTTCCCGGAACCCGCCGCCCTGGCCCTGGCCGCCACCGGCGCGTCCCGGGATATCCCGGCCCCTGTCGAGCCGCTGTATCTGCGCGCAAGCGACGCCGAGGAAAACCTGGCGGCTGTGGCCGGGGAGCGCGGGCTTTCCACGGAAAGCGCCCGGGCGGCCCTTGGCGCGGCCAGATCGTCCCTGCCGTCCTGATCCGGACTCCTTTTTTCGCATCCCGCCGCGCCCTTGGCGCGTTTTTTTTCTCCTGCGCTAAAGAACCTTCCGTCTCGAGTCGATAAGAATCCCAACAAAACCGCGACTCCGCCCTGGCGCAAGGATGGTCCGGCGCCGGCGCGAACGCCCGGACGGCAAGGAAGCCGAAACGTCATTCAAGGAGGAAAAAACCATGTCCCTGATCATCAACCACAACCTGATGGCAATGAACGCGGCCCGCAACCTGAGCACGGCGTATGGAAACCTGGCCACGTCCACCAGGCGCCTGTCCTCGGGGCTGCGGGTGACCACCGCCGCCGACGACGCCGCCGGACTGGCCGTGCGCGAACTCATGCGGGCCGACATCGCCTCCCTCAACCAGGGTGTGCGCAACGCCAACGACGCCATCTCGCTCATCCAGACCGCGGACGGCGCCCTGGGCGTCATCGATGAAAAGCTCATCCGTATGAAGGAACTGGCCGAGCAGGCGGCCACCGGCACCTACACCTCGGACCAGCGTCTGATCATCGACTCCGAATACCAGGCCATGGCCTCGGAGATCACCCGAATCGCCAACGCCACGGACTT
>Ga0067045_1029020_pt1 | contig 24779 bp, 22 predicted proteins | sample TerdegcTABiofilm_FD_59184 | JGI IMG/M metagenome (GOLD analysis project Ga0067045, IMG submission 59184) | Combined Assembly of (Gp0054472, Gp0054536) Wastewater bioreactor microbial communities from Singapore -Terephthalate degrading... | reverse complement strand
GGCTACCAAAGCCACGCCCGGTAAACCGGGCTGCCGTAGCCCCGTTCACGGGGCGTTGCTGGCTAGCCCGGCGGTTAACCGCCGGGCGCCCACGCGCACGTGACCGGATTATTTTCTTGAAGACCATCAGCGCGGCACTACGAGCCTGTTTTCATCTCACTGCTGGTGAACGGCAAGTTCATGGGGGCGCAGGATGGCGGGCGGGGCCATCCTGCGCGACTCTTCATCAATCACCAGGAGGAAAGCCTGGAGTGGGGCGCTTTAGCGCCGTGGTCAGTGCGCTGGTGATGAACCCTCGCCCCGTTTTGTTTACCCCAAAAGGTGAAATGTACTGGGGAGTAAATTAGAGCTTGACTTCCAAAAAATTCTCGCTAAAATGATTAAAGATTCGTTTTCATTCTATTGCAGGAGGAGGCAATGGCCCGGTGCCCTGAATGTAACGTCAAGCTGGTCTTGCCGGAAGATTTGGAACTCTGGGATCATACCTTCTGCCAGAAGTGTGGGGCAGAATTAGAGGTCGTCGGGTTGGAACCGTTGGAGTTGGAAGTGGTCTACGATGACCTGGAGGAGTATGATCTGGAGGATGAGCACGGCGACCTGGAAGATCTGGACGCCGATGATCTGGAGTGGGACGAAGAAGAGGGCGAGGAAGAGAGCTGGTGACGGCGTTGTGCCGCTGTCCTGGGTAGGCTGCGCTTTAAGCCATCCAAAAGGCCAGCAGGGGGTTCCCTGCTGGCCTTTTGCGTGGGAATCAATCAGCGCTGGCGCCGGAGCAACCAGAAGAGATACGCGGTGACGCCCACCAGCACCAGCCCGGCGACCACGGCCCCTCCTACAAGCAGCTCGGTGGGCAGGGACGCGATCCCGCCTGGCGCCGCCGCTGCTTGGGTCGGTGGGGCAGAAGTCGGGGTCGCGCCCGGCTCAGGGGTACCTTCCTGCTCCCGCACATATCCCGTCTCCTGGGTGTAGACCTGGCCATCGGTGAGCTGCATCAACCACTCGGTAGGGCCGGTGAGCCGGTAGCCGGTGGGGGGGGTCTGGCGCAATGTATAGCGGCCAGGGGGCAGATTTTGGAAGCAGTAGGGCTCACTGAGCCCATTGGTGGTGTAAGTCTGGGAAGTGCCGCCCTCGGCAACCAGCGTGTATTGAGCATTGGGCAGCAGACTGTCCGCGTCGGGTTGGCGGACGGTGTCGCCGTTGCGGTCCTGATAGGCGAGCACGCAGAGCGCGGCGGTGCCGGTAGCGGCCAACGGCGCGCTGGTGGTGGCGCTGACCGTGGTTTCTGCGGCTGGCGGTGTGGCTGTGGGGGTCGGCTCCGCCACCGGGACCGCGATCACCACGATTTGGCCGACGGTGAGCAGATCGCCCGGCCCCAGGCGCTCAGCGTTGAGCTGGCGCAGCTGGGCCACGTCCACGCCGTATTGCAGCGCCAGGCCGAACAGCGTATCTCCTTCCACGACGGTGTGGGTGACCGCGCCCGCGGGCGGGGGCGTCGGAGCGGCCGGGGTCGGTTGCGCTTCCGGTGTCGGCGGCAGGGGCGGGACGGTGGCCGTGGGCGTGGGCAGTGGCGAGGTGATCACCAGACTGGCGTCGTCCCAATAGGCATCGTTGTGCTTGAAGGGCCAGCGGGCCTGGGCGCGCAGGAAAACGCTCACCACGCCCTGCGGTCCCACCGTGGCCGAGACCGGTCCTACCAGGCCGTAGGCGTCGCGCGGGTAGGCCGCTTTGCTCCAGAGGATGTTGGCTGACCAGGGATCGGTCCCGCCGTTCGGATCAATCCCGATCTGGAATTGCATGTTGGTCGGATCATTGCACGAAAAGGCGCCGTGTTCGTCGTTGTCACACGACCAGGCGTGGGCATGGACCGCGGCTTCCACCGTCGCCCCTGGGGGCAGCTGGCGCACCACCTGGTAGAAGCCGGCGTCCTGTTTCCGGTAAAAGGTAAAACAGAGAACCGCGTAGTACCCACGGTGGATGCGTCGGGGGTTGCCATCCGTGCCATCAAACGGCGGAGCGTCGGGGATCAGTCTACATTCCGGCCGGCCGAAGACGTCTTCGCCCTCGCCGCCCTCGCGCCAGAAGGTAATCCAACCCTGCGGCGTGTAGATTTCTCTGTAGCTGATGTTGTTGAAAGTATCCCGAGTCCAGATAACCCCACCAGGCTCGGTGTTGTCCTGGGAGCGGTTGTAGCCTTCAAAACCGGGATTGAGGAGCAGATTTTGCTGCTCTGGCTGTTGCCAGGGGGTGCGGGCCTGGGTCAGGGAGACCGGCAGCATGGTCAACACGGTCAACCCTAACGCGGCCAACATGACAAACCGTTTGTGTCTCATCCGTCTCCTGTCAGCGTAAGGCCGGGGTCCTTAGCCGGGGGGCCAACCCAGTCGCCGTCCGCCTAAGAGGTGTAAATGCAGGTGATAGACCGATTGGCCGGCCTGGCGGCCGGTGTTCAATACCAGGCGGTAGCCCGGTTCGGCCAGTCCCATTTCGGCCGCCAGTTGCCGGGCCAGGAGTAACAATTCCCCTAACCAACCGGCATCGGTAGCCAGAGCTTCATTCAGGTTGGTCATATGCCGGTTGGGGATGATCAGAATGTGAAGGGGGGCTTGCGGCGCGGCGTCATGAAACGCGGTGAAGCGCTCGTCATGGTACACAATGCGGGCGGGCGCTTCACCGCGGGCGATGCGGCAGAAGATACAAGTGTCGGACATTGGATCAAACCGTGAGCCGGCCGGGCGCAGTCCAGGGGCCGGGTGACGTCATAGCACTCATTTTAAGTCGCGCGTCAGAGCGTCCAGGAATTCCCAGTTGGTGCGCGTCTTGCGCATTTGCTGGAGCACAGCCTCGGTCGCGGTGGTGATTTCGTAGCCGGGACCGTTGGGCGGCGGCGACATCATTTGGGTGATCATGCGTCGCATTAGCCAGACCCGTTTCAGCGTCTCCGGCTCCAGCAACAGTTCCTCGCGGCGAGTGCCGGAGCGGGTGATGTCAAAGGCCGGGAAGATGCGCCGCTCTTGCAGTTTGCGGTTCAGGTGGAGCTCCATGTTGCCCGTCCCCTTGAACTCTTCGTAGATCAAATCGTCCATGCGGCTACCGGTGTCAATCAGGCAGGTAGCGACGATCGTCAGGCTGCCGCCCTCTTCCAGGTTGCGGGCCGCGCCGAAGAAGTGTTTGGGCGGATAGAGCGCGGCCGGGTCCAGACCGCCGGAGAGCGTCCGGCCGCTGGGCTGCACGACCAGGTTGTAGGCGCGGGTGAGCCGGGTGATGCTATCCATGAGGATGGCCACGTCGCGCCCGCTTTCCACCAGCCGCTTGGCACGTTCCAGCGCCATTTCGGCCACCCGGGCTTGATGCTCCACCGGCTCATCAAAGGTAGAGCTGATGACCTCGGCGTCTACGGCGCGGTCCATGTCGGTCACTTCCTCGGGCCGCTCACCGATGAGAAGCACGATCAGATAGACCTCGGGGTGGTTGGCCGAGATGCCGTTGGCGATCTCTTTGAGCACGGTGGTCTTGCCCGATTTGGGCGGCGAAACGATCAGGCCGCGCTGGCCTTTGCCGACCGGCGAGACCAGCTCCAGCAGCCGTTGGGTCAGGTTGCGCGGGTCGGTGGTCGTGTGGAAGGGGCGATTGGGAAAGATGGGGGTCAGCCGCTCAAACCGGGGGCGCTGCTTGGCCGCTTCCGGGTCCACCCCGTTGACCGCTTCCACCCGCAGCAGGCTGCGGTATTTCTCCGTCTCCTTCGGCGGGCGCACCTGACCGACCACCATGTCGCCGGTGCGCAGGCCGAAGCGGCGGATCTGGCTCTGGGAGACGTAGACATCTTCCGGCCCTGGCAAATAGCGGGCAGCCCGCAGGAAACCCATCCCCTCGTCGGAGATCTCCAGGATGCCACCCCCGAAGATGAAGCCTTCCCGCTCGGTCTTGACTTTCAACAGCAGCAAGATCAGGTCTTCCTTCTTGAGGCGGCTATACCCGGAGACGTTGTACTTGCGGGCCAGCTCACGCAGGTCCTGCAGGCGCATATCGTCCAGGATGCGCATCTCCAGCTGTCGCAGGAAGAGGTCCTCCTCCGACACAACGGGCGTCACTATGATGATGCCCGTAGGAGTGCTCCCTGCTTCCCCACCTTCTATTCCAGCTTTGCCGGTTCCCTCCTCTTCCCCGCTTTCCCCCGAGCGGGGCTTACCCGGACCCTCTTCTGCTTTGCTTTCTTCCGGGCCAGGTTCACGGGACTCACCTTCCTCAGGTCCCAGTTCTGGTTCCGGCTCCGGCTCCGGTTCCAGTTCGGGTTCCCGGCTTTCGTCCTGGAATGCTGGCTCTTCGGGTGACAGCTCTTCCTCCACGCTCACAGGTTCTTCCGGGTGCTCTCTGAGACCTGGGGCTTCAATGTCTTCGTGTAGGTCATCTTTGGGGTGCATCTTTCCCTCCTTGCTATCCGTAGCGGTGCAGATATTCTTCGGCCTTCAGTACCAGGTCGCGGTTGCCGATGAACAGGGGTACCCGTTGGTGCAGGGCGGTGGGTACAATCTCTAAAATGCTCTGGGTACCGTCCGAGGCGTAGCCGCCGGCCTGTTCAGCAATGAAGGCCAGCGGGGCTGCTTCATAGAGCAACCGCAGCTTGGGTTTGGGATGGGCCGGATCCTCGTAGAGCAGGGGATAGTAGAAGACGCCGCCTTTCAACAGGTTGCGGTGGAAATCGGCCACCAATGACCCCACGTACCGGGTAGAAAGCGCGGAGGGCGGCGGTTCTTCTCCCAATCCCTTGAGATACTGCGTGTAACGGCGGACCCCTTCGCTCCAAAGGCGCTCATAAGAGATGTTGGTACTGTGATAGCGGGCCGGCTCCGGCGTCTGGATATTCGGATGTGAGAGCAGGAACTCCCCCAGGCTTGGCTCCAGCGTGAAACCATGGACGCCATGGCCGGTGGTGTAGATGAGCATCGTGCTGGAGCCATAGAGGATGTAGCCGGAAGCGACCAGGTCACGGGCCGGTTGGAGGCAGTCTGCTATGGTGGCGCGGGTTCCCGCCGGGCTGTGCCGCCGGAAAATGGAGAAAATGGTGCCCACGCTGACGTTGGTATCAATGTTGGCCGAACCATCCAGGGGGTCGTGGATGAGCACATATTTGCCGGCATTCATCGCCGGGGTCGGCTCCACCAACCCGTCCAGCTCCTCGCTGGCGATGGCACAGACCCGCCCGGTGAAGCTGTTCATGCGGATCAGCGTCTCGTTGGCGAAAAGGTCCAGCTTCATTTGCTGTTCACCCTGGATGTTGGTGGTGCCGGCAGCCCCCAAGATGTCCGCCAATCCGGCGCGGCGAATTTCCCGGTCAATTACTTTGGCTGCCAGCGCGATGTCGTACAGCAGGTTGCTGAGCGTCCCGGTGGCCTCGGGGTGGCTCTTTTCCTGTTCCAGAATGTGGCGTTCAATGGTGATAATTTGCGGGTACATGGCTCACCCCATATACCAGATCCAGCGGGTGCCGCGCATGTCCTGGACCAGATCGGTCGTAGAGAGTACGCCCACAGCGTTGCCCTGGGTATCCACTACCAACAGGCGATGAACGGCATGTTCCAGCATCTGCGCCGCGGCTTCCTCTGCCAGAGCCTCGGCCGAGATGGTGATGATGGGGGCCTTCATGACCTGACTGGCGGTTAATTCTTGCACTGAGCGCCCATAATGGCGAATGACGTCCGTGTGCGAGATCACGCCGATCGGTTGTTCGCCTTCCCGCTCGGCCACGAAAACCGCGTGGACATCGCTATCGGCCATGATGCGCACGACTTCCTGTAAGGGGGTGTCGGGACGGCAGAAAATGATTCCCTTGTGATAGATGTCGCGCACGCTGGTCTTACCGTTCATGCCAGTTGCCTCCTTGATCTTAGAGTGAGCCTGATAACAGGACTAAATGGGATTAAATTTCGCCATCGGTTGGTCATGGGCCGATGGAAAGGTGCGGATGGTTGTCAGGCCAGCAGGAGCGTGAGGTAGCCCCAGGCCAGGATCCCGGTCCAGAGCAGGCTATCAATCCGATCAAACACGCCGCCATGACCGGGGATCAGGTTGCTGGAGTCTTTGACGCCGGCCTCGCGCTTAATCATGGATTCAAACAGATCCCCCAGGGGTGTCAGGACAGCCAGGAGGCCCCCCAACACCAGGCCGCGCCACGGCGTGAGGGTCAGCTGCGGCTGGCCGGCCACTAAGGGCCAGAGCCAGCCGAAACAGAGGCCGGCCAGCAGGCCACTCACAACTTCCGCCGCATAGCCTTCCCAACTTTTGCCGGGACTGATCGTCGGCGCCATCTTGTGACGTCCCCAGCGCCGTCCGATGGCATAGGCACCGGAATCGGCCACCCAGACGACGGGCAAGGCGGTCAAGGTCCACCAGAGACCGTCGGGCAGGGCGCGCAACCGGATCAGGTAAGCGCCCCCCAATCCCAGGTAGAGCCCACCGGCCAGGGTTAAGGCCCAGGTGGCGGTCGGCGCTTCCCCCCGGCGGAAGAGCTGCCAGGTGCCGCTCCCCAGGGCCAGGAGCGCCAGTGCCGGCGCCAACCATGGTTCCAGGTGCCAGATAGCGTCTGCCAGCCAGAGCACGATGCCGGCGGCGACCAGGGGCCAGGGAAGTCTATAGCCGCAGCGCTGAAGGAGTTGCGTGTATTCCACGCTGGCTGCCAGCACGGCCACCAGGACGAGGATAGTAAACGGCCAACCGCCCAAGAGGACAGCAGCGACAACGATGGGAAGGAGAATGGCTGCGCTGATAACGCGTTTTTTCAGCAAGGATGCTACCTCAGAGAATGGATTGAGTTCGCGCTGACCGGCGATACCTGACACTGATTGTAGCTGCGATGGCTAATAAAAGCTCACTGCCTCCCACGGCCGTTCCGGCCGGCCGCTCTCAACATTTCACCCCGCCAAACCGGCGGTTGCGCTGGCTGAAGACGGACAGGGCTTTGTAAAACTCGTCTTTGTCAAAGTCGGGCCACAAGATGGGGGTGGCGTAGTATTCGGAGTAGATCGCCTGCCACACCAGGAAATTGCTCACGCGGACTTCTCCGCTGGTACGGATGATCAGGTCGGGGTCGGGCAGCCCGGCGGTATAAAGATGGGCACTGATGACCGCTTCCGTGACTTCCTCGGGGGGAATGCCTTCCCGCATAATACGCCGTACGGCCTCAACAATCTCCGCCCGGCCCCCATAGTTAAACGCCAGATTCAGGATCAACCGTTGGTTCTGGCGAGTACGTTCTATGGCGGCTTGAATGCTGGTTTTCAGCTCCTCGGACAGAGGATCCAGCTGTCCGATGTGCCTTAATTGTACACCATTTTGGTCTAATTCGTCAACCTCTTTCACCAGGGTTTCCCGGAGAATTTGCAGCAAACCCTGAATTTCTTCCAACGGCCGCTGCCAGTTTTCGGTGGAGAAGGCGTAGAGCGTGAGGACCGGTACCCCAAATTCTACAGCGGCGCGCAAAATCCGGCGGATGTTCTCCACGCCGGCCCGGTGGCCGAGCATCCGTGGTAGTCCCCGGGCCCGTGCCCAGCGCCCGTTGCCGTCCATGATAATCCCCACATGGGCGGGCAGGCACGAAAGGGGCGGATAAGATTGAGCGTTCTGGCTATCGCTCATACTGCCTCCCTCAATGGTTTTGATGATCCTTGTTGGGGGGATATTTTCCCCATCTGAGCTGCCATCGCTGAGCTGTGCCTCGGTGACGAGAACGGGGTGTTCAGACCCTGGACCTTGTGAAACTAACGTCTGCGCTGGCGGTTAAAGTGAGCGCCCCCGGGCGTTGGTTGCTCTGTGATCCCTGCTCAGTCACAACCTGGCTTGACGCACTCTGCCGGGGTGCGGCCGACCACAAGTTGAGAAATCCAGGGGCGGTCGGGGTACCGCCCCTGCCATGACGCTTGGGGGCTGGGTGACGCACGGCCACCGGCCGGCTCAAACTTCCATGATCTCCTGCTCTTTGCGAGCGCCGATCTGGTCTACTCTTTCGGTGAAACGCTCGGTAGTCTTTTGCAGATCATCCTGACCCTGCTTCATATCGTCTTCTGAGATGAGCTTCTCATCTTCAAACGCGCGCAGGTCTTCCAACGCATCCCGCCGGATGTTCCGTAGCGACACTTTGGCCTCTTCCACCCGCCGTTTGACTATTTTCACCATCTCCCGGCGGCGTTCCTCGGTCAGGCGGGGGATAGGGATGCGGATGATCCGCCCGTCATTGTTGGGGTTCAGGCCCAGATCGGCTTGCAGGATGCCCCGTTCAATGGCGCTGAGGGACCCCGGATCGTAGGGGCGAACCAGCAGCAGCTGCGGTTCGGGGGCGGAGATAACGGCCAGCTGGTTAAGCGGGGTGGCGACGCCGTAGTAATCTACCGTCACCCGCTCCACCAGGGCCGGCGAGGCCCGACCGGTGCGCACGCTGCGCAGATCGTCCTCCAACGACTCAATCGTTTTCTCCATCCGGCCTTCAGTTTCGCGTAAGAGGTCCTTGATCATTGCGTCTCCTTGCAAAGTGGCCCCGGAAACCGGGAGGGGGGCGCCCTCAAGGGCCGACCAGTGTGCCGACCGGCTCACCCCGCACGGCCCGTTCCAGGTTGCCCGCCTGCCAGAGGTTGAGGACGATGATCGGCAAGTCGTTTTCCATGCAGAGCGTCAGCGCCGTGGAATCCATGACCCCCACGCGCATATTGAGGGCTTCCAGGTAGGTGAGCTGCTCAAACCGTCGGGCCTCGGGATGAGTTTGCGGATCTTCATCGTAGACCCCATCCACCTTGGTGGCCTTGATCAGCAGATCGGCCCCGATTTCAGCGGCGCGCAGGGCCGCCGCCGTGTCGGTGGTGAAATAGGGGTTGCCGGTGCCCGCGCCGAAGATAACGACGCGCCCTTTTTCCAGATGGCGGATGGCGCGCAGCCGGATGTAAGGCTCGGCGATGGCGCGCATCTCAATGGCCGTCTGGACGCGGGGGGTGATGCCCTGCCGCTCCAAAGCATCGGCCAGCGCCAGCGCATTCATCACCGTGGCCAGCATCCCCATCTGATCGGCGGTCGCCCGGTCCATGCCGTGCGCCAGGCCATCCCGGCCACGCCAGAGATTGCCGGCTCCAATGACCAGGCCGACTTCCACTTCCAGGGCGTGGATGGCGGCGATACTGGCCGCTACCCGATCTGCCTCGTGGGGATTGATCCCAAAACCGCCGGGGGAGGCCAGGGCCTCCCCGCCGACCTTGATCACGACCCGCTTATAGCGCGGCACACTCATAGAGGGCCTCCCAGCGGCGTCAGGCCTGGAGGGTTACCCCTCCAGGCTCTCGCCCCGCTCAAAGCGCACGAAGCGCCGAATGATGATGTTCTCACCGGTTTTAGCAATGATGGCTGCCAGCACGTCGCCCATGGTCCGCTCTTCGTCGCGGATGAAGGGTTGTTCCAGCAGGCAGGCCTCCTTGTAGAATTTTTCCAGGCGGCCTTCCACGATCTTATCAACAAATTGCTCTTTTTTGCCCTCTTCCAGAGCTTGCGCCCGGTAGACGGCTCTTTCCCGTTCAATCACTGCGGCCGGCACGTCCTCGCGGCGCACATAGTGGGGCGCGGCCGCGGCGATGTGCATGGCGATATCGTGCACCAATGTCTTGAAATCGTCGGTGCGGGCCACAAAATCGGTCTCGCAGTTGACTTCCACCAGCACACCGATGCGCCCCCCGGCGTGAATGTAGGATTCCACCAGGCCGTCCTTGGCTTCGCGGGACATGCGTTTGGCCGCGGCGGCTAACCCTTTTTCCCGCAGATAATCCACTGCTTTGTCATAATCGCCTTCGGCCGCCTCTAAGGCTTTGCGGCAATCCAGAATCCCGGCCCCCGTGGCCTGGCGCAGTTCTTTGACCATTTCAGGTGTGATGTTCATCAAGCGACTCCTTCGTCCATATCGGTGAATTCTTCGTCAAATTCATCGACGGTTTCTTCCTTGAATTCAATCTGGCGGAGGCGGGCCAGCGTCTCGGCGCTCATATATTTCTCGTCCTCGGCGGCCGTTTCCTCTTCTTCCTCGCCTACGCTCTCCTTGCGCAGCGTTATCCCTTCCAGGGCCGCATCCGCCATTTTGGCCGTGATCAGCCGGATGGCGCGGATGGCATCGTCGTTGCCGGGGATCACCTGGTCAATCAGCGTCGGATCGCAGTTCGTATCCACTACCGCAATGATGGGGATCCCCATCCGATCTGCCTCGCGGATAGCCGTTTCCTCGGTGCGGACGTCAATCGTGAACATGACGCCGGGGAGCCGGGTCATGTAGCGCAACCCGCCCAGCCGGGCACTGAGCTTCTCAATCTCCCGGTTGAGCATCAGGGCTTCTTTCTTGGTCAGCAGGGCGAACTCGCCGGCGTCGCGGCGGGCCTCCAGCGTTTTGAGGTGGTCAATCCGCAGCTTGATGGTGCGCCAGTTGGTCAGCGTGCCGCCCAGCCAACGCTCGTTGACGTAGGGCATCCCACAACGCTGCGCTTCCTGAGCGATGATCTCCTGCGCTTGCTGCTTGGTACCCACGAAAAGGATCTGGTTCCCCTGCGCCACAACCTGTTGCACGAAGGTATAGGCCTTCTCAATGGACCGGACGGTCTGTTGCAGGTCAATGATGTGGACGCCGTTGCGTTCGGTATAAATATACCGCGCCATCTTGGGGTTCCAGCGCCGGGTGTGATGTCCGAAGTGAACCCCCGTCTCCAACAACTGCTTCATGGTAACGACTGCCATCAACTAACTCCTTTACGTGATTTGTTTTTAACCTCCACGGTTTTCCTCCCGCCGGGAACCGGCGCACCGGCACACCCCGTTCGGTCCAACCGTGTGCGTTTTGGGCCTCAGCCCGGTTTTAGATTGTACCATAAAATGGGCAGGAAGCAATTGACGGCCAGGCCAGCGACTGATTCCTTACTTGCTCTGCCTTTACTCTGTGTTACAATAGCCCGGATGAACCCGGAAACACATCCCCTGTTACAATCTTTGAACGCCCAACAGCGCGAAGCCGTGACCGCGTCCGAGGGCCCGCTGCTGATCCTGGCCGGGCCGGGCTCTGGCAAAACCCGTGTCCTCACCCACCGCATCGCCTGGCTGCTCAGTGAGCGGCAGCTGCCGGCCTGGCAGATCATGGCGGTCACTTTCACCAACAAGGCCGCGCGGGAGATGCGGGAGCGCCTGACGCGGATGCTGGGCCGTGACGCCGCGCTGGAGATGACGTTGGGAACTTTCCACGCCACCTGTGCCCGCATTCTCCGGCGGGAGTCGGAACGGGCCGGGTTGGCGCGCGATTACGTCATTTTTGATACCGATGATCAGCTGGCCGTGATGAAGGCGGTGGTGAGTGAACTGGGGTTGGACGATAAACGCTACCGGCCCGGCTCCTTGCTCAATGCCGTTTCCCGCGCCAAGAATGAACTGGTCCTGCCGGCCGATTATCCCCGGCGCACCTATTACGACGAGCTGGTGGCACGGGCCTACGCCCGTTACCAGGAGCGGCTGCGCCAGAGCAGCGGGTTGGACTTTGATGATCTGCTGCTGGAGACGGTACGCCTGTTCCGGGCGGATGCAGAGACGCTGGAGAAGTACCGCCGCCGTTTTCGGGCTGTGTTAGTGGATGAATTTCAGGATACTAACATAGCACAGTACACGTTGCTGCGCTTGTTAACGCAGGAACATCGCCACCTCTACGCGGTAGCCGACGAGGACCAATCCATTTACTCCTGGCGCGGCGCCGACTACCGCAACATCCAACGCTTGCGCGAGGATTTCCCGGAGCTGCGCCAGATCCTGCTGGAGGAAAATTACCGCTCCACCCAGATCATTCTGGATGGAGCGATGGCGGTCATCAGCCGCAACCTGGATCGCACGCCCAAACGGCTTTTCACGCGCAAGGCGGGCGGGCTACCGGTGACGCTCCACGAGTCTTACGACGAGCGCGAGGAGGCGCAATTCGTGGCGCGCGAAGTGCGGGCCCTGCGCCGGGGTGGGGTGGCTTATGGCGGTATGGCCGTGATGTACCGCACCAACGCGCAGTCCCGCGCGCTGGAAGAGTCCTTTGTCAACGAGGGGATCCCTTATCGCCTGGTGGGCGGCACCCGGTTCTACAGCCGCAAGGAGATCAAAGACCTGCTGGCCTATCTGCGCCTGGCGCAGAATCCCGACGACGACGTCAGCTTCCAGCGGGTGGTCAACGTCCCCCCACGCGGTATCGGCCAGCGCACGCTGGAGACGATTGGGGCGCAGGCCCGGGAGGGACAGACCAGCCTGTACCGGGCGATGGTAGCGTTGCTGGCCCAGGGGACGCTGGACGGTCGCACCCGTCGCGCGCTGGAGCCGTTGGCGACATTGATCCAGAGCTGGCACGCCGCCCGCGAGACGCTGAGCGTGGGGCAGCTGATGGATCGCCTGCTCAGCGAGAGCGGCTATGGAGCCTATGTCCAAAGCCAGGTGGACGAGGTGGAGCGCAAGCGCGGTGAATCGCGCTGGGAGAACATCCTGGCGTTGCGCGCGGTGGCCGAGGAATCGGCCGGCGTCACCCTGAGCGATTTCCTCACCGAGGTAGCCCTGGTCGCCGATGTGGACCAGCTGGACGAATCGGTGGATGCGGTGACGTTGCTCACGTTGCACAGTGCCAAAGGGCTGGAATACCCGGTCGTCTTCGTCACCGGCCTGGAGGAAGGGCTGTTACCGCACAGCCAGTCGCTGGATTCCCCACAGGAGCTCGCGGAGGAGCGCCGGTTGCTCTATGTGGGGATGACGCGCGCCCAGGAGCGGCTTTACCTCACCTACGCTTTCCGGCGCGGCTGGTATGGCAATAACCAGCCGGCGGCGCCTTCGCGCTTCCTGGATGATTTGCCCGATGAGGTGCTGGGCCGCGCCCGCCGGGGCAAGACGGTCCGTCCAACCGGAAGCTGGGGCGCGAGTGCCTGGTCCCGCGAGGCGACGCCGGCTCCGCCGCCGCGCCCGGCGGTTGCGCCGCGTTTCCGGGCCGGGCAGCGGGTGCGCCATGCCCGCTACGGTGAGGGGGTGGTGACCGAGAGCGCGGTGGAGGGTGACGACGAGGTCGTGACCGTGCGGTTCAAGGATAGTGGCATCGGCTTCAAGAAGTTTGTGGCGGGGATGGCGCCGCTGGAGCCGCTCTCCGAACATTAGCCGGCCTGGGCGTTTTTTCACCGCCCTGTTTTTCCCCGGTTGACGACTCATCATAATCTTATACAATGAGAGCTGAGGAATTGAGGGGCTTGTTTATCCTGCGGTGGAGGCACTTATGAGACCCGGACGGTGGGCGCTGTGGCTGTCACTCTTTGGCGGGGCGCTGTTGTTGGGCACCTCGCTCTTTGCCTTCCTGTTCCCTGGCCTGGGGGCTGCTCACCCCTTGCAGTCGCCTGACGTTGCGGTGTGGCCGGCCTCGGTCCGGCTGGAGGCAGTCCGCGCGCCCTGGCTGCAAACCGGGATCACCTGTACGTTAGCGACCACCACTACCGATTCGCTGGCCGGTAACGAATCATTTGCCAGCGCGGCCATCCTCTCCAACTACACCGGCCTGGCGTTGGCGACCGGCATTAAGGACGCTCAAGTTGCTCCGCAAAAAGATTATTTCCGGCTTGATAATGCGGTACCGGGATACACTTACATCGTTGAAGCGATCCCGGATGGGCTGGGGAACTACAATTTAGCCATCGTGGTTTACAACGCCAGTTTTTCGCCGATCTTGACCGACCAGAACCCGTTTGATGGCAATAGTGCGAAAGTCTCTCTGTTGGCGACGACGACCGGCCCCTATTACTTTGAAATCTCTCAATACAGCGCTCAATGTTCCGGGGGAACCTATCGCCTGAGCGCCAGCGCGGTGGGTCCCACTTCAACGCCGACCAACACCCCTACGCCGACACCGACCAGCACGCCGCAGCCGTCCACGCCCGTGCCGTCGCCGACCTGGTTGGGCGGCTATGATGCCTACGAACCTAACTATGACTTTGACCATGCCAGCACGATTGCGCCGGGCGTTACGTATGCCCTTAATTTCATCCCCTGGGGCGGCGCGACGGTGGACAACGATTATTTCAAGCTCTGGGTCAAGCCGGGCCTGGTCTTTTCCTGTGAAACCTTAGAATTGGATCCCGGCGTGGACACCAACATGGTGCTTTACAACGCCAACCGGGAGGCGATTGGCGGCAATGACGATCGGGCCTTGGGCGATTACAGCAGCTATCTCTCGTTCTACAGCACTTACGAAGGCTACCTTTACCTCCTGGTGGGGCAGGGTGGGCGGATGTCGTTGCCCGATACCATTCACAGTAGCTATAAACTTAAGTGTACGATGAATACGCCGGGGACGCCGAGTGCGACCGTTTCGCCCCCGCCGCAAAAGGACAGCACGCCCGTGGCGACAACTCCACCGCCTTCCTCGCCGGTTGCGACCCCAACGACACCACCGGTTGGAAACCAGCCGCTCACCTTTCGCTTGTTGACCACGCCGGCTCCGCTTACCCCCACGCCGCCGCCCGGCGGTTTCCGCTCTTTCCGCTTCCTGGTCTATTATGATGGGAACCAGGATGGTCAGTTCGGCGCCGGCGAGGGCGTGGGCGGGTTCTTTGTCCGCGTCCTCTCGCCGGAGACCGGCGGGGAACTGGCACGCGGTTATACCGACGACCAGGGCCAGCTCTCGTTCACCGTCCCCACCGTAGGCTCGGTCCGGCTGCTGGTGCCGCTCTTGGGGCTGGACCGGCTGGTAGACCCGGCGACGCCTGAAGTAAGCCTGCGCATCGCGCCGCAGCCATTGCCGCAGGTCATTCCGTAGTAAGGGGCCTTGCTTTATGGAATCTCATGAACCGCTGAGCGACGACCGGCTCACACCGCCCGATCCTGAACCCGCTCCAGTGCCTGAGGAACCGGCTGCGGTCGCCTCAGATGTTGAGGGGCCGGCTACGGAACCTGAGGCTGCGGTGGTGGAGCACCCAACTCCGTTGCCCGTGCCGACCGTTGTCCCCTCCCCTGAGCGAGGATCCGCCTCGCCCCGTCCCCCGTCGGCGGACAGTGGCTTGCTGCCGCCGGCCTGGTTGATCTTGATCCTGCTCCTGGCCTTTCTGATCGTTTTGGCAATTGGCATTGGCGCGTTGGTGACGGCCCGCCGGAACCGGCCCAGCGGCGGCGCTGAACCCGCCACGGTGGAAAAAATCGCCACCTTCCTCTTGTCCCCGACTCCACCGACCGGCCAGTCGGTGGTATTGGAGAACGGCAATCCTCTGCCGGCGCTCGTGCCCGCCACTTTGATTGTGGGGGATCAAACCTTCTCCGTCGTGCCGGTGGTCCCTGAGCAGGGACGCTGGCCTGTTCCCGCTCAGGATGCCTCGGTCGCCGTCTGGATTTACGGGACGGTGGTCAACTACGTCGTGGGTTTGCCTTACACCGATACCACTGCCACGTTGTTGACCAGCCTGACAGCGACTGCGCGCCTCACGCTGACGTTGAGCAACGGAGCTGCCCTTGTTTTCGGCGAGCCTCAGGCGCAACACGTCTCGCCAAGCAACGTGGCCCCCTTGGAACAGCAGCAGCCCGGTCTCACGCTCGCGTTGCTGCGGGAGACCCAGGCCGAACGGTTGGTCGTCAAGGCCCGCTACTTACCTGAGGAAAGCCAGACCGCCGGTATGCAACAAAGGGCGGCCGGTCTGACTGTGACGGTGTTGAAGTCGGGGTTGGTGGATGGGACGGCTAACGGCGGTGCTCGCTACTTCATCGTGGAGTATCGAATTGCCAATGAGCGGACGACCGCTGTGGACGCCACATTGTTGGGCCTCAGCCTGGAAGACGGGCAGGGGCAGCGTTACTTGCTCAACGCCGAGGCGGCGGCTAAGGGCGAACGGGGCGCCTTGACCGGCTCCATCGCCGCGGGCGACAGCGTTGAGGGCAGCGCGGGCTATCTGGTGCCCCCAGATTTAACCCCGCCGCTGACCTGGGTGTTCCGGCCTGATCCGACCGGTGGGGAGACGGCCAGCTTTGTCCTGCCCTATCAGAAGCCGGCCCCTGGCCCGGCGCAACCCCAGGTGACGCTCACCGGCGCGTTTGTGGATCAGGGGCGGGGGATGATTGTGGTCAACGGCGTCGCCCGCAACACAGGGGAATCGCCGCTCACGGTCAACCCCACCGATGTGGCGCTGACTTCGGGTGCAGGCCGCAGCGAATTGGAGGTAGCGACGCCCCCTTTGCCCTGGACCATTCAACCCGGCGGTGAACAATCTTTTGAACTCCAATTTATCCGCCCGGCCGGCGTGGCCTCCGTGCTGCTCAACCTCCTGGGCTTTACTTTCCAGATAGAGGGGCTGCCGTAAACGCGGGAGACCGGGTCGGCAGTCCGACAACAGAGGGCGCGGGTGGAACAGGAGGCTGGGGCAACGTTTGCCACGCTTCGGGTCGTGGCGCTGGCCGGCGGAGTGGGGGGGGCGCGTCTGGCGCAAGGGCTCGCTGTGCTCCTGCCACCGGAGCGGCTCACTCTGATCGTCAACACCGGCGACGACTTTGAGCATCTGGGGCTGACCATCTGCCCCGATCTGGATACGGTCCTCTATACCCTCGCCGGCCTGGCCCATCCTGAAACGGGGTGGGGGCTGGCGGGGGAAACGTTTGTCACGCTCTCGCGCGTGGCTGAGCTGGGTGGGCCGGCCTGGTTCCGCCTGGGCGACCGCGACCTGGCGACGCACCTGGTCCGCACGCACTGGCTGCGCGCCGGCCTCCGCCTCACGGAGGTGATGCACCGGCTGGCGGAGGCCTCCGGCGTGTTGCATCCCCTCCTGCCGATGACCGATGATCGTTGCCGGACAAAGGTGCTCACCGGTGAAGGAGAACTGGATTTCCAGGACTATTTTGTGCACCGGCAATGGCAGCCGCAAGTGGCGGGCTTCCGTTGGGAAGGGCTGGAGACGGCGGCGCCGACCCCGGAGGTGCTGGCGGCGCTGAGCGCGGCCGATCTGGTGGTTTTCTGTCCTTCCAACCCCTTTGTCAGCCTGGATCCCATCCTCAACCTGCCGGGGGTGCGCGAGCGGATCGCCGCACGCTGCGCGGTCGCCGTCAGCCCGATCCTCGGCGGGCAGACGGTGAAAGGTCCCGCCGCCAAGATGTTCCGCGAGCTAGGCGTGGAACCGTCGGCCGTGGCCGTGGCCGGGCATTACCGGGACCTGCTGCGGGGCTTTGTGCTGGACAGGGTGGACGCGGCGTTAGCGCCCCAGGTGACGGCTTTGGGGCTGGCCGCGCAGGTGATGCCTACGCTCATGCCGGGGCTGCCGGAGCGGATCGCCGTCGCGCAGGGAGTGCTGGAGTTTGGCGCGACGTTGGTGCGCGGGTAGAACGCCGCTTGCTGCTGGCGGGATGGCGTGCGGTCCGCGCGGGAAAACCGGGGGGGCAGTTTCAGCGTGAACCTCTGGGCGGTCGTGCCCGCCAAGCCGCTGGCGCAGGCCAAATCTCGCCTGGCGGCGGTCCTTGCCCCGGCGGAGCGTGAGCAGCTCGCCCACTCCTTGCTCTGCCACACGCTGGACGTTCTTGCCAGCCTGACCTCGCCTGTTGATCGCGTTGCCTCTGGTCCTACCCCTGGGTTGGCGGGCATCCTGGTTGTCAGCGCCGATTGGCAAGTGTGCGAGCTGGCGGCCGCGCGAGGCGTGGCCTGGCTGCCGGAGCTGGCGCCGCCCGAGCTGAACCGCGCGCTGGAGCAGGGGGCCGTGGCCGCCCAGGCGCGCGGAGCTCAGGGCGTGCTGGTCGTGCCAGGCGATCTCCCTCACCTCACGGCGGCAGCCGTGGCGGAATTGTTGGCGGTGGCTGGAGAACCGCCGGTGATGGTCATTGCCCCTGATCGGCGCGAGGAGGGGACCAATGCACTGTTAGTGGCCCCGCCAGGACTGATCCCGTTTGGCTTTGGTCCGGGGTCGTTTCAGCGGCACGTCGCCGCGGCGCGAGCGGCCGGTGGGCGCACGGTCATCTGGCGCCATCCGGCCTGGGCTTACGACGTGGACTGGCCGGAGGACCTGGCGTTGTTGCACCGGGAATGAGACTTCAGCAGTCCTCCCGGCCGGTTCTATCGGGTTGGCGGCCCGGCGCGCAACCGTTTCGGATAACCGGTAATCTCCCGAATCTCTTCGTACAGCGGCTTGAGTCGCTGATACATTTTCTTGTACACCCGGTGGTAGAGCTCGTCGTAAATGGTATGCGTTGCCGGGTTGGGCTCAAAGACCTGGCCCACACGGGTCATTTCCTTGACGACGGTGGCGAAATCGGGGTGGAGTTGCAGCCCGACGGCGGCATCTATCGCTGCCCCCAGGCCGGAGGCTTCGTAGAGATGGGGGCGCGCCGCTGGCAAGCCGAAAATATCTGCCGTTAGCTGGATCGCCGCATTGCTTTGAGAGCCGCCGCCGGCCACCCGCAGCTCGGTGATGGGGATGTGGCTGCGTTGCTCGGTCCGCTCTTTCCCCTCGCGTAGCGCGTAGGCCAGCCCCTCCAGGATTGCCCGGTAAATGTGCGCGCGGGTGTGGACATCGCCAAAGCCAATGATCGCGCCTTTGGCCTCCGGCCCGGGGACTTTCACGCCGGGCGACCAGTAGGGCTGGAGCAATAATCCCATGGAGCCGGGCGGCACCTGCTGCACCAGTGCGTCAAAAAGCGTTTCGGGTTCCACGCCCTGTTCTTCCGCCAGCCGTTGCTCACGCAATCCGAACTCTTGTTTGAACCAGCTGACCATCCAGTAGCCCCGGTAGATTTGAATCTCCAAGCTATAGGCCCCGGGAATGGCCGCAGGATAGGGCGGGATGAGCGGGATCACCTCCACATATTGCCGGTGGGTGGTGTTGATGGTGGCGGTGGTGCCGTAGGAAAGGCAGCCAATGTGGGGCTCCACACAGCCCGCGCCGATCACTTCGCACGCTTTGTCGGCCGCGGCGGCGATGAGGGGGAGCCCGGCCGGGATGCCGGTGGCGGCCGCCGCTTCCGGCGTGATCTCACCCAGGGGTTGGGTCGGGGGGATCAATTCGGGCAGCAGCGCCGGGTCCATCGGGATCGCCTGCCACTTCCAATCGCTGCGCGCGGCCCACCGCAGATTTTTGTAGTCAAACGGCACATAGGCGACCTGGCAGCCCACCGAATCCACAAAGCGCCCGGTGAGCCGGTAGGTCAGGTAGCCGGAGAGTAAAAGATACTTGTGCGTCTGGGCCCATACTTCCGGCTGTTGCGTGCGGATCCAGTTAGCCTCGGCCTCGGCCTGGAGATAGGCAACCGTCTCCGACATCCCGGTGAGCGCAAAAGCCAGTCCCCAGAGACCGCCTACCGGTTTCAGACCCTCGGTACGCCGCTGGTCCAGCCAGACGATGGCCGGGCGCAGTGGTTTCCCGGCCCGGTCCACGTTGATGATGGTGGAGCGTTGGGTGGTCAGTGCAACACCGGCGATCCGCTGGCGGAGCTCCGGCTGGCCCTCCTGGGCGGCCGCGGCCCATAGCTGTTGGCAGGCTTGCGTGAGGGCGTGCCAGTAGTAGTCAGGCTGTTGTTCGGCCCAGCCTGGCTCGGAGGAGAAATAGGCCTCCAGCGGCACGCGGCTGCGGGCGACCAGGTTGCCGCGCAGGTCAAACAGGAGCGCGCGGATGGATTGGGTTCCGTTATCTATGGCGAGTATCAGGTCTTGATGTGGCATGGATGCTCCTTACCTCTTCCGTTTCCACCAGTATACCACAGTTACAACGGCGGCTAATCCTAATAGCCCGCTTGCCACCGCTGTGCTTTTGATTACCTTGTGACGGCGGGCCTGGCGGCGTTCTTCCCGCTGGATGCGGGCTGTCGTCAGCAGCGCCTGGGTATCGGGGATGGCGGCCGGTTCCGGCAGGCTGTAGGCGGCCCGCCAGAGCGCCCGGTAAGCGGCCTCCTCCTGCTCCCAGCGGGCGTCGTCCCAGCCCAACTCCGCCTGGCAGAGCGCGCGGACCCGCGGCAGGTAAGCGGCGCCACCCTCCGGCAGCAGCAACCCCAAGCGCACCCGGCGCAGCAGCAGATCATCCAGATGGACGACTTGCTCGCTGCGGGCGGCCCAGCGGAGCTCGGCCCAGAGGTTGAGCGTGCCAGGGATCAACTCCAGCTCACCGGGCTGTGCTGCCGTGACCAGTGCCGGCGCTGCAGCCCCATAGCGCCCCAGCAGCCGGCGCACGGTGGCTTCGTCCAACTCCTCCGCGCCGGGCAGCGCCACGTTGACGGGGTTGAGCACCGGCAGATCGCTGTTCGGTTCCGGCGTTTCCGGCAACCGGTGATGGACTGCCTTCAGCGCATCTAATGCAATCAGCCGGAAGGTGGTCAATTTGCCGCCGGTGACGGTCAGTAGCCCGCTCTCCTCCCAGACGACGTGGTCGCGTGATTCCTTGCTCGGATCGGCTTTACCGGTGCCGATGACCGGCCGCACGCCGGCAAAGGTGGCGATGACGTCGTCCAGAGTCAGGGCGAGGGAGGGGAATTGCGCATTGACGGCCGCCAGCAGGTAAGCAATCTCGTCCGGCGTGATGGCCGGCTCCGCGTCCAGCGGTTGGTCGTGATCCAGATCGGTCGTGCCCGCTAAAGTGATCCCCTCCCACGGAAAAATGAAGACGGGACGGCGGTCCACGGGATGCAGGAAGCTGATGGCCTGCGCGACCGGGAAGCGCCATGCCGGGAAGATCAGGTGGCTGCCGCGCAGCGGGCGGATGCGCGGCGGCGCACCGACCTCGCCCCGCAGCCGGTCCGCCCAAGCGCCGGTGGCGTTGATGACGACGCGCGCGTGCAGCTCGGTGGTCCGCTCCTGCACCAGGTCGTGCAGGCGGATGCCCTTGACGTGGCCCTCGGCGTCGCGCAGCAACGTTTCCGCGCGGGCGTAATTGAGCGCGACGCCCCCCTCGGCGACTGCCTCCTGAATGACCCGCAGCACCAACCGCGCATCATCAGTCTGTGCGTCGCCGTAGCGGAAGCCGCCCTCCAATCCATCCTGGGCGATGTGCGGCGCGAGCAGCTGGAAATCCTGCGCACTGTAGTATTCGTGGCTCCATTGGAGCGCCAGCAGGTCGTAGATAGAGAGGCCCGCGCCGTAGGTAAGGCGACCGGGATTATCGCCTTTGTAGGTGGCCAGCAGGAAGCCGAGCGGATCAATCAGCCCCGGTCCCTCTTCCAGCAGCCGTTCGCGTTCCTGCACCGAGGCGAGCGTCAGCAGCACATTGCCATCCTTCAGATACCGCAGCCCGCCGTGGACCATTTTGGAGGAGCGGCTGGAGGTCCCCCAGGCGAAATCCTTCTGCTCCACCAGCAGCGTTTTCAACCCCAGCCGGGTCGCCTCGCGCAAAATCCCCGCGCCGGTGATCCCGCCGCCGATGACAATCACGTCCCATTCTTGATCCAGGGTGGTCCAGATTTGGTCACGCCAGGACTGTGCCATGTTGATACCTCCTGATTCGTGTTGCGTAGTGCGTGTTGCGTGTTTTAAAGAAACGGCATACGTCGCCGCACAACGATTTACGGCAAGGGTGGATTATCCAAGAATGTTGCCGGTGCAATCTCGTACTCAATCGCGGCCTCGTGCAGCTTAGAGCCGCGCTCGGCGGGAATGATGGTGAGTAACTGGCGAGCAATATAAGTCAGTAATGCTAACCGGTGAGCTACGACGGCTTGCGCCAGCACATTGCGCCCCTGGTAGTACCAGATCCGCGCCTCGCGAACTGAGCCCAACGCATACTCGTAGAAACGCGCTTGATCTTTGCCGGACTGCCGGCTGTATCCTTCGGCAATATTAGCCGGGATGGAACCAATGGCCCGGTATAGTTGGTCCGCCAGGCTTACCGTCCGCCCGTCTTTGAAAAGCTTAGAAGTGTCATACCAGGCCAGATCGCCGGCAAAGAGCGCGCGCTGGTAAACCTCCATTCTCCACAAAGGGTCACCGGTCAATTCCGTTGGCACTGAAGCTAACCATTCGTCATAAGTCATCTGACCTCCAGAACGGAACACGCAACACGTTTCACGTTTCACGTTTCACGTTTCACGTTTGATGCCTCATGCTATCAGCTTCCCCGGATTCATCATCCCCTGGGGATCAAACCGCTGCACCAGGTCATGGAGCACGACCATCCCCAGTGGCCCTTTTTCGGCCGGCAGATAGGGCGCGTGGTCTACGCCGACGCCGTGCTGGTGGCTGATGGTCCCCCCGTGGGCGACGATGACCTCGCTGGCGGCCCGTTTGAGCGTTTGCCAGCGGTGCAGCGTCTCGGCGGGGTCGTCGGCCAGCCGGAAAAGGTAGGTGGTGTAGATACTGCTGCCGTAAGAATAAACGTGCGACAGGTGCGTGAAGACATGGACGAATTCATCCTGGTCGGCCAGACCGTGGCGCAGGGCAGCATCTAAGGCCTCTACTAAGGTCGGGATCGTGGCCCAATCCACGGCGGTCTCCAGCGTATCAATACCGTAGCCGGCCTCCCAGAGCGTGTTGCGCAGATAGGGCGAGCGGAAGCGGTTTTTATGCCACTCGTTGCCAAAGGTTCGCCCGACATGCACCCCGTGGTGCTGTCCGGTGATGCTCAACGCCTCCTTGCGGGCTGTGGTCATCAGGGCCTCGCGTCCGGTGAACCCCAGGATCAACATGCACTTTTCGTCCTCCAGGCCCCGCAGTGCCAGCAACTGCTCCAGGCCGCCGATCAATCGTTCATGGCCGGCCATCGCTAAGGTGGTTTCGGTCTCGCTGGCGGTGCTCAGCCGGGCCATGGAAAGCGGCAGCTTTGCCTGGACGAGTTCGCGCACCGCGGCCCGGCCCGTCTCAAAATCGGGGAAAAAGACGGCATGGAACTCCTCCTGTTCGGGCAAGGGGGTGGCGCGGACGGTGACCTCGGTCAGGATGCCGAGCCGGCCCTCGGAACCAAGTACCAGCTCGCGCAGATCCGGCCCGGCGGCGGAGGCAGGGAATTGCGCCGGCAGGCAGAGCGTGCCCACCGGCGTTTCCACCCGCCCGCCGGCAAAGAGCCGCTCAATCCGCCCGTAGCCCAGCGATTGCTGCCCGCTGGAACGGGTAGCGATCCAGCCGCCAAGGGTGGAATACTCAAACGATTGTGGGAAGTGTCCCAGAGTGCAGCCGCGCGCCCGCAGCTGGGCCTCCAGGTCGGGGCCGTTGACGCCTGCGCCAAAAGTGGCGAGTTTGCTCGTCTCGTCAAAACGGAGCAGCCGGTTCATCCGCCCCAGGTCTATGGTGAGGGTGGGGGCCTGGTCCGGCAGCGGATTGATGTGACCGACCACGCTTGTCCCGCCGCCGTAGGGGATCACCTGTGCGCCGGCAGTCTTCGCATAGTCAATCAGCATTTGCACCTCGGCGGTCGTGGCCGGATAAGCGACGCCGTCGGGGAAAACGTCGATCCGCCCGCTGCGCAGCGCTAACCAATCAGGGAAGCTCTGCCCGCGCGCGTGCCGTACCCGCTCTTCGGGTTCAGTGGTCACTAACGGGTGCGCCGGCAGCCGGGAGGCCGGCACCGTCGCTATCACCTCCGCCAGCGTTGCCTCCTGGGGCGGTTCGGCCGGCCCCACCCATTTTTTCAGCGCCCGCCTGGCCGATTCCGGCAGCGAGTAGAGGATTGTGTCGTCACCCCAACCATTCCAACGGCGCATGGTCATAACTCCTTAACCTGTGAGGTTTTCTTGTCGGTGTATATTTTGAGTTTCAGCCTTAAACGTCAAACGTCCACTAAAGAATGTTAAACATTTCACGTTTCACGTTTCACGTTTCACGTTTGACGTTTCATGTTGCTTCCTGCCACAACCGTATGCTTTCCTCCATCACCGTTCGCGTGATCTGTTCGGCGGCCGCGGCATCGGCGGCCTGCGCGGCGGCCAGCAGCGCGGCGTAGAAGGTGCGGGAGGAGGCCCGGGCCGCCGGCCGGGCAAAATAGCGGCAGGCCATCGCCTCATAGAAACCGGCGAAGCCGTTGAGGATGAGTGTATAGATGGGATTGCCGGAGGCGACGGTCAGCGTGTGGTGTAACCGCCAGTCAAAGGCGGCAAAGGCGGCGGCCTCATCGGGGAGCGCACTGGCGGTGGCCAGCAGCGCAGCGATCCTGGCAGCGGCATGTTCCACTGCGGCCCGGGCATAAGCCGGCGCGATGACCAGCCGCACGGCCAACAGGTTCGGAATGAAATCCGATGGGAGCGAGTGCCCGCTGCGCACCAGCGCGCTGAGCACGTTGAGCCCGCCCTGGGTCCAGATGTCGTTGACCAGCGTCGGCTTCCCCTGCTGGATCGTCAGCCAGCCGTCGCGGGCCAGCCGTTGGAGCGCTTCCCGCAGCGTGGGGCGGGTGACGCCCAGCTGCGTGGCGAGCTCGCGCTCGGCGGGCAAGGTGCTGCCGGCCGGATAGGTGTTATCCAGGAAGGCGGTGATCAAGGCCTGTTCGGCATAAGCCGCCGGGCGCGGCGGCGCGGACCAATCGGACATAAAGGCCTCCGGTACTGGTAAGTGGTCTGACCAGTTGCTTTGATTATAGCCGAAAAAAGGGGCGGTGTCAAGAGGGAAATATCGTACCTGCTCAAAAAAGCGGGGCACGGGTTTGCCGGGGCGCGCTTATGAAGTTTAAAATTCGGTCATGGGCGAGCGGCATAGAAGGCGATAGGTGGAATGTCGTGTCGCCTTCAGGCGTTCTTCCTCCAGCGACCAGCCAAAGAAACGCCTGCTGGCCTTTAAAAATTAAATGCGGTAACACCGGGCGACTCGTTTTTCCCCGGTGGGGCGCCGGGCGATCAATCGCCCGGCTACCCAAGCT